>Ga0207659_10000632_pt1 | contig 20872 bp, 8 predicted proteins | sample KBSM43metaG_FD_184330 | JGI IMG/M metagenome (GOLD analysis project Ga0207659, IMG submission 184330) | Miscanthus rhizosphere microbial communities from Kellogg Biological Station, Michigan, USA - KBS M4-3 metaG (SPAdes) (version 2) | ecosystem: Host-associated > Plants > Roots > Rhizosphere >...
TCCGGAAGGTTCGCATCCGCCTTGCTGAAATTCCGCAACAACTGTTGATAGTGTCGCCGCGCGCTCGCCACGTTCCCGAGTTGAACGGCGGCGCGCGCCTGTCCGAGCACGGCCAGCGATCGATTCGGGTGCCGCTTCAACACGGCCTCGAACGCATCGTAGGCCTCACGTCCGCGTCCTGCCTCCAGGAGCACTTCGCCCATCAACTCCGCCGCAGGCTTGATCGGCGCCGGCAGCCCGAGGGGTGGCGGCAGCGCCCGTTCGTCGCGCGCCGCCCCAGACAGAATCTCCAGGGCTTCGCCGCCGGCGCCATTGGCGCGCGCGATTAGCGCCGCCATTTCGCGTTCCATGATTGCGATTGCGGGGCGCATGTCGCCTTCTTCAGGCGCCTGGCTCCGCGCGGCCAACGTCTGGCGCACAGTTCGCGCCGCGTCGATGTTCCTCGAATAGGCGGCCGCCATGCCGATCGCGAACAAGTCGTTGACGTTGCCGAAGGTCGTTACGCCGGCCATCTCCCGCCACTGCCGCGTTTCGACCACGTAGCGCGCTCGCATCGATGACAGGTCGCTCAGAAGCGGCTGGTGTGCGCCGTTGTGCAAGCCGCTGGTCTGAGCCGAACTGACGACCGGTGCGAGTTGCTGAATCGTGTCCCGCGCCTCGCGGTAGCGACCGAGCTGCAGCAGTTCGTACTGGAGCCAGCCGAGGGCGTGATAGTTGCGGAGTGTCGCCGGCGAGTGTTTGCGCTCCACCCACTCCACCGACGCATCGTAGGCCGCCCGGTCCGATGCCGCTGCCTCCTGCCATCGGCCCAGTTGCAGGAAGATGTGCGCCGGCATGTGGAGCGCGTGGCTCGCCTTGCCGGCAATCGAGGCGTAGGTTTTCGCGGCCGGCAACGCCATTGCCGCGTGCGCCGGGTCGTCATAGGTGTGGAGCAAGTAGTGAAGGGCGCCGGGATGCTGCGGGTTGGCGTCGAGCACTCTTTGCAATAGCGCTGCGACCTCTTTCTGCAGGCCGCTGCCGGCCAGACCGTCCACCTGCGAGTCGCTCGCACCAATCAGGCTGCGCGAAGTGCTACCAAGCAGTGCGAGTGCGTACAGCGAGACAACGTCGGGATCTCGTGGAAAATGAGCGGCGACGTTGGCCATTGCCTCGCGATAGCGGCGATGTCGCGTTGCCGCGTTGTCTTCCCCGAAGAGGATTTCCGCCGTCCCGAGCAGTTCCTTGTCTCGATCACGCGCATTGACGGTTGCGGCGGCGCGCGCGCCGGGCGTCGGTCCGAGACGCGCCAGCGCCTGTCGGCCGGCCTCGACGTTTTCGTTCCGCCACAGCGGCTGGTAATAAGTCAAAGCTTCGCCCCAATAAGCGAGGACGAAGGCCGGGTCAACTTCGCGGGCTTGGACGAACGCGGCGTTCGCGTCTTCGTATTCGAAATGGTGAAGGGCAGTGAGCCCTCGAGCGAAGAGTTCCGGCGCCGACGTCTGGGCGCTCGCTGCGAAGCCCGCGGCCAGCAGCAGCCCTAGCAGGGTGCTGCAAGACGCCGCCCGAATGCAGACCGTGGAACGCCTACCTTGGAACTCGGCCGCTCTTCGGCGTTCGGCATTTGGCATTTTGCATTTCAGGTCGGTCGGACATGACGAGTCCGGACGGAGGGTAGCACAGGTCCTATCCATAAAAATGGAGGCGGCGCATTCGCAATACGTGAAATTCCCTACACAGTTGTTGCACGCTGAGACAACTCTCCCCTAGAATCCCCCAATCGTTCACATACTTGTCCCGCCAAAGCTGTGCGCATGGCGGCAGCGCAGGCGGATAACGACGCTTGGGGCGTCCATCTCGGGGAGGAAACTATGAAGTTCCGCACTGCGCTCATGTTAGGAGCGTTGCTCGCGGTCATCAGTCCTGGCTTTGCTTTCGCGCAAGGATTCCAGGGCGGACTTCGCGGATCCATCAAGGACTCGGGTGGTGTAGTGCCGGGGGTCGAGGTGACTCTCACGAACGAGTCGACGAACGTCGGGCGATCGACGACGACGAACGATCGCGGCGAGTACGTGTTCGCCGCAGTCGATCCCGGCACGTACAAGTTGAAGGCTTCATTACAGGGATATAAGACCATCGAGCAGGGCGCCATCCGCATCGGCACGCAGCAGTTCCTCACCATGGAGCTGACGATGGAAGTGGGCCGGCTCGAGGAGAACATTACGGTGACCGGCGCGGCGCCGATCATCGAGACGTCGAACGCGTCGCAAGGTACGGTGCTCGACGCGGCGTCGCTGCAGTCGCTGCCGTCCCCTGGCCGCGCCGCCTTCATGATCGGCACTACCGTGCCGACGGTGGTGCCGACTGGCGACACGCAGTTCAACCGCCAGCAGGATCAGACCAACGCCTCGCTGCTGTCGCTCGGCGGCGGCACGCGCCGCGGCAACAGCTACACGCTGGACGGCGTTCCGATCACGGACATGCGGAACCGCGCCGTCGCGAACCCGACGATCGAAGCGCTCGAGGACATGAAGGTCCAGGTGCACACCTACGACGCCGAAATGGGCGCGACCGGCGGCGGCGTGTTCAACACGACGCTCAGATCCGGCACCAACGTGTTCCGCGGCACCGGCTTTTATCAGACGCGGCCGATCTCGCTGTCGAAGAACAATTTCTTCGCCGAGAAGGCTGGTCTGGCGAAGCCGAACAATCCGTACTATCTAGGCGGCTTCGGCGTCGGCGGGCCGATCAAGAAGAACCGCACGTTCTTCTGGGTGGCCGGCGAAGACTACACCGACACGCAGACGCGCAACGCCGCCGAGATCATGCCGACGGCGCTCGAGCGCGCCGGCGACTTCTCGCGGACGACGAACGCCGCCGGCGTGCCCGTGGTCATTTACGATCCGCTGACGCGACAGCCGTTCCCCGGCAACGTGATTCCTCAGAACCGCCTGAACCCGGTGGCGCTCAACATGCTGAAGTACTTGCCGGCGGCCGACACGCAGGTTTCCAACGGCAGCGCGAACTACAACCGGACATCGCTGATCAAGTCGAAGTGGACACAGGAATACACCGGCAAGGTGGAACACAAGTTCAGCGACAAAGTCTCGCTGACTGGCTTCTATCTCTACAACCGCTCTGACGAGCCGTGCGCGAATTACTTCGGCACCGCGGATCAGACCGAGCCGAACCGGTTCGCCGATCCGCTCGACTACCTGCTGAAGCGGCGTCCGCAGATCCTCGCCGTCAACAACACGTGGGTGATGAGCGACAGCTCGGTCATGACGTTGCGGTTCGGCTGGACCGACTTCCCCGACAACAACACGCTGACGGCCGAATTCAATCCGGCGACGCTCGGCTTCTCGCAGGCGTTCATCGGCCAGACGACGGTGGAGAAGTTCCCGCAGGTCCGCATCCGCGGCTACGACAACGAGGGCCGGACGCTCGGCGCCATCGAGCCGACCGAGATCGACTGGAAGTCGATTGGCGGCAACGGGGCGTTCTCGAAGTTCGTCGGCACGCATACGTTCAAGATGGGCGCCGACTTCCGCAAGCAGGGCGTCGACACGCTGATTCCCGGCAACGGCGCCGGCTCGTTCGACTTCGAGAAGGACACCACGTCGTCCGACGGCTTCACGACCGGTAACGTGCTGAACGGAAATTCGTTTGCCTCGTTCCTGCTCGGCTTCCCGTCCGGCAACATCAACGCGCGGCCCAGCCAGCTGACGCTGACGACGCCGTTGAACGTGTTCTCGCTTTATTACGGCGGCTACCTGCAGGACGACTGGCGCGTGAACTCGAAGTTCACGCTGAACTACGGGTTGCGCATCGAACATCAGGACGGGCTGCGCGAGCAGAATAACAACACCACCGTCGGCTTCGATCCGAATGCGACCAGCGCGCTGTCGTCGGTGACGATCCCGAGCAGCGTGGATCCGACCGGCGGCACGCCGGCGAAACAGGTGAAGGGCGGCCTGATGTACGCGGGCGTCGACGGCAACAAGGAGACGCAGGGCAATCCGCCGGCGATCAAGTGGTCGCCGCGAGTCGGCGTTGTCTACTCGATGAACACGAAAACAGTGGTGCGCAGCGGTTACGGCATCTTCTGGGCGCCGTGGAATGCGCCGGTTCCGAACCCGGCGACCAGCAACTACGGCCAGGTCGGTTTCACGCAGAACACGCTGGTACCGCAGACCGCTCCGGTACCGACTGTCAGCCTGACCAACCCGTTCCCGAACGGCCTGATTCAGCCGAGCGGCAGCACGCTTAAAGCTGCGACCGGCGCCGGCCTGAACATCGCGACGGTCGATCAGAACAGCTCGGCGCCGCGCGTGCAGCAGTACTCGGTCGACTTCCAGCGCGAGCTCACGGCCAATAGCTCGCTGCTCGTGACCTACATGGGAGCCCGCGGCACCAACCTGGGCCTGGGCGGGTCGAACGACGTGCCGGTGAACATCAACCAGCTCGATCCGAAGTACCTGGCGCTCGGCTCGGCGCTCAACCAGACGGTGCCCAACCCGTTCTTCGGTAACCCGTCGGCCGGCGCGTTCGCGACGCAGGCGACGCTGACCCGCGCGCAACTGCTGCGGCCGTACCCGCAATTCGGCAACGTCAATCTGGGCCACGTCACCGAGGGCAAGAACAGCTACAACGCGATGGTCATCGAGTGGAGCCGGCGGATGTCGAAAGGCTACGGCGCCCGCGTCAGCTACACCTACAGCAACCTGAAGGACAACCAGGTCGGAGAAGGCAACTTCTACTCGGCCGGTGGCACGAATCCGTTCAACAACTACAACTACATCTCGAGCATGCCGGCCTGCACCAACACGAACTTCGCCGCTTGCTATAACCCCGACGCCGACTACACGACCAGCCTGCTGGACGTGCCTCACCGCTTCATTCTCGCGCCGATGGCGGAACTGCCATTCGGCAAGGGCAAGAAGTACGGCTCCAACAGCACGGCGGTCGATTTGATCGCCGGCGGCTGGACGCTTGCCGCGGCGATCAACATCCAGAGCGGCTTCCCGCTCCAGGTGACGCAGACGGACAATATCGGATTGCTCGGCGGCGGCGCGCAGCGGCCGAACGTGGTCCCGAACGTCGAGCTGGGGACCTCAGGCAGCAACGAAGACCGGTATGCCTCGGCGGATCACCCCACCGCGACGTGGATCAATCCGGCGGCGTTCACGCCGGCGGCGGCGTTCACCTTCGGCAATGCGCCGCGCACGATCACCGACGTACGGTCGCCGGGCCAGTTCAACGTGGACGGAGTGTTCAACAAGTCGTTCCGGTTTGGAACGAAGTCGGCACAGATCAAGATCGAGATGCTGAACCTGTTCAACCGCGTCAACGTGCGGGCGCTGCAGGCCAGGAACACGATCGGCAACGCAAACTTCGGCACCATCGGCGCGCAGGCCGGGTTCATGAGGATTACGCAGCTCATGTTCCGGTTCACCTTCTAAGAGAGAGGAACGCCGAGCTCGCCGAGCACGCAGAGAACGATGTATTCTCGGCGTGCTTTGCGTCCTCGGCGTTGGATCTTCTTCGTCTTGGCCGCGGGGTTCTCCCTCGCGGCCACACTTGTTTCCCAGCCACTCCTCGGCCGCATCTCCTTTCCCAACTCGGGCTCTCAAGCCGCTCAGGGCCCATTCATCCGCGGCGTCCTCCTTCTCCACAGCTTCGAGTACGACGACGCGATTGCCGCGTTCCGCGAAGCGCAGCGGATCGATCCCGGATTTGCGCTCGCCTATTGGGGCGAGGCGCTCAGCTACAACCAGCCGCTCTGGTACAACGAAAACGTAGAAAAGGCACGTGCGGCGCTCGCTCGGTTGGCGCCGACGCCAGCAGCACGCCAGGCAAAAACGCCCACAGCGCGAGAGAAGGGATACCTGGACGCGGTCGAGAAGCTGTTCGCCACGGGCGCCAAGTCTGCACGGGACCAGGCCTATGCCGATCGGATGGCGCAGTTGTCGCGGGCCAACCCCCAGGACGATGAGGCGGCCGTGTTGTACGCGCTCGCACTGCTCGGGACGATTCCAAGCGGACAGCGCAACCTGCCGGTTTCGTTGAAGGCCGGCGAGATTGCCGCGGCGGTTCTCAAGCGCAACCCGCAGCACCCGGGGGCCGCTCACACGGTGCTTCACGCCTACGACGATGGCGAGCATGCGGCGATGGCGCTCGAAGCAGCACGCATCTACGCGAAGATCGCGCCGGCGTCGAGCCACGCGCGGCACATGCCGTCGCATGCCTTCCTGCCGCTCGGCCGGTGGGACGAGGCTGCAACATCCGACGAAGCCGCCTGGCAGACGTCGATCGATCTCGCCAAGGCCAAAGGCCTGTCGGCTGCGCAGTACGACTTTCACGCGCTCGGCTGGCTGCAGTACGAGTACTTGCAGCAGGGGAGGTTCGCGAAGGCCGAGTCCCTGATCGCGCTCGTGCCCTCTGCGCCTTCCCCTCTTTCCTCTGCAGCCCATCAACACGTGGAGAGCGAAATCGGCCGAGGCTTCGGCGCTGTCTCGCTGAGAGGCGAGCGCGCGTCGATGCGCGCGAGGCTGGTCGTCGAGAGCGGACGCTGGGAGTTGATGAAAGGGCAGCCGTCGTTCGACAACGTCGATGAGCTGTTCGCGCTCGGTCTGGCCAGCGTGAAACTGAACGATCGCGGCCGCGCCGAGGCGGCGCTCGAGCAGTTGCAGAAGGCGCGCGCCGCGGCGCCAGACGCCGACAACAAGCGGCTCGCCGAGATCATGTACCGCCAGGTCGGCGGGCTCTATCAGATGATGCGGGGAGAAAAGGCCGAGGGATTGGCCGCCCTCGAATCGGCGGCCGGCATCGAGTCGGAGGCGCCTCGGCCGATCGCGCGTCCATATCCGATCAAACCGGCCGGTGAACTCTATGCCGAGGCCCTGCTGGCCAATGGCGACGCTGCCGGCGCGGTGCGGGCGTTCCAGGCATCGCTCACCCGCATACCACGCCGGGCGCAGTCATTGATCGGCCTCGCCCGCGCCGCGGCGGCGGCCAAACAACCCACGCTTGCGACCCGCACCGCCCAGGAGTTTCTGGAGATGTGGAAACAGGCCGACGCGGCACGGCCTGAACTCGAACAGGCGCGACAGATTCTCAAATCGGCACGTCCATAGGCTGCCAAGAGCAACGCTCTCTGCGCTCTCTGCGGTTTCTCCTTTTGCCGCTCGTGATAGGGCTGCACCGGTGGCGGAGCACCCGCTGGCGCCCGGTCTTAGCGGCTTTCGCCAATGCGGGAGGAAGCATCTCGCTTCGCGTCCCGTGTTCCGCGCGGCGGAAAAACATCACTTCGTTCGCTGGCTTCACGCCCCGCGCGGCTGTCCTACTAGTCCGAACATCGCTCAAGGCAACAAGTGGCGCTTGATGTGATCCGCACTTCGGGGTGACTTTCGATCAGACAGCCGCGCAATCCTCAGCTTCGTGATGTTTTTCGGAATCGCGCGCGCCGCGCTCCAACGGGCCGCTGCGCGAGACGCTTCCTCCCGCCGAAAGCCGCAGCCAATTTGATTCGCCGCTTCGCTCGCGAAGATAATTCCGAGCTTCGGCGTACCACCGTAGCCTTGGCGAAGGTGGTCGGCGACCGGAGACGCCTTTGTTTTGTGGCCGTGTGATCTTACAGGGCGTCAATCGTCACAGTTCGCACGTAATAAAACAGATCGAGCCGCCGCGTTCGAATCGCCGGGTCGGTGATCTTCAAGACGATCTCGTAGCGCCCAGGCTCTGTGGGCCGCCAGGCATGCGTCCAGAGGCTCCACGTCAACGTCGTCGCTGGCATCGGGCAATTGTCGACAGGCGTCCATGGGTCGCTGGTCTTGAAGCGGATCGCTAATGCGTTGGTTGGCGTTTGCCCACCCCAGATGATGCCGATGACCCGATACTCGATTTTTCCGGCGACCTCCCACCGTTCGACACGAATCGGCACGGCGGCGGTGTCGATGGTGGCAGGAAGGTAGTCGCTGGCGCGCTCGGAGCGACTGGCCTGGTGCGTGCGTTGCGCGAACTCCATCATTTGAGTGGTCGCTGGCGCCGCGTCATCGACCAACTCGATCCGGTTCACCCATTTGATGCACGCGCACCCATACCAACCGGGCACGATCAGGCGGACTGGCGAACCGTGTTCGCCGGTCAGCGGTGTGCCGTTCATCCTGGTGGCCAATAACGCTTGCCGCAGATCGTCGCGCGAGAAAACCCAACTCGCCCCAGGCACCGAAGTCCGCGAGGTTTGCTGCGGCGTGTTCTCGATGTCGAATCCCGAAACGAGCACGCGCGTCGCGGTCGAGCGGACGCCGACGCGTTCGAGAAGCGACGCGATCGGCACTCCCTCCCAGTCGGCGACGCTGATCAATCCGTAATTGTCGGGGTCGGCATTGCCGGCGCATTCGATCAGATAACGACCGGAGCGTGTCGCAATCTTCCCCAGCGACGCCAGATCGATGGCGGCGGGGCGATCGACCAGTCCGGCGCAGTCGATCTTCCACGCGGCGGAATCCGGAAGTGCCGGCGGTGAGGCAGTCCGGACGAAAAAACGATCGGTCGGCGTGATCAGTCGTTCGGACGTAATCGTGGAGAGGTCGGTAAAGAGCCTCGCATCCAGGCCGGCGCCGAGCAGCCGATTCAGCGGAGTGGTGGGAACGTCGCGATTGCCGAACGGAACCGTTCCGATCAGACGACCGCCGAAAACTGGCTGGAGACGCCCAAGTGCGGGGGCGAGAATGGCTGCGGAGAGAAAGTCGCGGCGGGTGATCATGAACTTAGAACTGGAGAACTGAGAACTTAGAACTCGGACAATCCGAGTTCTAAGTTCCAAGTTTTAAGTTCTAAGTTTACCGATTTACTGTCCGGTCTTCGTCGGCCAGGGCGCTCCCTGCACCTTCTTGTCGAGCGCGACCATGCCCTTGTAGATGAACTTCTGCAGCCGTTTGCCGGTGTAGGTCTCGGTGGTGTAGATGTTGCCTTTCGAGTCCACCGCGATGCTGTGCACGGCCATGAACATCCCCGGCTGGCGTCCGCCGTAGCCGAAGCTCGTGAGCAGTTCGAGCGACTGCCGATCGACGATGTAAATGTGGTCGTTCTTACCGTCGGCGATGTAGAGGAACTTCTGCTGCGGGTCGGTCGAGAACGCGATATCCCACACCGATCCATCCGCCAGCGTCTCCGGGAAGAACTGCTTTTCCTTTACGAACTTGCCATCCTTGGTGAATACCTGGACGCGATCGTTCGGACGGTCGCAGACATAGACGAAACCGTCTTTCGACACCATCGCGCAGTGCACCGGCGTACGGAATTGACGCGACGGACCTTCTTTCGGATTGTACGGCGCCGGATTCGCGTTGTCGGGCTTCTCGCCGTAGCCGCCCCAGTAGCGCTTTACTTTGCCGGAGTCCATGTCGATCACGGCGACGCGCTTGTTGAAGTACCCATCCGCGACGTAAGCCTCATTGGCCGTCGGGTCGAGGAAGATCTTCGCGACGCGGCCGAAGCTCTCCAGGTCGTCGCCGTTACGGACGTAGGCATTCGGATTGTTCGGGTCGCGCCGAGCGCCTTTCTTGCCGAACATGCCGACGAACTTGCCTTCACGCGTAAATCGCATGATGTGCGAGTCGGGCTGGCCGTTGCCGCCAATCCAGACGATGCCCTTGTTGTCGACGATGATGCCGTGGTTGGACTCGGGCCAGTCAGGATGGACTTTCGGACCGCCCCAACTGTAGACGACGTCACCGGCGGGACTGAACGCCACGACCGGCGGAGCGGGCAGGCAGCACTCGGCGACGCGTCGGGGTTCGGTGCTTTGCAGCTCCGGCTGTTCGGTCGCAGGCGCTGCACCGCGTCCGGCGGCGGCACCGCCGCGACCCGCAACCGGCGGCGGGAACGCCATTTCGGTTCGATCCAGGTTGCCCGGATCATTTCCGCGGTGGATGATCCACACCTGGTCCTTCTCGTCGATGCCCAGACCGATCGTCTGTCCGAACACCCAGTTGTTCGGCATCGGCTTCGGCCAGAACGGATCGACCTCGAACTTCGGCACCATCACTTTGCCGTTGCTCTGAGCGATCGCTTCTTGTTGGAGCAGATGCTGGCCGATGCCGAGGGCAGCCAGCAGCGTGATCAATCCCGCACCGATTAACCTGTTGCGCATGCCTGTCATATTCTCAATCCCTCATTCCTCCAGCCGGAGCGGAATGCGCGCTGGATGAGCATTTTGCGGCGCCAAGTATACTCTGTCGAGACCCATCGTGTTGAAGGCAATACTCAGCCGCGGACGCCGTCGCGGGTTGCTCCTGGCCGTCCTTCTCGGCGTTTTGTCAGCAAATGTCGCCGGCCACGAGATTCCCGGCGACGTGACAATCCAAGCCTGGCTGAAACCGGAGGGGCAGCGCCTCCGGTTCGTCGTTCGTGTTCCGCTCGTCGCCATGCGCGACATGGAGTACCCGGCGCGCCGGGACAAAGCCGAAGGAATTCTCGACCTTGGCCGGGCGGATCGCACGCTCCACGATGCCGCGACCCTGTGGGTGGCCGAGCAGGTCGATCTGTTCGAAGAGGACACGCTCCTGGCGCTGCCGACTGTTGTCGCCGTCCGCGTCTCTTTGCCGTCCGATCGATCGTTTGCGACGTCGTACGAGGCGGCGCTTGCGCACGTCACCGGGCCACCGCTGCCGGACGACACGGAACTGCAGTGGAAAGAAGGGATGCTTGACGTTCTCTTCGAGTACGCCATTCGATCGGACCAGTCGCGCTTCTCGATCAACTCGAAGCTGAACCGACTGGGACTGCGGACGGTCACTGCCCTGCGGCTGGTGCTGCCAAGCGGCGCGGTGCGAGCCTTCGACCTCCATAACGACGGCGGCTTCATCCGACTCGATCCGCGATGGCACCAGGCGGCGCTGCGCTTCGTGGTGCTCGGCTTCGAACACATCCTCGATGGGATTGATCACCTGCTGTTTCTGTTCTGCCTGGTGATCCCGTTCCGCCGCCTTCGTCCGCTAATCGCGGTGATTACATCGTTCACCGTGGCGCATTCGGTCACGCTGATCGCGTCGGCGTACGATTTCGCCCCGGACGCGCTGTGGTTCCCGCCGCTGATCGAAACGCTGATCGCCACGTCGATTGTCTATATGGCGCTCGAGAACATCGCCGGTGGATTCGGAAGAAGAACGCCGAGCTCGCAGAGCCCGCCGCGTTCATTTTTCTCTGCGGTTTCGGCGGACTCGGCGTTCCAACATCGCTGGATGATCACGTTCGGCTTCGGTTTGGTCCATGGCTTCGGGTTCTCGTTCGCGCTGCGCCAGACGCTGCAGTTCGCCGGATCGCACCTGCTCACGTCACTGTTGTCGTTCAACGTCGGTGTCGAACTCGGTCAGTTGCTGGTGCTGGTGCTACTCGTTCCCGCGCTCGGCCTGTTGTTCAAGTACGTTGTCGCGGAGCGGGTGGGTACGATCATCCTGTCTGCCCTCGTCGCGCACACCGCCTGGCACTGGATGACGGAACGGTGGGGAATCCTGCGGCAGTTCCGGTTCGAATGGCCGGTGTTCGATCTGGCGTTCTGGGCGACGGCGATGCGTTGGGGAATGGTGTTGGTTGCGCTCGCGGCCGTCTGGTGGCTGATCGGATTACTCGGCAGTCGAAAGTCGAAGGTCGAAGGTCGAAAGTCAGTCGCGACACCGGCCACGTCTGACTGACTGACTTTCGACTTTAGACCTTCGACTTTAGACTTCCGTTCGCTCCAGCGTTAGAAGGCGAACCGCAGTGTGAATTGCACCATCCGCATGTTGTTGGCCTGCGTGTTGATTTGGCCGAACGACGAGTTCCCGAACGCGGAACTCGCCGGCGCCGCCCACTGGACAATGTTGAAAATATTCAGTACTTCGAGCCGGACCGACGCCGAGGTGCTGCCGCCAGTGCGAAACGTCTTGTTGACGCCGAGATCGACGTTGTTGCGCCACGGCGACAAGACGCCGGGTAGCGTGCGCGGTGCATTGCCGAACGCGTTGAGCGCCGTCGCCGAGAACGCCGCCTTGTTGTAGTAGAGGTTATCAGCGACGCAACCCGACGCGCAGGTCGAACCGTTGATCCGATCCGTGATGTCGCCCGGCGTCACGAAGTCCTGGCCCGGAACGACGTTCGGACGCAGTGTTCCGCCATAGAGGAATTGCGTTCCGGTGACGTTCTGCGAGATGCCCATCGGGAATCCGCTCTGCAACGTGATGACCGGAGTGATCGACCAGCCGCCGAGCAGCACATCGCCGAGCGTGCTGTCCGCCCACTTCTTGCCCTTGCCGAACGGCAGCAAGAACGTCGGCGCCATAACCACCTTATGCGGCGAATCGAGCAGGCTGCGGCCGTACTCGACGTCCGGGTCGTAGTACGGCGAGCCGGGGATGACGACGTAATTGTTCTGGAGGCCGGGCGCGCTGGAGTAGTAGTTGCTCGCGCCGAACTGGTTGTCGTTCAGCCGGCTGTAAGTGTAGCTGAAGCTGCCGCCCCACCACCCGGTCACCCGTTTGCGGACTTGGACGATCCCCGCGTGATACCGCGAGTGCGCACCGGTCGACTGCGACATGTTGACGTTGAGAAACTGCGGGAACGGCCGCAGCAATTGTCCGATCTCGATCGTCTGCCGCGTCGACAGCGTGCTACCGGCCGCCGCGACGCCGAAGAACGGATTCGTCACCAACGTCGACGTCGACGTCAGCTGACTCTGATACTTCGGATCGATTTGGTTGATGTTGATCGAACCGCCCCAGTCGAGGTTTGTGCCGGTTGCGCCGGTGTAGCCCAGGCTGACGCTGACGCCGCCCGGCAGCTCGCGCTGGAGGTCGGCCGAATACTGCTGCACCCGTGGCGCGCCTTTGTTCGGATCGATGAAGGTTACGTCGCCGCCAGTGCCGGTCAGCAGGCCGAGCGAGTTGCCGGTCGGTTGCGCCAATCCGCTCGGGAACGGATTGCTCATCGTCACGGTCGGGGTGCCGGTCGCCTGCGGCACGTTGGTCGTCGCCGAGTAGCCGATCTGGCCCCATCCCGTCGTGCCGGCAGCCGGATAATTCCACGGAGACCAGTACAAGCCCCATCCGCCGCGGAGGACGGTCTTGTCGTTGACGCTAAATACGATGCCCGCGCGTGGCGCCGGTTTGATGGCTGGCTGATTGCCCTGTACGGTCGGCGCTCCATCCTGACCAGCGAAGATCAGTCCGCCGAGCACTTGTCGCGGCTGTTTGGTGATCGGATCGGTGAACGACATCATGCTGTTCAGCGGGCTGACCGCCGCTTGATCGAAGTTCACCGTGATCTGATTGTCACGCTCGGCGAGGCCGGTCTCACGTTCGAGGCGCACGCCGTAGTTGATGGTCAGCCGCGGGCTCACGCGCCAGTCATCCTGCGCGTACGCGCTGAAGTATTTCACGTAGCCGTCGACATCGCGGTTGATCGGAATGCTGCTGCTTGGCTGCGGGAAGCCCATTAGCAAATCGGCCAGAGCGTTGTTGGTGTAGCTTCCAGTGAAACTGAACGTTCCGGTTGACGCGCCGTAGTTCGCCGACGTTACGCCGATGATGCGGAAGTCGCCGCCCATTTTGATGTTGTGCGTGCCGGTCAGCTTGCTCAATGTGCCGTTGCCGCCGTACTGGTAATAGCCGTTGGCCTGCCGGTTCGTCCAGCCCGAGCCCTTGTAACCCGTGATCGTCATTGTCGGGAACCGGTGGGTGTCGGACATCTGGCTGGTGAGCGAGGCCGGCCAGCCGAGCGATGTCGCGTCGAAATTCAGCGGGTTGCCGCTGCGGTCGTTCAAGTTGTAGTTGTCGTCGAACTTGTTGTAGCCGCCGCGCAGCGTCAGCACCGTCGACGAGTTCATGACGTAGGTGTTGTTGACGACCAGCGTCTTGATCACGCGGTCGAGCTGGTAGCTGCCGCCGACGAAATCGTTAACCGGGTTGTAGTTCGTGCTCGCCTCGTGTGTCACCTGGCGCAGAAAGAAACCGCTCAGCGCGATCCTGTCGTTGAAGTGATGATCGACCTTCGTCGTCCACTGGTTCGCCTTGTTCGGCAGGAGGTCGGTCATGCTGAAGTTCGACTGGCCGTTGTCGACTTGCGTGCCGGCGGGCGGCAGATAGCTCGCGAGCTTGACGCCGATCGGATTCAGGCGGTTCGCGGGAATGACGTTATTCGCGAACGCCTGGCCGGTCAGCGGGTCCCTGACGGTGACCTGCTGGCCGCTGCGCGTCACGCCGCGGAAGTCGCCCGACAACTCCGCCGCCGTCGGCACCAGGAAGGTGCTCGCCTGCGGCTGGTTGTCGACGTACTTCTCGCCCGCGAACCAGAAGAAGGTCTTGTTCTTGACGATCGGCCCGCCACCGCCGCCGCCGCCGTCGCGCCAGTACTCGGGCACGTTCGCCTGTCCCTGAAGCTTTGGAATCAACAACTGGCCCACGAACGATTCGGGACGAATCTGCAGATAGCCCGACGCGCGGAAGTCGTTCGAGCCCGATTTGGCGGCCATGTTCATCACGCCGCCGCCGGTGCGGCCCATTTCCGCGTCGTAGGTGTGGATTTGGACCTTCATGTCCTGCACGGCTTCCATGCTCGGATTGGTGGAAGCGCGGTTCTGCAAGTCGGTGACGGGAAAACCGTCGACGAGATAGTTGTTAGCGCGGACGGCGCCGCCGCCCATCGACATTGCGGAGTTGCCGACCTGGTCCTGCATGCGGTTCCAATGCGCGTTGCCGCTGGTCTGCACGGTCGGCGAGAGATTCGCCATCAGGAAGATGCTTCGGCCGGCGCTCGGAATCGACTCGAGCGTCTTCGTGTCGAGCACGTCGCCGGTCGACGCGTTCGTCGTTTCGATCAGCGGCGACTCGCCGGTGACGGTAATCGTTTCCTCGAGCGCGCCGACCTCCATCGTGACGTCGAGCGCGACAAACGACTGCACGCCAATCGTGAGGCCTTTTCGTTCGAAAGTCTTATAGCCGGGCACCGCTGCCTTGACGGTGTAGCGTGCCGGATCGACCGCCGGAAACGAGTACTCGCCAATGTTGTTGGTGGTTGTTTCGCGGGTGGTGTTTGTTTGTTCGTTGGTCAGCGTTACCGTGACGCCTGGGATGACGCCCTGAGGGTCTTTGACCACGCCGCGAAGGCCGCCTTGCGCTGACTGCGCGTGCGCGAAACTGGCTGTGACCGCAAAAAGGAAAACCGCCAAGCTGACGTAGGAAAAACCTGAGAGGACCCTTCGCATCTGCCCCTCCTGTGTGATGAGGTCGGTCGACGCTGAACGGCGCTGCGGGTGCCTCTAAATAGCACCTTTAGGCCATTGGGGCCACAACTCTTTTACAGATTCTTGTAAATGGATGTCACGGAACGACGCGCTGGCTCCCCCTCTTCAGGCTTCCACGACGTCGAGGACAGGCACGCGGCCGTTGATCACGGCGAGGCTGCGGCGGAGTGTCGCACCGAGGATGATGACCGCGCAGATCATCATGATCACCGTGCAGATGGTATTCACGTAGCCTTGAATGTGGACGTTGGCGTTCGTGCCGATCGCCATCGGCCAGAACGCGTCCACGATATTCAGGTAGCCGGCGGTGAGTGTCGTGATGGCGACGAAGGCACACGGGACCGCGGTCACCCAGACGTACTTGGCCCGACCGATATTGATGATCAGGGTCGACGCTACGGCCAGTGCGACCACCGCCAGCAACTGATTGGCCACACCAAACATCGGCCATACGGTGCTGACGTCGCCCACCCAGATGAAATAGCCCCACGCGAGCACGATCAGAACCGTCGAGCCGAGTGACGCCGGCAGGAAGTCGGCGCGGCCGAACGTTTTCCACACCCGGCCGCCGAATTCCTGCAGCACGAAGCGGCCGATCCGGGTGCCGGAATCGATCGTCGTCAAAATGAAAACCGCCTCGAACATGATCGCGAAGTGATACCAGTAATCCATCAGCGAGGCCATGCCCGGAAGCGCGCTGAAGATCTGCGCCATGCCGACCGCCAGCGACACCGCCCCACCCGGCCGGGCGATGACGATTTCGCCGACCTCGCGCTGGAGTTCGGCGAGGTTGACGATCGGGATGTGCAGCGCCGCAAAGACCTCAGGCGTGGTGTTGATCGCGAAGTAGTCGCCAGGATGGAGAGCCGATGCCGTCACCAGCGCGACGATGCCGACGACCCCCTCGACCAGCATCGCGCCATAGCCGATCGGCCGGATGTCCATCTCCTTATCCACCATCTTCGACGTCGTGCCCGACGCGACGATTGCGTGAAACCCGGAAATGGCGCCGCAGGCGATGGTGATGAACAGGAACGGGAAGAGTTTGCCGTTGATGATCGGCCCGCCGCCGTAGATGTATTGCGACACGGCCGGAGCTTCGAGCTTGGGGTTCAGAATCATCACCCCGATCACCAGCAGGCCGATCACGCCGATCTTCATGAAAGTGCTGAGATAGGCGCGGGGTGTCAGCAGCATCCACACCGGCAGCACCGACGCGGCGATCGAGTAAACCCCCATCGCAATCACCAACTGGTGCTTCGACAGCAGGAACCAGTGCCCGATCGACGATTCCGCCACGTTCTTGCCGAATACGACCGCCATGAACAACACGATCAGGCCGAAGATGGTCGCTTCCTGAATGTGGCCTTTGCGCCACTGGAACATGTAGAAGCCCATGAAGATCGCGAGCGGGATCGTCATGAAGATCGTGAACGTGCCCCACGCGCTATCGGCGAGTGCGTTCACCACGATGATGCCGAGGCCGGCCATCGCAATGACGAGGATCAGGAGGACGGCAATCGCCGCGGTCACTCCGGCGACGGGTCCGACATCCGAGCGCGCAATGTCCGCCAGCGAACGGCCGCCGCGCCGGGTCGAAGCCCAGAGCCAGAACGAATCCTGCACGGCGCCGGCAAGGCAGACGCCAAAGACCAGCCACAGCAGTCCGGGCATAAACCCGAATTGCGCTGCCAGCACCGGTCCAACCAGCGGTCCGGAGCCCGCGATCGCCGCAAAGTGATGGCCGAAGAGCACCCAACGAGTCGTCGGGTAGTAGTTAGCGCCGTCGTATTTCCGGTGGGCTGGCGTTACGCGCGAGTCGTCGAGTGCCCACACTTTGACCGCGATGTAAGCGCTGTAATATCGATAAGCAAGCCATAAAAATATCAGTGCTGGTAGGATGATGTACAAGGCGTGCATTGGCCTAAGGATTATACTCACAACAAGATGAGTCCCTTTCGCCGCCTCTTCGGCTACGTGCGCCGATATCGGCGGGCGTTCCTCCTGGGACTTGGCTGCACCGTCATCACGCAGGCGGTCGCGCTCGCCTCTCCGAAAGTCCTCCAATACGCGGTCGACGATCTGACGCACGGTGTGACCCGCGCCAAGTTGTTCCTGTACGGGTCGCTGCTGCTGGTGATTGGGCTGGTTGGCGGCGTCTTCCGATTCCTGATGCGCCGGATCATCATTGGGGCTTCCCGGGGCATCGAGTACGACATGCGGAACGACTTCTTCGCCCATCTCGAGAAGCTGTCCCCGTCGTATTTCCAGGCCCACCGGACGGGCGACCTGATGTCGCGTGCGACGAACGACCTGAACGCGGTCCGGATGATGATCGGCCCGTCGGTGATGTATTCCGTCAACACGATGCTGACCTTCGTGGTGGCGTTGGGCTTGATGATCGCCATCGATCCGCGGTTGACCCTTTATGCCCTGATCCCGCTGCCATTCGTCTCGCTCTCGGTCAAGTTCTTCGGCAGCGCTATCCACAAGCGGTTCGAGCAGATCCAGGCGCAACTTTCCGATGTCAGCGCGATCGCGCAGGAAGCGTTGGCTGGAGTGCGTGTGGTTCGCGCCTACCGTCAGGAACAGGCCGAGCTCGACCGGTTCCGGCAGTCGAACATCGAGTATCTCGACCGCAATCGACGGCTGATTGCGCTGCAAGGCTTCTTTTTTCCGAGCATGTCGTTCTTCCTCGGTCTCGGCACGCTGCTGGTGATTTGGCTCGGCACCCGCGAAGTCATTCGCGGCCGCATCACGGTCGGCGAATTCGTGGCCTTCAACGCCTACCTGACGATGCTCAGCTGGCCGATGATTGCCTTCGGGTGGGTGACGAACATGCTGCAGCGCGGCATGGCGTCGTGGAAGCGCATGCTGGAAGTTCTGGACACTCAGCCAGCGATTGCGGATTTGGGAATGGGGATTGCGGATTCATTGCAGATTCGCGGACGGATCGAGTTCCGCGATCTGACATTCGGCTACGGAGACCGCCCGATTCTGCGACACATCGGCGCGATCATCGAGGCCGGGCAGAACGTCGCGCTGGTTGGGCCAACGGGCTCAGGAAAATCGACGCTAATTGCCCTGCTGGCGCGTCTCTACGACCCGCCGCCAGGCACGGTGCTGCTCGACGGCGTCGATGTTCGAGAGATTCCGCTAGCGACGCTGCGGACCGCGATTGGCTTCGTTCCGCAGGAGCCGTTTTTGTTCTCGGATACGCTCGCAGATAACGTGGCGTTCGGTTACGACACCCGCGAAGGAGTTGGAACGCCGACCTCTGCGTTCAACTCACGCCGCCAACAGCGAATCGAAGCCGCCGCCGCGGTGGCCCGGCTCGATAAAGACGTCGCCGATTTTCCGAAGGGCTACGACACGATGGTCGGCGAGCGCGGCATCACGCTGTCGGGTGGTCAAAAGCAGCGGACCGCGATCGCGCGCGCAGTGGCGATCGATCCGCGCATCCTCATTCTGGACGACGCGCTGTCAGCGGTGGATACGTATACGGAAGAAGAAATCCTCTCGCGCCTGCAGGCGGTGATGCGCGAGCGAACGTCGATCATCGTCTCGCATCGCATTTCGACCGTCCGCCGCGCCGATCAGATTTTCGTCCTCGACGAGGGCCGCATTGTCGAGCGCGGAACGCACGACGCATTGGTCGGCCGCGGCGGACTCTACGCGGAGTTGCATAAGAAGCAGCTGCTCGAGGAGGAGTTGGCTGCTTCTTAACGTAGAAGTTAGAACTAAGAACTAAGAACTTAGAACTAAGAACTAAAGAACTTGGAACTGACGTCTCGTTCTCAGTTCTCAGTTCTCAGTTCTCAGTTCTCAGTTCTCAGTTTTCTCACTCATTCCTCCCGCAACGCCACCAACGGGTCTACCTTCGTGGCCCGCACCGCCGGCAGCGCGCATGCGACGAGGGCGATCAGAGCCAACGTCGCGGTGGCGGCGGCATAGGTCGGCAAATCGAATGGCTTCACGCCGAACAGCAGCGACTGCATCAAGCCGGTCAATCCGACGGCTCCGACGATGCCGATCATGGCGCCGGCGGCAACCGGCCGCATTCCCTGGCCGACTACCAGACGGAACAGCTCAGAGGGTTTGGCGCCGAGGGCGAGACGAATCCCGAGTTCGCGTGACCGCTGGGAAACGAAGTAGGCGAGCACACCGTAAATGCCGAGCGCGGCGAGGAACAGCGCGATGCCAGCGAATGTGCCCAGCAGGGTTGTCCGGAACCGGTGGCCTTCCATCGAACCCTCGACCACTTGTTTCAGCGTGGTGACGTTGGTCAGGGCGAGGTCCTTGTCGACTTCGGCGATCACGCGACGGGCCATGGCGATCATCGCGTCGGCCGGCTGCGTCCCGCGCACCACGAAGGTCAGCGGATTCTGTTGCCGCTGTCCGATGCTCGAATACACGGTGGGCTCGGCCGGCTTATCCAGGCCGTCCTGTTTTTCGTCGGCGACAACGCCGACGATTTCCACCCACGGCGCGTTGTCCTGCGGCCGGCCGAATGCGACCCGCTTGCCGACCACCTGATCGAGCGGCAGGCCACGATAGTAGCGGCGGGCGAATGTTTCGTTGACGATGGTCACCTGCGGCGTCTGGCGAGTGTCGGTTTCGGCGAACCAACGCCCGGCGAGACGGCGAATCCCCATCGCGCTGAAGTAGTCGAGGGTCGTTGATCCGTGCCGGGTGTCGCGTTCGAAATCGGTGGTGCCTCGTCCTTCAAAGCTGGTGTCGCCGGTCCAGGTGAATCCGCGCAGCGCCAGCGTGCTGGTTCCACCAACGCCTTGCACTCCCGGCTGCTCTTTGAGCCGGCGCTCGATTTCACGAAAGGCGTTGAACCGGGCGCTCGCTTCGGCGTAGCGCGCGTTCGGCAGCGTCATCGTAAACGCAATCGTCTGCTCCTGATTGAATCCCGGATCAACGTCCTGCAGGAAGGCCAGACTGCGAATCAGCAGTGCCGCTCCGACTGCCAGGACGATCGACAAGGCGACTTCAGCGGCGACGAGAACGTTGCGGAGCGTCCGGGCTTCCCGCGGAGACGATTCGGCTCGCTCGGTAACCGGACCGCTCTTCGACGACATCAGCGCCGGGATGATGCCGAACAGCATTGGTGCGCCAAGGGAAATCGCCACGGCGAACAGCAGCACCGTCCGGTCGATCGTGACTTCGGCGAACAGTGGGACGGCGGAAGCCGCGTAGCGGGTGAGCGCCGACTGCGTCAGAAACGCGAGACCAACCCCGAAGATCCCGCCAAGTAACGACAACACCATCGACTCGGTGAACAGCTGGCGGAGCAGACGGGCCCTGGCGGCGCCAAGCGCGCGCCGGATCGCCAGTTCGCGCGAACGGCTCACCGCTCGACCGAGCTGCAGGTTGGCGATGTTGGCGCACACGATCAGGAACAGCAGCGCCACTGCCGCGCTGAGCATCAGCAGCGCGGTTCGCGATTCGCTGGCGAAGGTGTCGTGCAGGAATTCCAGACGTACGCCCATTTGCGTATTGGTGTCGGGATATTGCGCTTCCAGCTGCCTGGCGATGCCGGTCATGTCGGCACGCGCCTGCTCGATGCGGACATCGGGCTTCATTCGCGCGATCGTGCCGAGGAAGTGC
>Ga0207659_10000634_pt1 | contig 20857 bp, 12 predicted proteins | sample KBSM43metaG_FD_184330 | JGI IMG/M metagenome (GOLD analysis project Ga0207659, IMG submission 184330) | Miscanthus rhizosphere microbial communities from Kellogg Biological Station, Michigan, USA - KBS M4-3 metaG (SPAdes) (version 2) | ecosystem: Host-associated > Plants > Roots > Rhizosphere >...
CGCGCGGCCAGGATGCGATGGCCGGTCCCGTGCAGCGTCCGCGCCAGCACCTGCAGGTTCACCGGGCTGTCGTCCACGACGAGGATGGTGGCCGGCGGCGGCTGCTGCGGGCGTCCCGGCAGGCTGGTCACGGCCCCGAGGCCCCACCTGGCGCGAGCGAGGCGGCGAGCGCGCGCAGCCCATCGAAGTCGAACGCCGAGAGGAGCCGGTTGATGCGGCGCGCGAGTGCCGCCTCGATCGGCCCTCCGGCGGCAAGCTCGCGGGCCAGGGCTTCGAGGTCGGTGATCGACCCGACCGTTGCCGCGTCGCTCAGGCGCGCGGCGAGACGCGCGCGGCCGGGCAGTTCGCCGAGCACCGGCTCGGTGAGGACCGGGCCCGAGTCCGCGCTCGACACGAACCGCACGCCGAGGTGGGTTCGTAGCGCCGCGAACAGGTCTTCCGCGCGGACCGGCTTGGACAGGTAATCGGCACAGCCGGCCTCGCGCGCCGCCGCGCGGGTGTCGCCGAAAGCGCTCGCCGTCACCGCGATCACGGGAATCGCGGCGGTGTTGGGGTCGGCCTTCAGGCGGCGGGTCGCCTCGAGCCCGTCGAGGTCCCCCATCCTCACGTCCATGAAGATCACCTGGGGCAGGTGCTTTCGTGCGAGCGCGATCGCTTCGTGGCCTCCGGCCGCGGTGATGACTCGCACCCCGGCGCTCTCGAGCAATGCCGCCAGGATGCGGCGGTTGACGGTGCTGTCGTCCGCGACGATCGCCGAGACCTCTTCGCCCGCCGCCAGGCGGGCGTCGAGCGGCGGCGCGGCGAGCTCGGCGTCCGATGCGCCGGGCTGCGCCGACGCGGCCGGCATCAGCGCGAGGTCGAAGAAGAACCGGCTGCCTTCGCCGAGACGGCTCTCGACTTTGAGCTTGCCGCCCATCTTGCCGATCAGGTGCTGGCTGATGGTGAGGCCCAGTCCGGTGCCGCCGGCCGACGCTCCCGACTTGGTCTGAGTGAAGGCCTCGAAGATCTGGCTGATCTCCTCGGGCTCGATGCCCATGCCGGTATCGTTGACCTCGAACAGCAGCCGGGTGTCGCCGGCCTTCGCGATGAGCAGCTGCACCTCGCCGTGGGCGGTGAACTTGATGGCGTTGCTCAGCAGGTTCAGCAGCACCTGCCGCAGGTGCCGGCCGTCGAGCACCACGCGCCGCGGCGTGTCGGGGGCGATGGTCATGCCGAGCTGCAGGCCCTTGCGCCGCGCGGCCTCGGCCACCAGGTACTTCAGGTCGATGACCATCTGCGCCAGGTCGGTGGCCGTGCCCTCGATGTCCACGTGGCCGGCTTCGATCTTCGACAGATCGAGCACGTCGTTGATCAGGTCGAGGAGGTGTGCGCCGCCCTTGGAGATGGCCTCCAGCGCTTCGCGCTGCGCCGCGGTGAGATTGCGATCGCGCTGCAGGAGCTGGGCGTAGCCGAGCACGCCGTTGAGCGGCGTGCGCAGCTCGTGGCTCATGTTGGCGAGGAACTCGCTCTTGGCTCGCGTGGCCGCTTCGGCCGAGTCCTTGGCCGTCTGCAGCTGGGCATCGCGCTCGCGGCGGTCGGAGATGTCGCGGAGGAACGCGCCGAAGAAGTAGCCGTGCTCGACGCGCATCGGCCATGTGATCGTGATCTCCACCGGGAACTCGCGGCCGGTGCGGTGCAGCGCCATGAGTTCGAGCCGCTTGTTGACGACCGGGGCCTCGCCCGTGGAGTGGAAATGGTCCATGCCGCGAAGGTGGCTCTCGCGAAACGAGGCGGGGATCAGGGTCTCGACCAGGCTGCGCCCCACGATTTCATCCCGTGACCAGCCGAACGTGCGCTCGGCCTGCGAGTTCCAGGTGAGGATGGTGCCGGTGGAATCGATGCCGACGAACGCGTCGTGCGCAGTGTCGACGATCAGCCGGGCCCGGGCTTCGCTTTCGGCCAGGCGCGCCAGCGCCGTGCGCCGCTCTTCGTCCGCCATCGCCGCCACGATCAGGTGCGCGACCGCGATGGCGAAGTGCTGCTCGTCGAGCGTCCACGCGCGTTCGGCGCCCGTGTGCTCGGCGCAGAGCACGCCGACCGACGCGGCGTTCCGGCGCAGCGGCACGTCGAGCATCGAGAAGATGCCGTTGGGGATGAGGTAGCCATCGAGGAACTCGCGCGTGCGGACGTCGGTGCGCGCCGCGTGTGCCGCCACGACCCGCTCGGCGTCGAGCGCCTCGAAATAGCGCGGTGCGTCGGAGCGCCGGATCGTCAGGCCCTGCTGGTGGCGGTCGCGGCGCAGTTCGTAGAGGTCCAGGCAGGAAATCGCCGCATGCCCGTCGATGAAGATCCACAGGCTCAACCGGTCCACGTCCAGGGTGCGGGCCGAGATGGCGAGAATGCCGCGTACGCGATCCTCGAAGGCGTCGCGCGAATCCGCGTAACGCGCCATCAAGCTGGTGAGGGCGCCGCTCTGCGAAGCCAGGCGCTGCTCGCTCGCGACGAGTGCCTGTTCGGCGGGGTTTCCGGCGTGCGGGTCCCGGGGCGGGGGAGTGGACGGCATCGATACGCTGCGGCGGCCTATTTCAGCTCGACCATCACCGCCCGCCCCGCCCCGCGCACGAGGGTCTCGGTGTGCACCCGATCACGCGCGTTGAACCTGGTGAGCCCGAACTGGTGCTCGTTGACCACGCGCTGTCCGCCGGCATCGGTGGACGCCATCGCGCCGTCCGCAAGGTAGGTCACGACGACGTCCTTGTCGTGGAAGTGCATGGGAGTGGGGACGCCCGCCGTCCATTCCGACTGCCACACCACCACGCGGTCGTTCTCGAGCAGTTTCGTGCTGCCCGCTCGCGGGAAGGCGGGCGGATGCCCCGAGGTGTTCGGCAGCGGTGGCGGGCGCCGATCGTCGAGGGCGATGACCATGGCGCGTGTGCCGGCGGGAATCGGCGCGGGGACGGTGCCGGCCGCCTCGAATCGCGTCTGAGCCGTCCCGTTACGAATGAGGAAGATGACCGTGTCGCGCGACGGGGCCGAGGGCCGGACGGCCGTGCCGGGTGCGACGTCCCACACCGTGACCCGGTGGTTCTGGATGATCGGCGTCCCCGCATCCGCGCCCGTCAGCGTGGCGGTGCTGCTGACGACGAGCGCCATGGCGGTTGCGACGTGTCCGACGTATGCAAGGAGGCGGGACATGAACTCAGGCGAAAGAGTGTGACCGAGCGCCCGACCCGTGCGCAACCCCGCCGGCCCCGGGCCGCCCTAGCGTTCGCGCAGCGCGGCTGCCTGGGTGAGCAGATAGTGACGTTCCGCCCGATTGGTCGTCCGGTTGGCGGCCGCCAGGTAGGCTGCGACCGCCGCGTCGCGATCGCCGGCCAGTTCGAGGAGGTGTCCGCGAACGGCGTCGAGCCGGTGGCTGTTGGCCAGCCGCCCGTCGGCGGCGATCGTGTCCACCAGCGCGAGGCCCGCGGCCGGCCCCTGCACCATCGCCACGGCGATCGCCCGGTTCAGCGTCACCATCGGGTTGTCGCTCATGCGCTCCAGCAGCCCGTAGAGGGCGGCAATCTGCGCCCAGTCGGTGTCGTCGTGGCTCGGCGCCTCGTCGTGCACCGCCGCCACGGCGGCCTGCAGCTGATACGGCCCGACGCGGCCGCGTGACAACGTGGCCGTGAGGAGAGCAACGCCTTCCTCGATCGCCGCCCCGTCCCACCGCAATCGGTCCTGTTGCGGTAAGGGGATGAGCTCGCCGGCCGGCCCGGTACGAGCGTCGCGGCGCGCGTGGGTGAGGATCATCAGCGCCAGCAGCCCCGCCACTTCGGAGTCGTCCGGGACGAGCTGACGCACGCCCCGCGTCAGACGGATGGCTTCGGCCGCGAGATCGAGCCGCTGCAGGCTGGCCCCGGTGCTGGCCGTGTAGCCCTCGTTGAAGATCAGGTAGAGCACGTGCAGCACCGTCCCGAGGCGCTCGGCGCGGGCGCGCGCCGCCGGCGGCTCGAACGGCACGCCGGACGCGAGGATCGTCTGCTTGGCGCGGCTGATCCGCTGCGCCATCGTGGCTTCGGGCACGAGGAACGCGTTGGCGATCTGCGCCGTCGTCAGGCCGCCGACGGCTCGCAGCGTCAGCGCCACGGCCGACGAGGTGGTGAGCGCCGGATGGCAGCACATGAAGAGCAGCGTCAGCGTCTCGTCCTCGCCGCGCCGGCTCTCGACGCTCGCCGCGGCCACGACCTGGCCGAGGTGGAGCGCCGCCAGGTGCTCGCGCTGGCGCCGGGCGGTTTCGCTACGGACGTGATCGACCATCCGCCGCGACGCCACCTGGATCAACCAGCCGCGCGGGTTGTCGGGCACTCCGTCGCGCGGCCACTGCTGCGCGGCCGCGAGCAGCGCCTCCTGCACCGCATCCTCCGAGGCCGCGAAGTCGCGGTAGCGGCGGATCACGGCGCCGAGCACCTGCGGCGCGAGGTCGCGCAGGAGCTGTTCGGCGCCGCGATCGAGGGCCGGAGGGCTCACGGGAGCTCGGGCGGGAAACCGCTCATCACTTCGCGGACCTCGATGGGCATGTTCAGCGGCGCGCCGCCCGGACCGGGAGCGGCCGAAGCCTCGGCGGCAATCGCATGCGCGCGCGCCGGGTTTTCCACGTCCACGATCCAGTACCCGGCCAGGAACTCCTTCGACTCGGGAAAGACGCCGTCGGTGAGCGGCGCGCCGTCCTTGCCCGCCCGCACCAGCTTGGCCTGATCGGGCCCGGCCAGGCCCTCGCCGCCGACCAGCTCGCCCGCCTCGGCCAGCTTCTTGTTGAGCGCCATCATGAACGCCATGTGCGCCTCGATGTCGGCCTTGGGCCAGCCGCCGATCTGATACGGGCCCTTGCCGGGGACATTCATCATCAGCATGTACTTCATCGCGTGCTCCTTGCAGGCTTACCGGGGGTTCACTCTGTCTCTAGGCTCCGTCGTACGCCATCTGCAGCGTGGCGATGTCCAGCTTGTTCATCTGCAGCATCGCGTTGAACACGCGTCCGCCCCGGGCTGCGTCGCCGCCGCCGCCGAGCAGGCTGCCCAGGTTCGCCGGGATGATCTGCCACGACAGGCCAAACTTATCGTTGAGCCACCCGCATTGGTTCGGCACCCCGCCGTCGGCGAGGAACCTCTCCCACAGGCGGTCGATATCGCCCTGCGTGTCGCAGCTCACGAACAACGAGATGGCGGGGGTGAAGGCGTACTGCGGCCCGCCGTTGAGTGCCATCAGCGGCTGGCCTTCGAGCTCGAACTCGACCGACAGCACCCGGCCCCGCGCGCGGTGGACGGCCTTGATCCTCGAACGCTCGAAGATCGAGGCGTAATAGGTCATGGCCTCTTCAGCCTGGGTGTCGAACCACAGAAACGGCGTGATTGTCATCGCTGGCTCCTCGTTTTCACGGGGCGTTCTGCCCTGTTTGCCGGTAAGTCGGAGCCGGCAGCCGTTTCTCGACATGCGGGCGGGTCTGAAGACCCGCCCCTACGAAAAAGGAGAGCCAGTTACGAGATGGCGTGGGCCCCGCGGCGCGGCAGGATGTAGAAGAGCGCCAGCCCGGCGACCATGGCGAGCGCCGCCGGCACGCTGACGAACGCCGCGGCCGTGGCCAGGCCGTAGATGAACGTGCCGGGCGCATAGGCGCGCGTGATGGCGCGCACGCGGGCGTCGCTCACGTGCGCCTCAATCAGGCGCCGGCCTGCCGCCGCGTAGCGCCACAGCAGGTTGTAGAAGAGCGCCGTCAGGGTGAAGCTGCCGCAGTAGAACGCCACGGCGACGTTCCGGTCCCACCCCGGGTGCGGCAGATGCTCGGCCATGACCGCCGTGGGAAACGGGGTGAACGAGATCGCCATCAGCAGCAGCAGGTTGCACACCATCAGCCCGTGGTCCACGCGGGCGATGAGCCGGACCACCTCGTGGTGGTTCGCCCACATGATGCCGATGGTCACGAAGCTGATCGCGTACCCCGCATACGACGGCCACAGCGCGCCCAGCGCCGCCGCGAGCCCGCCATGCGCCGCGATCCCGGCCTCCGGCAGGCGGATCTCGAGCACGAGCAGCGTGATGGCGATCGCGAACACGCCGTCGCTGAACGCCTCGAGCCTAGTGGTGGAGCCTTCGTTCGCTGGATGCGACTGGGGAGCCGGACTGGTGTCTGCCATCGTGGCTGGCCTGAGGTCAGAAGGAAGGCCGCTCGATTCCGAGCTTGCGCATCTTGGAGTGCAGGGTGGTGCGCTTGAGGCCGAGCCGCATGGCGGCGCCCTCGGGTCCGGCAATCACGCCCTTCGCGTCGCGGAGCGCCTTCAGGATCATCTCCCGCTCGCCCTCGTGATAAGCACTCTCCGTTGCCCCCATGGGCGCGGCGCCGGCGCCGGTGAGCCGCGGCATCGTGCCCCGGAACGCGCTCGTCGGCACTTGCAGGGCGCTGCCGGGTGACAGGATCACGGCGCGCTCGATCACGTTCTCGAGCTCGCGGATGTTGCCCGGCCACGGCCACTTCTGGAGCCCCTCCATCGTCGCGGCCGGAATGGTGTTGATGGCGCGGCCGATCTCGCGCGAGAACTTGCGCACGAAGTGGTGCACGAGCGGCGCGATGTCTTCCGGGCGCTCGCGCAGCGGCGGCACGAAGATCGGGAACACGCTGAGACGGTAGTAGAGGTCGCTGCGGAAGGTGCCGCCGGCCACCATGCTGTTGAGATCGCGGTTGGTGGCGGCGATGAGCCGCACGTCCACCTTCTGTGTCCGCGTGCTGCCGAGGCGCTCGAACTCCTGTTCCTGGAGCGCTCGCAACAGCTTCGGCTGCACGTCGAGCGGGATTTCGCCGACCTCGTCGAGGAACAGCGTGCCGCGATGCGCCAGCTCGAACCGCCCCACCTTGGCGGAGGTGGCGCCGGTGAACGCGCCCTTCTCGTAGCCGAAGAGCTCGCTCTCGATCAGCGTGGCTGGCAGCGCCGCGCCGTTCACGCGCACGAACGTCTGGGCGCGCCGCCGGCTGGCGTCGTGCAGGGCGCGGGCGAGCAGTTCCTTGCCGGTGCCGGTCTCGCCAAGCAGCAGCACCGTGGCGTCGGTCGGGCCCACGGTACGGATCTGGCGGAGCACGCTCGTCAGCGCCTGGCTGGTGCCGATGATTTGCGTGAAGTCGTGTTGGGACGAGATCTCGTCCTCGAGGTAGAGCTTCTCTTCGGTGAGCCGGTCCTTGAGCGCCGAGATTTCCTGGTAGGCGAGCGTGTTCGCGACTGCGATCGCGACCTGCCCGGCCACGTCGCCCAGCAACGACACTTCCGACGGGGTGAAGCCGTCCGGCGATCGCCGGCCGACGGTCAGCGTGCCGAGCGGCCCGCGCTGGGTGATGAGCGGCACGCAGCACATCGAGCGGATCCCGTCGTCGATCAGGCCCGCCACGACGCCCGGATCGAACTGTTCGAACTCGGCCGAGGTGAACATCCGGGTCCGCTGTTCGAAGAAGGCCACGCCCGAGGGCGAGCGTCCAAGTGGCATCGCGAGCGACGGTTCGATCACGCCGCGATCGTCGTTGTAGGTGTGCGCGGCGATGCGCAGCTCGTTGGCCTCGGCGTCGAAGATCACGAGCGCGGCGTAGTCGTGACTGACGAAGCGCCGCGCCCGTGCCAGCACCGACAGCCGCGTGGCGTACGATTCGTGCTGCGCCAACAGCTCGTTGTTGACGTCGAGGAGCAGCCGCAGGCGGTCGCTCTGCACCAGCGCTTCCTGGCGATAGCGCTCGGCGGCGCCGAAGCTGCGCGCGTTCTCGAATGCGATCGCCAGCTGCTGGCCGACCTCTTCGAGCAGCTCCACCTCGTCGGGACGGAAGGCATCGTCGTCGGTCTTGCCGAGATTGAGCACGCCGTAGGCGCTGCGGGCCGTCTTGAGCATCACGCAGCACACGCTGCGGAGCCCTTCCACCGCCATCGCCGACACCGACGGCTCCCCCAGCTTCTGCACGTCGTCCCAGTTGAACACGGTGGTTTCGCCCCGCCGGAACGTCAGATCCGCGGGTGAGCCGACGCTCACCAGGCGCCCTTCCTCGACCAGGCTGTCGGCGGCGCCAGTGACCAGGGCGTGGCGCCGAAGCCGCTGCTCTTCTTCTTCCCACAGCCCGATGCTGGCGAAGTGGTGCGGAATCTTCTCGTGCAGGAGCCGCGAGACCACCTGCAGCAGCCGGCGCAGGTCGAGCTCCGATACCACCGCCGTGGAGATCTCCAGCACGAGCCTGGCGCGGTCGCGTGCGTTGCGGAGCTGCGTCTCGCCTTCGCGCACGGCGGCTTCCGCCGCCCGTCTGTCGAGCGCCGACGACACCATTTCGGCCAGCGAGTTCAGCAGGCGCCGCTCTTCAAGCATGAACGGGCCTTCCGCCGACTCGGGGCGCGCGGCGAGGTAGACGACGCTGAGCGCGCCGCACGTGCCGTCGGTGGTCTGGAACTTCGCGGAGATCGTCCACGGCGTCTCGACGAACCCCGGTGTCCGTACGGCGGCATCGCCATAAACGACCGCCGCCTCGGCGATGTCAGGGAACTGGAACGCCCGCGGGAGGAGGGTGGCGATCTGCTCGAGCAGTCCGGCCACGCCGACCTGCTCGTCCTCGAGCAGGCGGGCCGCATCGTGCAGTGCGGTGAGCTCCTTGACGCGTTCACCCAGGTCGTAGACCGCGCCGCGCGCACGGTCGCGTTCGGCGGCGATTTGCTGCCGGAGCCGCTCGAGTGTCTCCACCTGCGAGATGTGCTCGATCGCCAGGGCGACGATCTTCGCGGCCCACTTCATCAGTCGGTCGTAGGCCGGCGAAATCGGATCGGCAGTCTTCCGGACGACCACGAAGGTTCCCAGGCGCGTGCGAGTCGTCGAGAGCGGCAGCCACAGGGCCGTGCGGAAGCCGGCCTCGTACAACAGCGCCATGGTCGGGTGCGTGTTTTCGGGAGTGAGAAGGTCGAACCTGGGCTGCTCGCTTTGAAACACCCAGCCGGCCGGTCCGTAGTGGACCGGAGCTGGTTGCACAGGAGGAACGAAATTCTCGGCTGCCCCGACGGCCATAGAGAGCGTCAACTCGTCGGTCGGGGCATCGTGCAGCACGATCCCGACGCCGTCGAACGGGAAGAGGGGAGTGAGGTGCTCCGGGAGGTTCTGCAGCAGCTCGGACAGCGTGCTGTAGGCCCCGATCTCAGTGGCGAGACGGATCAGGCCCTCTTCTGCGCCATGGAGGCCCGGATCGGGGGTGGAAACCGACGCTGCCGGGGTATTTTCGGGCATCGATCAGGGCCGAGCCGATCGTGTCGTGACGACGGAGCTAAGTCAAGTGCCGATCGTCATCTGACGAAATAGAGCCACATCCGCCTCTGATCAGCCGCCTACGGATCTGAAGATTTCCTATAAAGCATTCCTTACAGGCACATTAGCGTGAGAGTCGTCACATGTCCCGCAATGGTACGTGCCGTGCCTCTCAGGTGGTCAAGGAAACCATATGCTGCCCGCGATCAAATTCGCCACCGTCGACCCCCCAAGCCGGCCCGATGTCGATTTCCACTCCGGGTCGAGCCAGAAGGTTCCCTCGAAGCTGCGCGGTCTCGTCCGCAGGGCCTCCACAGACGGCGAGCCCGCTAGCCCTGACCGTCACCACTGCTTTTATCGCACGCTCGCTGAGGACGCGCTCGACATCGTCACCGTCGTCGACGAGTTCGGCACCATCGTCTACACGAGCCCGTCGTCCGAGCAGTGTCTCGGCCACCGTCCCGAGGAAGTCCTCGGCCGCAACCTCTTCGAGTTCATCCACCCCGACGACATCGCGCGTGCGCGGGCCACTCTCGACGATTGCCGCACGATGGATACGGTGTCGCCGCCGGTCGAGCTCCGCGTGCGGCACATGGACGGGCTGTGGCGAACGTTGGAGTCGGTCGGGCGGTTCGTATCCGACGGCGCCGGCGGGCGCATCGGCATCGTGCATTCGCGGGACGTCAGTGCCCGCAAGCTGCTGGAGGCACAGGTGCGGCAGGCTCAGAAGATGGAAGCGGTCGGTCTCTCCACGGGCGCCATCGCCCACGACTTCAACAACATGCTCGTGGTGATCGCCGGCTATACGGCGCTGCTCGCCACCGACCCGTCACAGACCGTCCGCGAGTTCGCCCGCGAGATGCGCATGGCGACCGATCGGGCCACCGAGCTCACCGGCCAGCTGCTGTCGTTTGCGCGGGCCAGCCAGGCAGACGACCCGACGTGCGACGCGAACCAGGTGATCGCGGATTTCCGGCCCATCCTGGACCGCATGGTCGGCCGTGACGTGCACGTGTCGTACGCGCTCGACGCCTCGCCGGCAAGCGTCCCGGTCGGCAGCAGCGCGCTCGACCAGATCCTCATCAACCTCGTCGTGAACGCGCGCGACGCCATGCCAGCCGGCGGCGAGCTCACCGTCACGACGACGAACGAATGGCGCCCGCGCCAGGCGGATGGCCCCGCGTCGATGCCGCTCGCGGAATACGTGGTGATCAGGATCACCGACACGGGCATCGGTATGAACGACGAGGTGAAGGCCCGCATCTTCGAGCCGTTTTTCACCACGAAGGCCCCGGGGCGAGGCACCGGGATCGGCCTGCAGACGGTGCACAGCCTCGTCACGCAGGCCGGCGGCCGCATCGACGTCATCAGCGCCCCGGGCGCGGGCACGACCTTCCGCGTGCTGCTTCCCGTAGCGACGACCTCCGAGCCGTCCGGCCAGTAGGTCGAAAGAGAAACCACAAAGCACGGCCATGACACTGACCGACTACAACACGACCCACACCGGCGACGCGCCCTCCCGCGAACGCCGCGAGCCGGGCCCGCTTGCCGCGCCCGACAGCCGCGCGCTCGTCATCGATGGCGACGCCCGTTCGGCGAGCCATTTCAAGGAAACCCTCGACCGGATCGGCATCGAGACGGCCATCGCCCGGTCGATCGCCGAAGGCGTCGCCCTTGCCGCCCAGCGCGCGCCTCAGCTCCTCGTGCTGACGCTGGCCGATCGTGACGCGCATGCCGGGCTCAGCCTGGCCGGCGAACTGGCGCTGCGCCATGGCACCCGCTCCATCTTCGTTCTGGATCGCGCCGACGCGGCGTCGCTGCAGGACGTCTCGGCCGCGGGCGCCCACGGTGTGCTGTGCAAGCCGGTGCATCGCGAACAGCTCGAGGCGACGTTCCGCCTGGCGATCGACCAGCACGTCGTCGCCGGCCGCGCCTCGCGTCACGCCGACGAGGCGCGGGCGCGCCTCCTCGAAGATGCGCTGCACCGCATCGCCCAGGAACTGGCCCGGCTCGATCTCGCGACGGGCGCCGACGGCGGCGGTGCCGTGCCAATCTGCGGACTGCGCCCCCGTGAGCAGGAAGTGGTTCGGTTGCTGCTGCAGCATCTGCGCGTGCCGGCCATCGCCCGGCGTCTCGGGATCAGCCAGCAGACCGTTCGCAATCATCTGAAGAGCGTGTTCCGGCGAACCGGCGTGCGCAGTCAGCAGGAACTGCTGGATCGCATCGCGCTGGCCTCGGCGTCGCTCCAGACGCCGGACGCCGATGGGGCTCCGCTCGGCCATTCGCCAAACGACGCGCTCGTCGATTAGCGCGACCGCGCCATGTCTCTGCCCCAAGCCGTCCGCCCCAGGGCGTCTGAAGACCGCTCTCTACGTTCAGAAAACGGTCCTCTATACGCCGGTGATCTGGACGACCGCGCCGTCGGGGTCCCGCACGTAAAATCCGAACTGAATGTTCTCGGCCGGCGTCAGACCGAAGCCCTTGAGGTCTGCCGTCACGGCTTCGCGGTTGAAGCCGTCCACGCCGATCGCGAAGTGGTCGATCAGGCCCGGCGGCGGCTCCACGCGCAGCGACACCAGCACTTTGCCGCCCGCCCCGAGCCGCGCGATCTTGTTCGCCTTGTCCTCGTTGACGAGCGTCAGGCCGAACACGCGGCCGTAGAACTCGATCGAGCGCGCCATGTCGGTGACCAGCACCGACACGTGGTTGATGCTGGCGCTCTTGAGCGTCGCCGCCTGCGCCGGGGTGCCGGCGCCAGCACCGGCGATGAGGGCGAGCGCGCCGACCAGTTCGCGACGAGTGCAACCGCCGCGTTCGAAGCGGGCGATCCAATCCGAGATGACGGCTTCCACACTGCCTCCTCGAGGATGTGATTGGACAAGGCCGGGGGCCCGAAGCCTTCAGTCTTTACACACCTCTGACGAGGCCGTAGTCTACGCCCGTCCGCCGTCGATCGAATGGAGCCGCCGATGACCGCAGAGCCTTCCACGTGGGTCCGGACCGCCGCCATGGCGCTCGCGCTGGTCGCCGCAGGCGCCGCGGAGCGCACCTTCAGCCAGACGCCGTCCGGCCCGCAGCCCGTGACGGCGGCGCAGTACGAGCGCTGGAAGACGGAGCTCTCGAACTGGGGACGCTGGGGCAAGGACGATCAGATCGGCACGCTCAACCTGATTACGCCGGCCAAGCGCCGCGAGGCCGCGGCGCTCGTGCGCGACGGCGTCTCGGTCTCGCTTGCCGCGGACGCCGACACCGAGAAGGCCGTGGACAACCCCTCGCCTTACGAGTACGCGATGCTGGGCATCGGCAGCGATCGGATCGGCATCGCCTATCACGGCATCGCCCACACCCACCTCGACGCCTGGAACCACATCCACGCCAACGGCGTGTTCTACAACGGCTACACGCCGGATGCCGCGGCGGTGGCCAGGACGGGGCACCAGCGCAACTCGATCATCAACGTCAAGAACGGGATCGTCACGCGCGGCGTCCTGATCGACATCCCGCGCCTGAAGGGCCTGCCGTATCTCGAGCCGGGCACGCCGATCTACGTGTCGGACCTCGAAGCCTGGGAGAAGCGGGCCGGCGTCCGCGTGTCGGCCGGCGACGCGCTCTTCGTCCGCACGGGCGTCTGGGCCCGGCGCAAGGCGGCGGGCCCGTGGCTGCGCGGCCGGGCCGAGGGAGGCCGGTCGGCCGGGCTCGACCCCTCGGTCATTCCGTGGCTTCGCGCCCGCGACGTAGCCGTGATGGGGAGCGACCACCCGCAGTACGTCTCGCCCGGTCCCGCCGGGCTGCCGCCCGGCGCGATTCACGACTTTGCACTGATTTTTCTCGGGCTGCCGCTCTTCGACAACTGCGATCTCGAGGCGCTGGCGGACGCAGCCGCTGGAAGAAAGCGGTGGACGTTTCTACTAACCGCGGCCCCTTTGCCAATCCGGGGCGGCACTGGATCGCCGCTCAATCCCATAGCCACCTTTTAATCGGCGATCCAGCTCAGGCTCGACCTTTGCTTCCTCCGGCGCCACGGCGCTGACACCAGCGGCGAATGTCGGCCCTGCGTGCAGACGTAAGCCGTTGAGATAGATTGATGAGCTAGCACGAGGTCAAACCGCTTAATCACACGAGTTTGGGCGTAGCATGGCCGGACGGCTTCGCGACATCACGTCGCTCTCCCCCTACGTACGACGATGCCGACGATGAACCAGACGATCACACGGACCAGAAAGAAATCGCGCCTCGTCCCGCCGCCTCCTTCGATGGAGAAGGGCGCCCTCACCAACGGCGCGGCGGGCGCCCACGGCCCGGACACCCTCGACGCCCGATCCGAGTTGCTGCTCGCCGCCATGGTCGCCTTCCGCGACGGCGACTTCTCGGTGCGGCTGCCGACGCACTGGTCGGGTTCCGACGCCCGCATCGCCGAGGCGTTCAACCAGGCGATCGGCCATACCGAGCGGATGTCGAGCGAGATCACGCGCCTCAGCGCGACGGTCGGCAAGGAAGGCCGGCTGCGCCAGCGCATGTCGCTCCCCGGCGCCGTCGGCGGGTGGGCGGCCGAGGCCGAATCGTTCAACACCCTCATCGACGATCTGGTGCGTCCGACCGCCGAGATCGCGCGCACCATCGGCGCCGTCGCGCGCGGCGATCTCGGCCAGTCGATGGACCTCGAGGTGGACGGCCGCGAGCTGAAGGGGGAGTTCCTCCGCTCGGCTAAGCTCGTGAACACCATGATCGAGCAGCTCGCGCTCTTCACCGCCGAGGTGACGCGCGTGGCGCGCGAGGTCGGTACCGAAGGCAAGCTCGGCGGTCAGGCGCAGGTGAAGCGCGTGTCGGGCGTCTGGAAGGAGCTGACCGACTCGGTCAACCAGATGGCCGGCAACCTCACCGCGCAGGTGCGCAACATCGCCGACGTCACCATTGCCGTGGCCAACGGCGACCTCTCCAAGAAGATCACGGTGGACGTCCGCGGCGAGATCCTGCAGCTGAAAGAGGCCATCAACACGATGGTCGACCAGCTGCGCTCGTTCGCGTCGGAAGTCACGCGCGTGGCGCGCGAGGTCGGCACCGACGGCCGTCTCGGCGGTCAGGCCGTGGTGCCCGGTGTGGCCGGCACCTGGAAAGACCTCACCGACTCGGTCAACGCGATGGCGACGAACCTCACCGAGCAGGTGCGCAACATCGCCACGGTCACCACCGCCGTCGCCCGCGGCGACCTCTCCCGCAAGATCACGGTGGACGTGAAGGGCGAGATTCTCGAGCTGAAGGAAACCATCAACACGATGGTGGACCAGCTGACGGGCTTTTCGTCGGAAGTCACGCGCGTGGCGCGCGAGGTGGGCACCGAGGGCAAGCTCGGCGGCCAGGCCGTGGTGCCTGGCGTGGCCGGCACGTGGAAAGACCTCACCGACTCCGTCAACTCGATGGCGTCGAACCTCACCGGCCAGGTCCGCAACATCGCCGGCGTCGCGACCGCCATTGCCAAAGGCGACCTCTCGTCCAAGATCACGGTCGAGGTGCGCGGCGAGATTCTCGCGCTGAAGAACACCATCAATACGATGGTGGATCAGTTGAACGGGTTCGCCTCGGAAGTGACGCGCGTGGCCCGCGAGGTGGGCACCGAGGGCAAGCTCGGTGGCCAGGCGCAGGTGCCCGGCGTGGCCGGCACGTGGAAGGACCTCACCGACAACGTCAACTTCATGGCCTCGAACCTCACCGGCCAGGTGCGCAACATCGCCGAAGTGACGACGGCCGTGGCCAACGGCGACCTCTCCAAGAAGATCACCGTGGACGTCCGGGGTGAGATCCTCGAGCTGAAGAACACCATCAACACGATGGTGGACCAGTTGAACGGGTTCGCCTCGGAAGTCACGCGCGTGGCGCGCGAGGTCGGCACGGAAGGCAAGCTCGGCGGCCAGGCGCAGGTACGCGACGTCGCCGGCACGTGGAAGGACCTCACCGACAACGTCAACGCGATGGCGTCGAACCTCACCGGCCAGGTGCGCAACATCGCCGAAGTGACGACGGCCGTGGCCAACGGGGACCTGTCCAAGAAGATCACCGTGGACGTCCGCGGCGAGATCCTCGAGTTGAAGAACACCATCAACACGATGGTCGACCAGTTGCGCTCGTTTGCCGGTGAAGTGAGCCGCGTGGCGCGCGAGGTGGGCACCGAAGGCAAGCTCGGCGGCCAGGCGCAGGTGCCCGGCGTCGCCGGCACCTGGAAGGACCTCACCGACAACGTCAACTCGATGGCGTCGAACCTCACCGGCCAGGTGCGCAACATCGCCGACGTGGCCACCGCCGTCGCCAACGGCGACCTCTCCCGCAAGATCACCGTGGACGTCCAGGGCGAGATCCTCGAGCTGAAGAACACCCTCAACACGATGGTGGACCAGTTGAACGGGTTCGCGTCGGAGGTGAGCCGCGTGGCGCGCGAGGTCGGCACCGAGGGCAAGCTCGGTGGCCAGGCCGTAGTGAAGGACGTGGCCGGCACGTGGAAGGACCTCACCGACAACGTCAACTCGATGGCGTCGAACCTCACCGGTCAGGTACGCAACATCGCCGAGGTGACGACGGCGGTGGCCAACGGCGACCTGTCCAAGAAGATCACGGTGGACGTCCGCGGCGAGATCCTCGAGCTGAAGAACACCATCAACACGATGGTGGACCAGTTGAACGGGTTCGCCTCGGAAGTGACGCGCGTGGCGCGTGAGGTCGGCACCGAAGGCAAGCTCGGCGGCCAGGCCCAGGTGCCCGGTGTCGCCGGCACGTGGAAGGACCTCACCGACAACGTCAACTTCATGGCGTCGAACCTCACCGGCCAGGTGCGCAACATCGCCGAGGTGACGACGGCCGTTGCCCGCGGCGACCTCTCGAAGAAGATCACCGTCGAGGTTCGCGGCGAAATCCTCGAGCTGAAGAACACCATCAACACGATGGTGGATCAGCTCAACGCGTTTGCCAGCGAAGTGAGCCGCGTGGCCCGCGAGGTCGGCACCGAAGGCAAGCTCGGTGGCCAGGCGGCGGTGGCCGGTGTGGCCGGCACGTGGAAGGACCTCACCGACAACGTCAACTCGATGGCCAACAACCTCACCTCGCAGGTGCGCAACATCGCCGAGGTGACGATTGCCGTGGCCAACGGCGACCTCTCGAAGAAGATCACGGTCGACACCCGCGGCGAGATCCTCGAGCTGAAAGAAACCATCAACACGATGGTGGACCAGCTGCGGTCGTTCGCCGCCGAGGTGAGCCGCGTGGCGCGCGAGGTCGGCACCGACGGCAAGCTCGGTGGCCAGGCGCAGGTGCCGGGCGTCGCCGGCACGTGGAAGGACCTCACCGACAACGTCAACTCGATGGCGTCGAACCTCACCGGCCAGGTGCGCAACATCGCCGACGTGGCCACCGCGATCGCCCGCGGCGACCTGAACCGCAAGATCACGGTGGACGTGAAGGGCGAGATCCTGCAGCTGAAGGAAACCATCAACACGATGGTCGAGCAGCTCTCCGCCTTCGCCTCGGAAGTGACGCGCGTGGCGCGCGAGGTCGGCACCGAGGGCAAGCTCGGTGGCCAGGCCGCGGTGCCGGGCGTGGCCGGCACGTGGAAGGACCTCACCGACAACGTCAACTCGATGGCGTCGAACCTCACTGGCCAGGTGCGCAACATCGCCGAGGTGACGATTGCGGTCGCCAACGGCGACCTCTCGAAGAAGATCACCGTCGACGTCCGCGGCGAGATCCTGCAGCTCAAGGAAACCATCAACACGATGGTGGAGCAGCTCCGCTCGTTCGCGTCGGAAGTCACGCGCGTGGCGCGCGAGGTCGGCACCGAGGGCCGTCTCGGCGTGCAGGCCGTGGTGCCGGGCGTGGCCGGCACGTGGAAGGACCTCACCGACTCGGTGAACACCATGGGCGCCAACCTCACCGCCCAGGTGCGCAACATCGCCGAGGTGACCACCGCCGTCGCCCGCGGCGACCTGAACCGCAAGATCACCGTGGACGTGAAGGGCGAGATCCTCGAGCTGAAGAACACCATCAACACGATGGTCGACCAGCTCAACTCGTTCGCGAACGAGGTGACGCGCGTCGCGCGCGAGGTGGGCACCGAAGGCAAGCTCGGTGGCCAGGCGCAGGTCGGCGGCGTCGGCGGCACGTGGAAGGACCTCACCGACAACGTCAACTTCATGGCCTCGAACCTCACCGAGCAGGTGCGCGGCATCGTGAAGGTGGTGACCGCCGTGGCCAACGGCAACCTTTCGCAGCGCCTCACGGTGCAGGCGAAGGGCGAGGTGGCGGCGCTCGCAGACACCATCAACAACATGACCGACACGCTGGCGACGTTCGCCGATCAGGTGACGAACGTGGCGCGCGAAGTCGGCGTCGAAGGGCGGCTCGGCGGCCAGGCCAACGTGCCGGGCGCGGCCGGCACGTGGAAGGACCTCACCGGCAACGTCAACCTGCTGGCCGCGAACCTCACGACGCAGGTGCGCGCCATTGCCGAAGTGGCCACCGCCGTCACCAAGGGCGACCTCACGCGGTCGATTCAGGTGGAGACCCGTGGCGAGGTGGCGCAGCTCAAGGACAACATCAACACGATGATCTCGAACCTGCGCGAGACCACCGAGAGCAACCGCGAGCAGGACTGGCTGAAGACCAACCTCGCCAAGTTCACCGGCATGCTCCAGGGGCAGCGCGAGCTCAACACGGTCGGGCAGATGCTCCTTTCGGAGCTCGCGCCGCTCGTGCACGCGCAGCAGGGCGCCATCTATCACCTCACGGGCGTGGACGCCGACGCGCGGCTCAACCTGCTGTGCAGCTACGCGACCAGCGGCGAGGAGCGGCTGCCCGCCAGCATCCGGCCCGGCCAGGGGCTGGCCGGTCAGTGCGCGCTGGAGAAGAAGGGCATCCTGCTCACCGACGTGCCGCCCGACTTCGTCACCATCTCGTCGAGCCTCGGACGGGCGTCGAACCTGAGCGTCATCGTGCTGCCGGTGCTCTTCGAAGGGCAGACCAAGGCCGTGATCGAGCTGGCCACGCTCAACGCGTTCACGCCCGCGTCGCTGGCCTTCCTCGAGCTGCTCACGCAGAGCATCGGCGTCGTGTTCAACACCATCGAGGCGACGATGCGCACCGAGGGCCTGCTGAAGCAGTCGCAGCAGCTCACGGTGGAATTGCAGTCACGCCAGGCCGAGCTGCAGGAAACCAACGAGCAGCTGGCCAGCAAGGCGAAGCTGCTGGCCGAGCAGAACGCCGAGGTGGAGCGCAAGAGCGCCGAGGTCGAGCAGGCGCGGCGCGCGCTCGAGGAGAAGGCCGAGGAGCTGGCGCTCACCTCGAAGTACAAGTCCGAGTTCCTGGCCAACATGTCGCACGAGCTGCGGACGCCGCTCAATTCGATTCTCATCCTCAGCCAGCAGCTCGCCGGCAACCCCGGCGGAAACCTCACGCCGAAGCAGATCGAGTTCTCGCGCAACATCAACTCGTCGGGCTCGGACCTGCTCAACCTGATCAACGACATTCTCGACCTGTCGAAGATCGAGTCGGGCACGGTGACCGTGGAGGTGGAGCCGATCTCGTTCGGCGGCGTGCTCGACAACCTCAATCGCAGCTTCCGGCACGTCGCCGAGGCCAAGAACCTGCCGTTCCGCATCGAGGCGGCGCAGGATCTGCCGCGCACCATCGACACCGACTCGAAGCGGCTGCAGCAGATTCTCAAGAACCTGCTGTCGAACGCGGTGAAGTTCACCACGCAGGGCCACGTCGAGCTGCGCGTCGGGCTGGCCGCGCACGGCTGGACGCCCGACCATCCGGTGCTGCGCAACGCCCCCACCGTGGTGTCGTTCGCCGTCGAGGACACCGGCATCGGGGTCGCGCCCGAGAAGCAGCGTCTCATCTTCGAAGCATTCCAGCAGGCCGATGCCGGCACCTCGCGGAAGTACGGCGGCACCGGCCTCGGCCTGGCGATCAGCCGCGAGCTGGCCGCGCTGCTCGGCGGCGAGATCCGCCTGGCCAGCGTGCCGGGCGAGGGCAGCACGTTCACTCTCTACCTGCCACTCCACTACGCCGGCCCCGACAGCGTCAAGGTGCAGCCGCCGCGCGGCGCCGAGGCGATCTCGCGCGCCGTGCTGCCGCCCGAGCGCGAAGAGCAGGTGGCCGACGACCGCGACGAGCTCAAGGACGGCGAGCCGACGATCCTCATCATCGAGGACGACCCGCACTACGCGCGGGTGCTGCTCGGGATGGCGCGCGACAAGGGATTCAGGGGCCTGGTCACGTCGAAAGGGGCGCTCGGCCTGTCGCTCGCACGCCAGTTCCTGCCGGCGGCGATCACGCTCGACATCTTCCTGCCTGATATGCTCGGCTGGACGGTCCTCAACAATCTGAAGCTCGATCCCGCCACGCGCCACATCCCGGTGCAGATCATCAGCGCCGACGAGGAGAACCGCCACGGCCTGTCGCACGGCGCGTTCTCGTGCCTGGTGAAATCGCCCACCACCGACGGCCTCGAGGCGGCGTTCAACCGCATCGTCAACTTCACGGCGCCGCGCACGAAACGGCTGCTGGTGGTGGAGGACAACGACCTCGAGCGCGAGTCGATCGTGCAGCTCCTCGGCCACGACGACATCGAAACGGTCGCCGTGTCGACCGGCCAGGAAGCGCTCGAGACCATGAAGAGCGGCGGCGTGGACTGCGTGGTGCTCGACCTGCGGCTGCCCGACATGACCGGCTTCGAGCTGCTGGATCTGGTAGAGGCCGAGCCGGCCCTGGCCGACGTGCCGGTGGTGGTCTTCACCGGCAAGGACCTGAGCCCCGACGAGGAACGGCGGCTCAAGTCGGCGGCCAAGAGCATCGTCCTCAAGGACGTGCAGTCCCCCGAGCGCCTGCTCGACGAAACGGCGCTCTTCCTGCACCGTCTCATCACCGAGCTGCCCGACGACAAACAGCGCATGCTGGAGCGGCTCCACCGGTCGAACGAGGCGCTGCGGGATCGGAAGATCCTGATTGTCGACGACGATGCGCGTAACATCTTCGCGCTGACGTCGCTGCTCGAAAACCAGGACATGGAAGTCATCAGCTCGACCAACGGCCGGGGGGCCATCGAGATCATCCAGAGCACCCCCGACCTCAGCATCGTGCTGATGGACATCATGATGCCGGAGATGGACGGCTACGAGACCATCAGGGAGATTCGGAAGATGCAACAGTTCAGGACCCTCCCGATCCTGGCCTTGACCGCGCGCGCCATGAAGGGCGACCGCGAGAAGTGCCTCGACGCCGGCGCCAGCGACTACATCGCCAAGCCCGTCAACACCGACCAGTTGCTCTCGCTGATGCGAGTGTGGCTGTTCCGCTGACGCCCGTGAGCAACCAGCAGCGGTCCGACGCCATGACTACTGTCCATCCGACGCCCGGCGCCCCAGGGGCTGACGCCGATTCGGCTGCCCTGCCGGCCGTCCTCGCCGACGGCCGGGTCAACATCCTCATCGTCGACGACGAGCCCGCGAACCTGAGGGTGCTCGAGGCGATTCTCGACGATCCCGGTTACCGCCTGGTGCGGGCGCTCAACGCCAACGAGGCGCTGCTTGCGCTCGTGGCCGAAGAC
>Ga0207659_10000637_pt1 | contig 20834 bp, 23 predicted proteins | sample KBSM43metaG_FD_184330 | JGI IMG/M metagenome (GOLD analysis project Ga0207659, IMG submission 184330) | Miscanthus rhizosphere microbial communities from Kellogg Biological Station, Michigan, USA - KBS M4-3 metaG (SPAdes) (version 2) | ecosystem: Host-associated > Plants > Roots > Rhizosphere >...
CCTTAGATTCAACAGATCCTTAGATTCAACAGATCCTTAGATTCAGCAGATCTTAAATCCTCAAATCCAAAGATCCTCAAATTCCATTTGTTCCTCGGTTCCGTTGCGCGACGCTTGATTTCTATAGTACCGTTTCGGTAGTATTAGGACCGAAAAGAGATCAAACGCAGAGTTCGCCAAGTTCGCAAAGAGGTCCGGCTTTGACACCGAGCGATCGAAAACGCCGCACCCCGGAAGACCTGCTGCCGCTCAAGCCGCTGCATTTCCTGATGCTGCTGGCGCTCGCCGACGGCGATCGGCATGCTTATGGAATCAAGAAAGACCTGGCGGCCCGGCAGGCCTACGGCAACATCGGCCCGGGGACCTTGTATCGCACAATCGAACAGTTGCTCGCGTCCGGCTTGATCGAGGAAACCGATCGTCGCCCGGTTCCGGAACTTGATGACGAACGGCGACGCTACTACCGCCTGACGCCGTTCGGCCGGCGCGTCGCGGTCGCTGAAGCCGATCGGCTCGCCGACCTTCTGAAGGCAGCCTCGGTGCGCAAGCTCACCGCAGTACCGTACCGCTCATGACCGCGCGGCGTTTCAGCGAAACCTGCTTCCGCTGGCTGATGCGTGCTTATCCGAGTCAGTTTCGGCGGACTCACGGGCTCGCGTTGTTCGAGTTGTTTCGGGACGAGGCGCGCGCGGCCCAATCCAAAGGCGGCGTGTTGGCGCTCGCCGGGCTCGTGGGCATGGCGGCCTGGGATACCGCGCGCAGCGCGCCCGGCACCTGGCTCCGGCATCGCCGATCCGAGGCTAGCAGGTGGAGACCGAACATCACCGGATGGGGCAGCGACGCCCGCGTGGCTCTGAGGCAGCTAGGCCGCGCTCCCGGGTTTGTGCTGGCAGCCGCCGGCATGCTAGCCGCCGGCATCGGCGCGAACGTTACCGTCTTCAATCTGGCCAACGCTGTCCTGCTACGCCCGCTCGCACGGGTCGAGCCGGATCGAGTGGTCCGTGTCACGGCTCATCTTGCGAGCGGATTGACGACCAATCGATTTCTCTACGCGGAGTTCGTCGAACTTCGATCGCGGACCGATGTCTTCGTCGGTCTGGCGGCACTCACGCAGGAAGCGTTTGTCCTTGCCGAGAACGGCGTGCGACAGGAAATTCTCGCCGAGATTGTGTCTGGAGATTACCTCACGGTCCTCAACGCCGAAGTGGTTGCCGGCCGATTGATCACGCCCGCGGACGACCGCCCGGGCGCCGATCCGATCGTCGTGCTCAGCGAACAGTTGTGGCGCCGCCGCTTCAATGCGGACGCCGGCATTGTCGGCCGCACTCTGGTGTTGAACGGAGTGTCGCGCACCGTCGCCGGTGTCGCGAGCGCGAGGTTCAACGGCAGCTTTGTGGCGGCGCCGGTCGATGCCTGGACGCCGCTCGCCACTTCGTCTCGCGAACTGGGCGCCGACTGGCAAGTCGATCGCACGCGCCGGCACCTGCTGATGATCGGTCGGCTAGCTCCTGGTGTTTCGGTGGACCAGGCGCAGGCTCGAATCCAGTTCCTGACCACGGCGTTTGCTGACGTAGAGAAGGCAATTCTTATCGATCGCGCGGACGTCATCCCGGGGACATTGGTGTTTGGCCAGCAGCGACGCCTGGCGCGCGTCTTTCTGAGCCTGCTGCTCGGTTTGGTGGTGCTGGTGCTGTTCGTCGTCTGCGCCAACGTGGCAAATCTGATGCTGGCGCGCCTGTTGGGCCGGCGTAGAGAGCTGGCCATTCGGACGGCGCTCGGCGCTACGCGTGGGCAACTCGTGCGATTGCTGGCGTTCGAAAGTGTGTTCCTGTCGATGCTCGGCGCGCTTGGCGCCTTGCTGTTGGCGCGGCAAACGACCTCGGTGTTGACGGCAATCAGGCCGTTGCCGACCCTGAGTCTGCGATTCGACACACGACTCGACTGGCGCGTTCTCGCGTTTACCGTGGGGATTGCTGCGATTGCAGCGATGGTTCTACTGATCGCCGGCGCTATCCAGGTGACCCGTCCGACGATTCGTCCGGCGCTGGCCGACGATTCAGGCGGATCGATTGGTTCCGGCACTCGGAATCGGCTACGTGCGTCCCTGGTTGCCGTGCAGGTGACCGTTTCGTTGTTGCTGCTGGTTGGCGCGGCGCTGTTCGCCCGCAGCGTTCGCCAGGCCGAAGCGATCGACCTGGGCTTCGACGCGCGCGGTGTCGTCATCGCCGACGCCGATCATATTGGTCGTACCGATGCCGCCGGCGCGCTCGACTTCTTTACACAGGTTCTCCGCCGTCTCGAGTCGGACCCGGCGGTTCAGGCAGTCGCCGTATCGACCCGAGCGCCGCTCGATTCGTCGACGCCGATTACCCATTTCGATGCGACCGGTCCGATTGCACCCAGCGAGACATCGGCACGACCCACCGCGAGCTTCCTCGTCGTCTCGCCGGGGTTTTTCGACGTGATCCGAATGCCGATTATCGAAGGGCGTCGGTTCACGAACGGCGACGCCGCCGGAGCGCCGGCTGCGGTGATCGTCAACGAGACGCTCGCGCACCGTGCCTGGCCGCATGATTCGGCGATCGGCAAACGACTGTGGTTGGACGGTCAGGCTGCTTCCACCCCTTGCATAGTTGTGGGCGTTGCGAGGAATGGTCGTTACCTGACGCTCGGCGAGGAAGGTCAAGCACACGTTTATCTTCCGTACGCGCAGCACCCGCAAGCTGGCATGGCGGTGCTGGTGCGTAGTGGCGAGCGGCCGGATCGGGCGATTGCGCGAATCCAGGATGCGCTGGCGGCGACCAGTCCCACCGTTCAGGGATTTTTTCCGCGGACGCTCGAACAGCACGCGGCGGTGTCGCTTCTGCCGGTGCGCCTTGCCTCGCAGCTGTCCTTGGCGGTTGCCGTGTTGGGGAGCGTGCTCGCGACGGTGGGTTTGTACGCGCTGATCTCATTCCTGGTTTCAGAGAGGACGCAGGAACTCGGGTTGCGCATGGCTCTCGGTGCCACGCCCGGTGCGCTGGTCGCTCTGATCGTGCGTTACGGCATGACCCTCGCGGCGATCGGCCTTGCGGTCGGTGTCCCTGTTGCGTTGGCCTCGACGCGCCTCTTGCAGAGTCTGTTGTACGGCGTCAGCCCGGCTGATCCGCTCTCGTTCGTAGCAGTTTCAGTCGTCGTCGCGTTCATGGCGATAGTTGCGTGCGCGGGCCCGGCGCTGCGTATCGTTCGTCTCGATCCTCTGACCGCATTGAAGCGACAGTGACGATCTTCACTGTCGCTGCGGTCATTCGAATCCTGTTCATCGGGAACAGTCTGACATTCGTGAATGACCTGCCCTCCCGGGTGGCCGAACTGGCCAGCACGCCAGCGCTCACGGTCGAATGCGAGATGGTGGCGTTTCCCGATTACAGCCTGGCGGACCACTGGGAGCGCGGCGACGCGGTTCGCGCGATCCGGCGCGGTGGATGGACCTTTGTCGTACTGCAACAGGGCCCGTCTGCGCTGCCGGAATCGCGCGTGCAGTTGATCGACTCGACGAAACGCTTCGACACGGAGATTCGTAAGGTTCACGCCAGAACCGCGCTGTACATGGTGTGGCCGACGGCGCCGCGCCGAGGTGATTTTTCCGGGGTGATCGCGTCGTATACGGCGGCCGCGCAAGCTGTTCAAGGCATTCTGTTGCGCGTCGGCGAACGATTCCGCAGCGCGCCGCCAAACACCGCGCAGTCGCTGTTCGGCCCGGACGGTTTTCACCCTTCGGTGGCAGGTTCTGCACTTGCGGCTCGCATCATCACAGACGAGTTGATGAATTGTTGGTATCACAATTGCTAAATTCTGCGCAAAGGCAATTGTGGTGTCGATTCGTGTACAAATTACCAAGCAGCCTACCGTTCGGAGTATTGACGGTATACAAATCGATACATTTCGAGTGGGAGAGGTGTACGACGTCGGAACCAGCATCGCGACAGTGCTGTTAGCCGAAGGATGGGCTGTTCCAGTCCCACTGGATGAGGCGGCGCCGCCCGATCATTTCAGCGAGAAGGATCCGAATCTCCACGCACCTTATCGGGATCCTGACGCGCCGCCCAACCTGACGCGCGAGCACTACCCGCCGTACCTCGATCAGCGCAGTCATGCGGCCGCGATCGAGCGTCGTCACCGTCCACGGCGACGGAAATAACGCTTCAGGAAGCGAACAGGCGATACGCCGCGAACGTGACGGCGAGCCCGAGAACCGTTTGACCGGCAACGTTGGCGAACGCCGCATTTGCCGCCCCGCCCTCGGCAAGCGCGAGCGTGTCGAGCATGAAGCTGGAAAACGTGGTGAATCCGCCGAGCAGGCCAACGAAGACGAACACGCGCAGCGGCGCCGGCATCAGCAACCGGCCTGATGAAATGCTGCCGGCGAGTGCGCCGATGATGGCTGAACCGAGAATGTTCACGATCGCAGTGGCGTAAGGCGCCGGTTTCATCGATCGTGCGACGGCTACGTTGACGGCATGCCGGGCCAGCGTGCCAATCATGCCGCCAAGGGCGGCGGTAATCCAGGTCATCGTTCCATCATCCAGGACGCGGTTCGCACGGTCGTCTTGCCGTTCTGTAATTCAGTCCACGCGAAGATCAATTCTCGTCCGGCGCGGGCAAGGCGAGGGTATCCACTGGCGCGCCCGGATGCGAGCGCCGAAACCACCGTCGATGGTGTCTGCGCTCCATTGGCGCTGACGCGGCGGATGCGGAATTGAGACCGACCTTCGACGAACTCAATCCATGCCACCGCCGCGGAGCCGTCGCTGAGCAATGCCACATCAACACGTCCAAGCGCCGACGCGTCGTCGATGCGAATCGCCTCGCTGAAGCTGCGCCCACCATCCTTCGAAAAAGCGGCGAAGACATGCCCTTGATCGACCTTGGCGTTGAACCACGCTGCCGCGACGTTTTGACCGTCCGCGGAAAGTGCCGGACCATTCACCGGGCACGCGTCGATGCGCCAGTCGTCGTTATGGACCGCTGATGGCGTGCTCCATTTATCCCCGGCCAGTCGCGCGACATGAATATCGCGCACCTGGTTGTCGCCAAGATTTCGAAAGGCGGCAATCACGCCATCGCCGGTGACCACCGCCGCTGTCGGGCAACACTCGCAAACCCGATCGTGCACGACCGCTTCGGAGGTCTGCGTCCCGTCGCTCGAAAAGGTCGCGGAGCGAATCGACATCGTCTCGCCGGCGCGGCCATCGAGCCAGACCATTCCCAATCCACCGTCGTGCACGGGGTAGAGCGATGCGAAGCCGTGCTCAGTCGGCGTCCCGTCGTGATGCGGTGAAGTTGGCGCGGACCAGGTCTTGCCGTCGTCGTGCGAGAACGACACGCGCACGTCGTACCCTTCCGGATCAGGTCCGTTGCTTTCGAGCCAGTGCGCTGCGAGCAGCGTGCTGCTGATGCGGACAACCGAGGGTACGTCGGCCCAGTTGAGAAACCAGTCGTCGCCGGTGGCGGCCACAGCGGGCGCGGTCCAGCCGGTGGTGGTACGTTCAGAGAATTTCAGCGACGCAACGTCCGCGTCGGCCTCCGTGCTGGGTTTCCGTTCGATCCAGCTGAGGATGGTGCGGTCGCCGAAGGTGGACAACCGCGGCTCGGCGCTCGCGCCCACCAGTGCGGGCGATGGCACTTCGGTAATTCGTGGGTTCCAGGGTCGGCCGCAGCCGAAGCATGCGACCATGACGTAGAAGGCAAGCCAAAGACGACGCACGGTCGTCATATTACGTGCTTTTGGAGGTTCAGTATGCGCCCACTGATTCTCGTAGCCCTGCTTACGGTAGCCGCCGGTCCGACGATGCTACTGGCACAGAGCGATTCTCAGGTCTACTTACCAGGCGACGGTGTGACACTGCCGTCGGTCGTGAAAAAGGTGAATCCGGACTACACCAGCGAGGCAAAGGATCAACGCATCGAAGGCGTCGTCGGCCTGAGCTGCGTCGTCCGGCCAGACGGTCGCGTGACCGACATTTCCGTGACGCAATCGCTCGATGCCGTGTTTGGCCTCGACAAGAAGGCAGTCGAGGCGATGGGGCAGTGGGAATTCAAGCCCGGCACCAGGAACAACCAGCCGGTTGCCGTCAAGATTAGCGTCCAGATGAATTTCACTCTGAAGTAGTCGAGACGCGTGCGACAATCGTCGCATGCAGAGACGGTCGCTCTTTTCTCGTCTGGTCGGCGGCGGCGTATTCGGCTCGCTGATCGCTGCGCCCGGGATGGCTACAGCCGCTGGTTCCAGCTTCGAAGCTGCAAAACACGAGCAGGACGACTGGTTCGACTCGCTGCCGGGCACGCATCGCGTCATTTTCGATACGTGGACGCACGAGAAATTCCGGGAAGGCGTGCAATTCGCCGGCAACTTTTTCCGTGCCAACAAGGATGCGTACAATCTTTCCGACAAAGACCTCGCGGTGATCATGGGCGTCCGGCACCACACTCAGCCGTTCGCGTTCAACGACGCGATGTGGGCGAAGTACGGCAAACATTTCTCGGCCCGAATGCTGTTTACCGATCCGCAAACCAAGCAGCCGCCGACCACGAACCTGCTCGGCACGCAGTTGACGGCGCTGGTCAAGCAGGGAATGCAGTTCTCAATCTGCAACCTGACGACGCGCGCCTACACGAAGATTATTTCGGACGCGACCAGTGTGAGTCAGGACGACGTGTTCAAAGAACTCGCGGCGAACACACTCGGCCCGGCGCATTTCGTGCCGGCCGGAGTGGTCGGCATCACGCGCGCCCAGGAACGCGGCTATACGATGATAGCAATCGGATAGTTCTCACCTCTCAGTTCTCACCTCTCAGTTCTCAGTTCTCAGTTCTCAGTTCTCAGTTCTCAGTTCTCAGTTTTAAGTTCTACGTCCTGCACGCCTGGCATCCTTTGTCGAAAACGACGCGCCACTGGCCGTCGCTTTCGAGCCGCCACACCGAGTTGAAACGGCCGGTGACGTCGCCCTTCGAGTTCCGAACCTGCCCGCTGGTCATTGCCAGCGTACCCGACTCGACGACTTCGGTTGTATCTGGCCCCCAAGAAAACGGCGGCGTCGGACCGTCGAAATACCGCTTCCATCCGTCGACGATTGCGCCGCGTCCGCGCGCGGGGGTGTTGCCGTCCGGGCCGCCGAAAAACACCGCTTCGGTCGAGATCTTGGCGCTGAATGCGGCGAGATCACGTTTCGCCATGGCGTCGGCGAACGCTCGTTCGGCGTCCGCGACCGTGTCCTTCAGCGAGCGGCCGGCTTGCGAGTACGCCGATTGTTCTTTCCAAACACCGATTCCCGTAACCGACAGGCCTGCGGCAAGACGGCTCAGGAGTGCCCTTCGATTCATGATGCCTCCCACGTCGTTGATTTTGCCGGGAGCAGTCGAGTAGTTACGACCCTTCCGGCGACGGACGCGGCGCCTTGATTTCGTGCGTGGTTTGGACGATCCGGTCTTTGTGCTTGACTGGATCGAAGGTCGATCGAAATTCTTCAGCGGTCGTGAAGAACCCCGCGCTGGTCAGCGAGATTGTCACCGGTGCGTTGCTGGTGTTCTCCCAATACCAACCGTGGATGCCGGTGAACGGTGCGGTCAGTGTTCCTGACGCAAAGTCGCCCTCGCTCTTCTCGTAGCTCTGGACCTGCAGGGCGCGGTCTGACGGTTCGCCGTGGAACTCGTATTTCAGGCGTGCGTTCGCGGTCCACGCGTAGACCATCCCGCTGCTTTTATCGAGCCGGTACTTGAATTCGAATGACTGGCCGGGCCCGAGCGGCAGTGCGCGGCTGTCTACGTGATACTCGCGCGGACGGCTCGCTGCGCCAGCGCGTTCCGGCTGCGGCGGCCCCGGCAACTTCGATGGGTTTGCGTCGGCGTCGTAGAGTGCGAGCAGGCCAAGCGCTTTGCCCGTCCCGAGCGGGTCCTTGCCGAATTCGGCTGGCAGCACCGCCGCAACCAGCACGATCGCCGCGACGACCAGCGCGCAGAGCGACGCGATCGCAATTTGCCGACTCGATTGCGTCATGAAAGGAAATACCCGCACATCTGATAGCCGGCGAGCAGAAAGCCGCCGGTCATCAGCGCGCTGTTGGTGACCAACGCATGCTGTGAAAAACCGGGACTGCGCCGCCAGGCAGTCAGGGCAATCAGGATCGCCATCAGCGCCAGCCCCTGGCCGATCTCTACGCCAACGTTGAAGCTGACGATGTTGGTGACCAGGCCGTTGGCCGGCAGCGCAAAGTCCTGCAGTTTCGTTGCGAGGCCGAAACCGTGAAACAGGCCGAACAGCAGGACCGCCGCGCGCGTGTTCGGCTGGAATCCGAGCAGCTTGAAACCGTCGATGTTGTCGAACGCCTTGTAGACGACCGACAAACCGATGATGGCGTCGACGATGTAGGGATTGGCGTGAATGCCGCTCAGCACGCCGGCAAGCAGGGTCACACTGTGCCCGAGCGTGAACAGGCTGACGTACTGGACAACGTCGCGCAGCCGGTACAGAAAGAAAATGACCCCGACCAGGAACAGCAGGTGGTCGTAGCCGGTGACCATATGTTTTGCGCCGAGGTACATCAAAGGAGCGATTGCGGCGCCGTCCAGCGTCTGCAGAAACCGTGCGTCTCCGCGGGCGATGCCATGCGCGAGCAACGGCCGGTTGCAGAGCGTCAGCAGCGACACGATTGCGATGCCGTATCGTGCGTGGGCTTTCATCGTCAGCTATTCAGTCTAACGAGGTGAGGAGTGCTTCGACGTGCTGCCGAACAGGAGCAACGCGACCGCTTCGGTCAACCCCTTGATCGTCGCCGGCTTGTCGAGGAACGCTTCGTCGTGCCAGAGCGTGACTTTGTCTTTGAATAACTGATCGCTGAATCCGGTCAGGTAGAGGACTTTCAAGTCCGGGAAGGAAGCCCGTAAGCGCCGCGCCACTTCGTCACCATTCATGCCGGGCATCAGAAGGTCGGTCACGACAGCGTCGAAGGGACCGTCGGTCGTCGCCAGCTCGAGCGCCCGCTCGCCAGACGCCGCGGTGGTTATGTCGTATCCTGCAGGCGCGAGAACGCGCTGGACGAATTCCAGGATCGGCGGCTCGTCGTCCACGACGAGAATACGCCGACGTCGTTCGCGGTCGTTATTCGGTTCGAAGCGCGCTCTCCTTCGTGACGACATCGATGTAACCAGCTTGTCTCCGGACGCAGATAGTTTATCGGAGGACGCCGGTCGAACATGGACAACTTATTGTCAGCCCTTCGATTATCGGTGGAATGATCAGCTAATCAGTTGGCCGATTGAGCCGGTGGCCGGAAAGCGACCGCTCAAAGCGGCAACTCCGATCGACGGAAGTGGAACGGCACGACAGAGTTAGAAACGCGAAGAATCGGGGAAAGCGAAGTTGGGCCTGCCCGACGAAGCTTTACAGAAGCCAGAAGCGTAGTTGGGTCCCCCGGGGATCGAACCCGGGACACCGTGATTAAAAGTCACGTGCTCTACCACTGAGCTAGGGACCCGTGAGGTGGTTCAATAGCATACCTCCTCAGAGACCCCGCGTTAATCGTCTCGGGTCTGACCCCGGACGTTCGAGAAATTGTTCGACCCTGCGGCGAGAGCTAGAACTTGAACACCACCGCGACCGAGAAGCGTCCGAAATCCAGTTTCGTTTCCTGATTCAAATCCAAACTGGGGAATCTCGACAGGTCGAGAACCTCGAACGCGTGGAAATACCGCACGTCGCCGCGGATGCCGACGTGCGAACTGAAGAACGCCATCAATCCGCCGCCAAGGTCGTAGCCCGCCTGATTCTGGTCGTCACCGCCTCCTTCAAATGACGTTCGAATCAGCCCGATACCAGCCAGACCGTACGGTTGAATGGGACCAAACTTCGGGGCGAGCATGAAGTTGCCCATGAAGGTAAGCACATTGGTGTTTTCCGTCACGGACGACGCGCCGAGGAAGTCGCTGGTGTGCGCAAGCTCGGCCTCGAAACCGACGACGCTGCCCAGCGCCCCGAACGACACGCCGTAATTCGCGTGCTTGTCTTCGCAGTTGGTAATCTCGGGGCATCCGGCGTCGCCGCCAAAGTTGTATCCCAAAAACGGGCTGATGAACCCCTCGGCGGACGCCGCGCGGGCGTTGCCGATGATCACTACAAGAGCCATCGCCGGGATCCACAATCGTCGAGCTGGCAGCATTTCGCGCATCACGAATCTCCTCGCTCGAACGATTTGGTGGACGAGCGAAAGACTGCTGTTGCAGCCCTTGTGCCGCTGTTTCGGGCTCTGTTTGTGCGACACCCGAGCACGTTACCGTCGGCGACAACCGCGCAACTCCGAGAAATTGGAGGCCCCACGAAATTGACCGTCGGGCCGTATTGACCGGCTTCACCCTCAACAGCTCGTCGGGATTAGCGACGACCGGTTTACCGCGAACCACTGAGGCGAGTGATGCCGCGCCCTCAGCGGCGCGATGCTCAACCACGCGTGCAGATCGGTCGTGAGAACGCGATCAGCTGCTTGAGCGCAATGCGACATAGGCACCGACTGCATCGATGACGATCGCGAAGGCGGTGATGGCGCGAGCGCGACGATCTTTCTGTTCGATGGAATCGAAAGACATCGGCGGCGTGCTGCGTTCGCGCTGTTGCGGGCAAGCCCGGTGGTTCGCGGGTATAATCGCTGGAAATGTCCAAAGAGGCCGGACGCGCAGTGCTCGTAGTCGAAGACGACGTGTCGGTCCGGCGGCCGCTGGTGAAGTTTCTCGAAATGCACGGCTTCGCCGTCGCCACAGCCGAGACGGCCGATGAAGGTCTCGACGCGTTGAAAAAGCAGAAGTTCACCGCCGCGGTGGTCGACCTTCGCTTAAAGCGCGGTTCGGGCCGCGACGTGGTCGTTTCGGCGCCGGCTGATATCCCGGTGATTATTTTTTCGGGCGTACCGTCGGAATCGGCGGAACTCGAGCGGCTGCGGCCGAAAACGCGTCTGATCGAGAAGCCATATTCGCTGGTGCTGCTGGTCGAAACCCTCGAGGAGATGCTCGCGGACTCGAGTCCCGCCTCGTCACAGAATCTTCATTCCTAACGCGGACGACGCCAGTTCGGTGCCGAGCTGGGCGGTAGTGTTCTGCATATCGAGCGTCGGGTTCAGTTCCACCAGATCGAGCGAGGTGAGCCGTCCCGAATCGGCGATGATTTCCATCAGCATGTGCGCTTCGCGGTAATCGAGTCCGCCCTTGACTGGTGTGCCGACGCCGGGCGCAATCAGCGGATCGCAGACGTCCATGTCGAACGACACGTGAATGCCGGCGGTGCCGTTGCCGGCGAGATTGACTGCTTGCTCGGCCACCGCGGCAATGCCCTGGCGATCGATGTCTTTCATCGTGAAGACGTGAACGCCCGACTCCTTGACCAGAACTTTTTCGCGATCATCCAGGTTGCGAATGCCGACCAGCACGGTGTGCGCTGGCAGGACCTTCGGCGAAAACGTACCGATGCGCGACAGTTCCGCCGGTTCACTGCCCAGCAGCGCCGCCAGTGGCATTCCGTGCACGTTGCCAGACGAGGATGTGGCCGGAGTGTTCATGTCGCCGTGGGCGTCGACCCAGATCAGGCCAATTGGCAGGTTCTGCGCCTTCCTGGCCCATTCCGCAGCCGCCGCAACCGAACCGGCGCCGAGACTGTGATCACCGCCGAGCACGATCGGCATCGCACCCTCGTCGAGTGAGGCCAATGACGCCTGATACAGCTTCTGGCACACCTTGGCGATGTCGTTGATGTACTTCTTGCGCTCGTCCCGCTGCTTCTGCGTTTCGGGAATCGGTGTGGTTAAGTCTCCCTTGTCCAGAATGGGATAGCCGAGCGCCGCGAGCTTTTCACCAAGACCGGCAATGCGGAATGCGGACGGACCCATGTCGACGCCGCGCCGGTTGCCGCCAAGGTCCAGGGGTACGCCGATGATGTGAAGAGGCTTCAAGGCAGCAGTCTCGCAGTCCTGCGGCCGTCGGCGACGCAATCCGGAATGCCGACGCCTCGGAAGCCGCTGCCGGTCACGAACAGGCCGGGATGGCGGCTCAGCGCCCGTTCGATGGCGCCGAGCCGGGCAGCATGGCCGACCTCGTGCTGCGCGTTGGCGCGGTTCCAGCGGTAGACGCAGGTGAACAGGGGCTCACCGCTGATGCCGAGCAGCGGCCGCAACGCATTCAGCGAGCGCGACACCAGTTCGGGATCCTCGTCGTCGAGGGCTCGTGGATCGCGCGCGCCACCGATAAACGTGCGTAACAACGCGCGACCGGCCGGCGCGCGATTCGGCCATTTCGACGACAGCCACGATGCCGCAAGAATGCCGGTGTTTTCGGCGCGCGGAACGACGAAGCCGGAGCCGTTCAGCGGATGCGCGACGGAGTCGCGGTTGAAGGCGAGCGCCACGGTTGCGACCGAGGCGTACGGCACCTCGTCGCACCATGCCGCCAGTTCCGCGTCGCGGTCGCGCAGCAACGCGGCCGCGGCGTACGACGGCGTGGCGATGATGACGGCGCGTGTTTCCAAGCGGTCGGCGGTCGCGGTGTGCACCACGAACGGTCCGCGTCCTTCGATCGCCGTCGCGCGCGTGCTTAGCCGGAGGTGTTCGCCGCCGAGGTGTCGGACGAGCGCACACACCATCTCGCTGAGGCCGCCGGGAAGAGACAAAAAGGCGCCATCGGCGGTTGGTTGCGATGATTGCGTCCGAAAAGCGCGGATCAGGCTGCCGTGTTTGCGCTCCGCATCGATGAAACGCGGGAACAGCGATTTGAGCGACAGGCGATCGACGTCACCGGCGTGTATGCCGGCGAGCAGCGGCTCGGCGAGATATTCAGTCGCCTCGCGTCCGAAGCGGCGCGTCATGAACGCGCCGATCGATTCGTCCCGATCATCCGTGCGGCGTGGCACGAACAATTCAGCGCCCATCCGCATTTTGCCGATTGGCGAAAACAGCCGGGTGCGCAGGAATGGCGCGACGCTGGTTGGAATGCCCAACACCGAGCCGGCGGGCAACGGGTGCAGGCGGCCGGCGCGTTGAATGAACGACTGCCGCGGCGGCGTGGTTGGCACCAGCCGATCCGCGAGGCCGATCGCCTTACACAATGCGATCGCCTCGGGTTTCTGAATCAGCAGGGCATCGGGCCCGGCGTCGATCGTAAAGCCATCGATCTGTTCGCTGAGGATCACGCCGCCCGGACGCGGCGCCGCATCGAGGACAACATACGACGCCCCGCGCTGCTGCAATTCATAGGCGGCCGCGAGCCCGGCGATCCCGCCGCCGATCACGACGCAATCGAGCGCCATTCCGCTAGAAACTACCATTTTCAGAGCCTCGGTCGAACGAGCTCTTCAAGCAGTCGGATAAACGTCGGAGAGGTGTTGAGTGATTCAGTCCGTCGCAGCGAGGTCGAAAACTCACGGGCGGTTTGCGCCGCCTGCACGTCGATATCAAACAGCACTTCCGTGTGATCGCAAACGAACCCGATCGGGACGACCAGAAACTTTCGGACACCGTTGCCCGACTCTTCGTCAATCAGCGCTCTCAGGTCCGGGCCGATCCACGGTTCTGGTGTGCGGCCGGCGCTCTGATACGCGCGGCGGTACCTGGTAATCCCACACGCCTTCGCCACCGCTGCGGCCGTTTCCGCGACCTCGGCGCCGTACGAATCGCCGGCTTCGATGACCCGGACTGGCAACGCGTGGGCAGTGAAGACGACTAGTTCGTCGGCGCGCGGCGCTGCGGCGTTCAAGCGCTCGGCGAACGCCTCAATCAGCTGCGGATGGTTATGGTACGAGGTGACGGCGTCGAATGCCATGCCTTGCGGCAGTGCCGCGCGAGCGGCGTCGACGTACTTTTGCACGCTCAGCGTCGAGAATTGCGGTGCCAACGGAATGCCGATGGTGCGGGTGACACCGGCATCGGCGAGCTCCGCCAGCCCCTCGTTGATGAACGGTTTCCAGTTGCGCATGCCGACGGCGACCGGAATATGGACCCCCAGTCGCGCGCGCAACGCGGCTGCCTGTGCCAGCGTGATGTCGGTCAGCGGCGACCGGCCGCCGATCGCTTCGTAGTTGTGGCGCATTTCGGCGACGAGTTCCGCCGAAGCCGGCCGCCCGCCGCGCACCAGCGCGAGATATTCCGGCATCTCGCCCATCGAGGCGGGCGTGCCGTGGGCCATGAGGAGAACACCGTTACGCATCTCGTTGCTCGTTGCTCGTTGCTCGTTGCTGGTCGCTCGTTACTGGTCGCTCGCTGCTCGTCGCTCGTCGCTCGTCGCTCGCGACTCGCAATTCCTAATTCCTAGTTCCTAATTCCTAATTTCACCCTGAATTCCTACGCCCTGCTCTTCTGATGCACGTATCGGGCGAGCGCCTGGACATGCTCGACCGGCGTGGATGGCAGTATGCCGTGTCCGAGATTGAAGATGTGGCCGGCCCGGCCTCCAGCGCGGGCGAGCACGTCGTCGGTTGCGGCGAAGAGCCGATCGAGCGGGCCGAGCAGCAGCGTCGGATCGAGATTCCCCTGAATCCCTCGCTCCGGCCCGATCCGCGTCCACGCATCGTCGAGATGAATCCGCCAGTCGGCGCCGATCACGTCGCCGCCGGCTGCGCGCAATTCGCCGAGAATCGCGCCGGTGCCGACGCCGAAGTGGATGGTCGGCACTCCAGTAGTCGCGACGCGGTCAAAGATCTTGCGCGTGTGCGGCAGGATGAACTCGCGATAGTCGCTGGCATTGAGCGCGCCGACCCACGAGTCGAATACCTGCACGACGTCAACGCCCGCTTCGACCTGCGCGACCAGATAGTCGCCGATGACGTCCGCGATCAATTCACAGAATCGATGCCACGCGTCGGGCGCGCCATACATCAACGCTTTCGTATACGCGAAAGCGGTCGAGTGGCCGCCTTCGATGGCATACGACGCGAGCGTGAAAGGCGCGCCCGCAAAACCGATCAGCGGAATCTTGCCGCCGAGGGCGCGTTTGATCTGACGGATCGCTTCGAGCACGTAGGCGAGGTGCTCGCGGGGCTCAAATCGGCGTACGCCCGCCAGATCGGCCTCGCTACGAAGTGGCTGCTCGATCGCCGGTCCCTCGCCCTTGATGAAATCGAAGGGGATACCCATCGGCTCGAGTGGCAGCAGGAGGTCGGAAAACAAGATGGCGGCATCGACATCGATGCGCCTCACCGGTTGGAGCGTGACCTCGGTGGCGAGGTCGGGAGTACGGCAGAGGTCGAGCAGCGAATAGCGTTCGCGCAGCGCGCGATATTCGCTCATGTAGCGCCCGGCCTGACGCATGAACCAGACTGGAGTGGCGTCTACGGGTTCCCGCCGGCAGGCTTTGAGGAATCGACTGCCCGAATCGCTCAGTGAATCACTCGCAGTAAATTGCGGGCCAGACCGACCAGGTCTTCGAGCCACAACGGTTTGAAGCGCAGTTCGGCTCCAAGTTCGCGCAGCTCGGCGGAGATGGAGTCGTCGAGAAAGTAGTCGCCGGTGACAATCGCGACTGGTGTAGTGCGCTGTTCATCGCGTTCGCGAAGGCGGCGCAGAAAGCCGAGCCCGTCCACCAGGGGCATCCGCAGGTCGAGGATGATGGCATCGGGCGCGCTGGTTTTGGCTTCCTGCAGACCAGTTTCGGCGCTGACCGCCGTCCTCACCTGATACCCTTCAAGGCGGAGCATCCGGGCGAAGGTTTGAGTAACCCCTTCATCGTCGTCGACAATCAGGATTTTTCGCTGCGAAGGACCTTCGGATATGTTCACGGGTGTAAGCCCTATTGTAACCTCATGACTCGGTTTCGCAGCCGTTTCGCGTTCCTGCACTCGGCTGAGGTTGACGCTTTCATGCTAAACTTTCGGGTTTGATCCTCATGCTTATCCAACCACTTGGAGGCATTCGGTGAGTCCGATTCTGGTGCGGCCGGTTCGCGAGCAGCTCGAGCACGACCGCATAATCCGCCAACTCCAGGCGAAATTTAAGCGCAAGTTCGACGCCCTCATCAACCCCGGGAACGAGCAAACCACGTCGGTGTCAACCGGTTCGCAAACGGTCTTTCCGGACGTCGTTCTCAACTCTCTCGAGCGCGGCAAGAAGCTGATGGGCATCGTGGAAGTGGAAACTGGCGAGTCGGTCAATCACCTCGAAGCGCTCGCCGAGTGGGCGCATTTTTCGAGGGTCCGAGCGCCGTTTTATCTCTACGTGCCGGCCGGGATGGTCGACGTTGCCCGCCGCCTATGCGAAGACAACCATGTCTTCGTATCCGAGATTTGGAGCTTCCATACGGTCGGTGATCAGGTGCGCTTTACGATGGTCCATCGCGCCAAGGAATTACCTCCGCAAAAGGAGAAGAAGCCGGCGCTGCCGCCGCCCCCCGCGAGGAAAACGGTCGCGCCCAAAGCTCCGGCCAAGGCCTCGCCGAAGAAGAAGCCCGCAGCAAAGAAGGCCGCGGTCAAAAAGAAGAAAAAGTAATTGGCTTTTCTGCGCTTCAGTCGCGACAAGCGGGGCTACGAACATTTCTATCTTGTCGAGGCGACCACGAACCGCCGCGGGAAAACCCGCGCGCGCGTGCTCTACTGGTTTCGCACGCCCCCCGGCGTGAAGGTCGGACGCGAACCATTCGACGCAGAAGTGAGACAACGACTCGAATCGCAGAACCCTGGCGTCGTCTTCGACTGGAAGAAGATTATCGAGACGCCAATCCCCTCGGCCGATGCTGAACGCTGGCGAGAGCGCCGGCGAGAAAAAAGGGGTTCAAAACCACAAGGTTCACAAGATTCAAAAGGTTCAGAAGGTTCACGAGGTTCCGAGGGTTCGGGAGGTTCAACAGGTTCGCGGGGTTCAGAGAGTTCAGAGAGTTTAGAGAGTTCGGAAGTTTCACCGAGTTCAGAGCATTTGGCGGAGATCGAGGCGCTCGACGAGTTCGTTGAATCCGAAGAACCGCACGAACCTCTTGCACCCGATGAACCTCTTGAACCTTCTGAACCTCTCGAACCTCTCGAACCTCTCGAACCTCGCGAACCTCGCGAACCTCGCGAACCTCGCGATCCCGAATGAGGTGGTTCCGCCTCGTCGTCGTCCTCGCGGTCGTTGCCGCGCTGTTCTGGTTCGCGAGTCGTCATACATCCTCAGTCGTTTCGCTGATCGCCGCAGCCCACCGATTGGGGCCGTCGGGTCCGCTCCTCTTCATGGTCATCTACTCGGTTGCGGTGATCGTCCTGATTCCTGCCTCGTGGATGACGATGGCGGGTGGCGCGGTGTTTGGAATACTCCCCGCCGTCGTCTACGCACTGGTGGCGGCAACCATCGGCTCGACCGCAGCGTTTCTGATCGGGCGGTACGCCGCGCGAGGATTTGTCGCGCGCCACCTGGACTCCAGGCCGCGCTTCGCGGCCATCGATCGCGCCGTTTCGGCCGATGCGCGCCGGATCATCATGTTATTGCGGCTGTCGCCGGTGACGCCGTTCAACGTGCTGAACTACGGGCTGGGCTTGACGGCAATTTCGGTGTGGGACTTCATGATCGGCTCACTCGGGATGATTCCAGGAGCCTTCATGTACGCCTACGCCGGTAGTCTGGCTGGGCAGGCGCTGGCGGTTGCCGGTCAAGCCACTGTGCCGCGAAACACGTCTTACTACGCGATGTTAGCGGCTGGACTGGTAGCTACCGTTGGGGCCTCCGCGCTGGTTGCGCGGGCCGCGCGGCGGGCGCTAAGGGATGTATAATTCAACGCTATGAGCCTGAAAAATAACGGCTTTTGGACCACTGCCTCCATCGTGGTTCTGGCAACCGGACTCACCGCGCAGTCGCTGCCGTCGCAGGCCCCGACGCCGCAGAAATCCGCGCCGCCCCCGCAGGTCGACAAGGCGTCGCAGCCGTTCCGCATTTCCATCGATCTCGTCACCAACGACATCATCGTTCGCGACGAGAAAGGCAACTTCGTTCCCGACTTGAAGAAAGACGAGTTCGAGGTCTGGGAAGACGGCGTCAAGCAAGACATCACGTCGATGACCGTCGTGACAGGCGGTAAGGTGAACAATCTGCTCGCACCGCCGCCACCGCCGCCGCCGGAGGGCATCATCCTGCCGCCCACTCGGCCACGCAACGATGTTTCGGGCCGCATTTTCCTGTTCTTCGTCGACGACCTTCACATGCAGTTCCACAACACCGGACGGATCCGCGATCTGTTCAAGAGGATTTCGAAGGAACTGGTCCACGACGGTGACATGTTCGGCATCGTTTCGAGCGGACCTTCGTCGATCGCCGTGGACATGACCTACGACAAGAACCGCCTCGAGGAAGCGATCAAGAAAATTGCCGGCAACGAGTTGAAACCGACCGACATCATCAACGGTCCCTCGGGCGCCGAAGGCCCCAGCGAAGTGCGGTACCGCGCGCACGTCGCGTTTTCGACGGTCAACGACGTGTTGAAACAGCTCGAGGCTGTGCACAACCGCCGCAAGGCGCTGGTCTACGTCAGCGACGGCTACGACTTCAATCCGTTCCAGGATGCGCGCCTCGGCACGATGGATCCCAATTCGCCGTTCGCGCAGAATGAATTCCGCCGCAACGAAAACCAGCAGCAGTCGTCCGACGGCAGCTCGAGCCCGACGACCGATCCGCTCACGCAGCAGCAGAAGCAGAGCGAGCAGTTCGCTGATGCCGATTTGGCGCGCGAGCTCGGCGACCTCACCCGGACCGCGAATCGCGCGAACGTCACGATGTACACGATCGACCCGCGCGGCCTGGTCGGCATGAGCGACATCGACGAGCAGGTCGACCCGTCACAGTGGAACGAATACGTGCGAAAGTCGCAGGACAGCTTGCGGGTGATCGCCGAGGAGACCGGCGGAATCGCGGTGGTGAACCAGAACGACTTCAGTAAGGCACTGAAGCGGATCGATGCCGAGACCAGCGACTACTACGTGCTCGGCTACTACTCAAAGAATCCGGACCAGACGAAGCGTCGCCGCACGGTAGAAGTGCGGGTTCTACGGACCGGTCAGAAATGGCAGATTCACTCGCGCAAGGAATACGTGCTGAAGGCAGCGCCGCCGGTGAATAGCACGAAGCAGTAGGGCAGGAAGCTATCCTGCCCGGCCTGCCCGTCCGGCTTTTTCTTCTTTCAGCGCTGCTTTCTTGACCCGCGAGCGCGTGGTTTCCTGCATCCGCGCCGCCGCCTCCTTCAAATACACCTCGTCGATGTCCGCGCCGATGAAGTTGATGCCGAGGCGCGCGCACGCCACCGCGGTGCTGCCGAGGCCGGCGAACGGGTCCATCGCCACCTGAACGCGGCTGAGGCCGTGCAACCGCAGGCAATGCTCGGGCAACTGCGATGGGAACGTCGCCGGGTGGGGTCGGTCGCGATCGCGCCGCTGAATCGTTTCGTAGGGGATGAACCACGTGTTGCCGCGGCAACGCAGGCCCTGGCTGGCATTCTTCCAGCGCGCGACGTTGGTCTGGTCCTGGTAGGGGACGCCCAGCGCCAGGCGATCCAGTTCGGTCGAGCCGTGCGGCGTGAAGTGGAAGATGAACTCGTGGCAGTCGTTCAGAAAGCGGTCGCTGTTAATCGGCTTGTAATGGCCGACCGCGAGATCGCGGTTCAAACCAGCGGCTGCACCCGCCGAGTTCCGATCGATGGCAATCGATTTAATCCAGTGAATGATGTTCTGGAGTTTGAGGTGCGGTCGTACCGCCTGTGCCACGTCCAGCGCCGTCCAGGGGTCGGTTGGCTTGGCGCCAACGTTCAAGAACATTGAGCCGTCCTTGCGGAGTACCCGCATAGCGGCGCCCACCCAGGCGTGCGTCCAGGCGAGATAGTCTTCCCGCGAGAGGGTGTCCTGGTACCGGTTGTACTGGATGCCAAGATTGTAAGGAGGCGACGTGACGATGACGTCGACGCTCTGTGCCGGGAGATGTGCGAACACCTCGACGCAATCCCCCAGGTAAAAGCGTCCGGACACGGACCCGGCCGTAACGCTTGCATATGGCTTCAACAGCACTGACATAGCTGTTGACACTTTTCGGTACTACAGGATTCGTACGATAGAGCGCCGAGCGAGGGTCAGGTTGGGCAAATGGCGACGGACAGGGCAGGTAAGGCGGGTGGGAGAAGACTTAAGGCGCCGGATATTGACAATGTGCAATCACAGGACACCGTCGTGACCGAAACAACACACTCCGGCCCGCGCCGTGTCGCGGCGATTCAGGACGCTTTGCTGGTCAAAGCGAAGGGCGAGACCACTGCGAGGCGATCGGCAACCACGGTGTGATTGCGGCGATGCCCGTGGCTTCCGCAGGATTTGCCCTTCTCTTCAACGTACGTCACTTCACGACTGGTCGCCACTTCGCGGTAGCGACCAACGACGCAGCCGCACCCGAGTGTGGTGAAGCCGAGAAGCCGAACGAGACTCATGAAGCCCTCCTCACAACTTCTGAATTTTGGAGCAATTGCTGTGCCGTCGAGTACGCGTCTGTCCTCTCGATTCAGATCGTGCGATCACGGGCAAGCACGAACGCGCGCGCGGGTAATGCCGCTCAACTTATCGGCAACGACATCCAGTTCTTTGGAGGAAGATCCAGAAATTACCGAGTCGCGAATTGCGCCCGCGCCTGAATCAGACCGGTGCGCGCCGTCGTGGACGACGGATCGATCGCCAGCGCGCTCGCAAAATAGTCGGCGGCGCGCTGAGAGTCAGCAGTGCGCAGTCGAAACGCGCCTGCATTTATGTAAGCGGATGGATCGCGAGGGTTCGCGGTAATCGCCGCATCGAACGCTGCCTGTGCACATTCGCGCAGTCCAAGCGCTGCGCACGCGGC
>Ga0207659_10000641_pt1 | contig 20755 bp, 20 predicted proteins | sample KBSM43metaG_FD_184330 | JGI IMG/M metagenome (GOLD analysis project Ga0207659, IMG submission 184330) | Miscanthus rhizosphere microbial communities from Kellogg Biological Station, Michigan, USA - KBS M4-3 metaG (SPAdes) (version 2) | ecosystem: Host-associated > Plants > Roots > Rhizosphere >...
CCAGACCACCATCGAACGAAACGCCAGCGCCGCGGAAATGCGGATCGCGGCGTACCAACTGACCGACTACCTGGAACGGATCGGCGTCGAGGTGATCTTCGGCCTGTGCGGTCACACCGTGATTGCGCTGCTCGATGCGCTGGGCAAGAGCCGGATCCGTTTCGTCTCGACGCGCCACGAACAAATCGCCGCTCACGCCGCGGACGGCTACGCGCGCGTCACCGGTAAGCCGGGCGTCGTGCTGACGCACCTCGGCCCGGGGCTGACCAATGCGGCTACCGGCGTCGCCAACGCGGCGCTCGATTCGATTCCGATGGTCGTGATCGCGGGCGACATTCCGTCGCACTACTACGGCCGTCATCCGCATCAGGAAGTAAATCTGCACCAGGACGCCGATCAGTTTCAGATCTACCGGCCGTTCTGCAAACGCGTCTACCGCGTCGATCGTGTCGACGACCTGCCGCGGATTGTCGAACGGGCATTCCATCTCGCGCAGACCGGACGGCCCGGTCCGGTCCTGGTCGACGTTCCGATGGATATTTTTTCGGCCGACCTGACCGTTGGCGCGTTCCAGAAAACGCCGGCAACGATCGCGCGACCGGCACTCGACCGCGACACCGCGGCGCAAATTGTTGACGCGCTGGCACAAGCCGAACGACCGGTGCTGTACGCAGGTGGCGGCGTCTTGTCTGCGCGGGCAACCGCCGAATTGACCGCTCTCGCCGAAGCGCTCGAAGTGCCGGTCGCCCATACCTTGATGGGCAAGGGATGCCTGCGCGAGGATCATCCGCTGCTGCTCGGACAGACCGGCTTCTGGGGTACGCCGATTTCGAACGAGAAGTGCCGCACCGCGGATCTGATCGTCGCCGTCGCGACCCGACTCGCCGAGGCGAACTCGAGCTCATGGGACCCGCGATTTACTTTCTCCATTCCGCCGACGCGGTTGATCCACATCGATGCCGACGAAGCCGAAATCGGCCGCAACTACCAGACCGAACTGGGGGTGGTCGCCGACGCGAAGCTGGCGCTTGGCGCTCTCGCTGAACTTGCGCGAGGCACCAAACACCACAACCGCGGCCGGCTGCGCGAAGACATCGCGGCCGGCAGGAAAGCCTTCGCCGCGAACTGGGATCACCAGTGGAGTTCTGATCAATTTCCGATGCGTCCCGAGCGGATTCTCAGCGAGCTGCGAAAAGCCGTCCCCGCCGACGGCTTCATCGTCACCGATGTCGGCTGGAACAAGAACGGCGTCGGTCAGCAGTTTCCAATCACCGTGCCGGGCACGTTCATCACGCCGAGTGGCCTGGCGACGATGGGATTTGGCGCAGCGGCGGTGCTCGGCGTCAAGCTGGCGCAGCCCCAGCGAGCGGCAGTCTGTTTGATTGGTGACGGCGGCTTCAGTGCCAATCCCTCGGTAATCGCCACGGCGATGGAAGCGGAGCTGCCGGTGGTGTGGGTGGTGATGGACAATGCCGGCTTCGGCACAATCGCCGGCCTCGAAACGATGCACTACGGCTGGAGTTTCGGATGCATGTTCGAACGCTGCGGCGCGCCCTATCGTGTCGATTACGCGGCGACGGCGCGCGCCTTCGGTGCGAACGGCGTCCTGATCGAGTCGGCCGACCAACTCGGGCCAGCCTTGAAGGCGGCGCTCGCGTCGAAGCTTCCGACGGTGATCCAGGCGCCGATGGAAAATGCGCCCACGCCGACGCCGGGACATTGGAATATCAACGACATCTACCGCAAAGGTCAGTAAGTGATCGCCGTCGTCGCGAGCGCTGCGGACGACCTTGCTGGCAAACGAACGGGCCACAGAGGCACAGAGTCACAAAGCGAAGAGATCTCAGTCCGGCGAGTGGGCTGCCGAAGGCAGCCCGCCGGAAGGACGCCGCGATCCGTGAACACGAGACGCCCGGCGCCAGTGCGTTTCGTGTTCACGGATCGCGGTGTCCTTCCGCGGCGCTTACGCGCCGCTCGCCGAACTGAATGGTCCTCACTTCTATGCCCGCTCGCGCCGGTAGCAATCCACGCCGCGACAAAAACTCCGTTAACTCTGCGGCTCTGTTCCCTCGGCGCGGAGGCGAGTGCCATCGACGCGCCCTAAAGAATTGGACAAAGTGCGGCGTGGATGTGAGAGCCGCCGCTGGCAACCGATAGAACGATGAAGGCTCGCCGCATTAGAATCCGGAGCATGGCCCCAAGCAAGCCGGCGGCGGCCGCGCACGAAGCCGACCAGGCAGTGCGCAACCAGCTCCACGGCATCCTCGCCAGCACGACCTTTCAGCAGGTCGACCGTCTCAAGCGTTTTCTGACGTTTATCGTCGAAGAGGCGCTCGCCGGCCGTCGCAACGAGCTGAAGGAGTACGTCATCGGCGTCCAGGTGTTCGGCAAGGAAGAGTCGTTCGATCCGCGAACGGATCCGATCGTCCGCGTCCAGGCACGCCGCCTCCGCGCCAAGTTGTTCCGCTACTACCGCGAGGAGGGCCGCGCGGATGAATGGATCGTCGAGCTGCCGAAGGGCGGTTACGCTCCGACGCTGAAGCGCCGCGACACGCCGGTGCTGGTCAGGCGATCGATCGCTGCCGCGTTCGCCAGCCGGAACACGATCGTCGTCGCGCCGTTCGCCGATCACACGGCGGCGCGCAACCTCGATTACTTCTGCAAGGGACTGCGCGAAGAGATCATCCACCACCTGACGCGCTTTCCGAACCTGCGGATCCTGGCATCCGACACTGCCGAAGCCAGCGGCGCGCTGCTGATCAGCGGCAGCGTGCGCAGTTCAGGTCAGCGCGTTCGAATCACCGCGCAATTAATCGACGGCACCAGCGGCAGCTACGTCTGGTCCGAATCGGTCGACGCGGATCTCGACGATGCGATTGGTGGTCAGCAGGCAGTGGCGGAGAGCATCGTCAAGAAGCTGGACCTCGAGCTCGGCGATCGCACCCTGGCCGCGTCGCGCCGGCCAACCGAAAATCTGGCGGCGCACAACCTCTATTTGCAGGGGCGCTATCACTTGAATCAGCGCACGGAAGACGGCCTGCGCAAGGCCGTGGACTTCTTCGAGAAGGCGCTGGTCGAGGACGCGCAGTATGCGCTGGCGCACAGCGGTCTGGCCGACGCCTATGGCCTGCTCGCCCACTACGGGGTCCGCGGGCCCGCCGAAGTCTGGACCAAGGCGGCGGCGAGCGCCGCGAGTGCCGTCATGCTCGACGAACATTCCGCCGAGGCGCATACCTCGCTGGCGCACGTGCGTTCGACGCAGGATTGGGACTGGGCGGGCGCTGAACAGGAATTCCAGCGGGCGATCGCGGCCAATCCGCGCTACGCCACCGCACACCACTGGTACGCCATGTCGTGCCTGGCGCCGCTCGGCCGGCTGGATGAAGCCCGCGATGAAATGATGATCGCCCAGTCGCTCGATCCGGTGTCGTCGATCGTCGCGCGCGATCTCGCGGTCATTCATTTCTATCGCCGCGATTTCGAGACCGCGCTCGAACAGTGCGACCACACGATCGAGCTCAACGCTCATTTCGCACCGGCTTACTGGATTCTGGGCGTCATTCAGGAACAACGGAAGGATTTCGACGAGTCGGCGGCGGCGTTCCAAAGGGCCGTCCATTTGTCGCCGGAAACACCGCGAATGCATGGCGCGCTCGGCCGTACCTTCGCGCTATCGGGCAAGCGAAAACAGGCGCTCGACATCCTGCGAAAGCTGGAGGCCTACGCGCAGGAGCGGTATGTGTCGCCGCTCGAGTTCGCGTGGATTCAGTTCGCCCTTGGCGAGAACGAGGTGGGATTCAAGTGGCTGGCCAAAGCCGGCGACGATCGCGCGTTCGACATCCTTTCCATCAAGGTCGACCCGCGATTCGATCCGTACCGCGACGATCGTCGTTTCGTCGCGCTCGCTCGGCTGCTCGGAGTTCTCGATTAACGGCTGGTCGGCATCGGCCGCGGCGTCGCGTCACCCTCGGTGAGGCCAAGCGCCCATCTGATCGCTTCGAAATACATCAGCGCGACATCACGATTGTCCCAGGTTTCAGCCGCGTGCCCCAGCGACGAATAGAACACCCGGCCCTTCCCGTAGTTCTTGGCCCAGGCGAGCGGAAAATCGCCGTCGGTCCGGCGCACCTGTGGATTGGCCGGCATCTTCGACACGTCGAGACGCAGCAACACTCGCAGCTTGTCACGCGAAAACGCCTTGGGCTGATAGAACTCGTCCGTGAACGCAAAGACCCCCGGAAAGTGCTTCGTCGCGGGGAACGACGGATCCTCGTTGATGATCGTGCCGCTTGCCGTGTTCCACGGGTGGTCGTCGTAGCGTGCGCCGAGCAAGTCGCCGAACTCCGGCCACGAGTCGAACGCGGTGAGTGCCGTGTGCGCGGCCACGAATCCTTTGCCGCCGTCACGCACGAACGCCACCAGATCCGCACGCTGCTGTGGCTCGAGGGCGATTTCCCGATGGCCCAGGAAAAACACGGCATCGACGTTCGTCAGGTTCGGACCGCCGCTTGCCGGAGCGCCGGTGGTCATCCGCGGCTGATTCGCGACGATGTTGGAATCAGTCCGGATGAACGTGTCGTAAGCGCCCGACTCGTAGCCGAGCCGCTCGATTACCGATAGCGCGTGCGACGTCGAATCGTGTTGCGCGATACCGTTGCGGGTGTCGGCCCAGGCCAGTACCGCCTTGCGCGTGCGCGGACGCGCGGGCCCGCCCCGACCGCGGCCCTGTCCCTGTCCGCGTCCCTGAGCCACAACCGGTTGATAATTGGCGGCCTGCGGTGTTGCCGGTTCCGCAGTCAGCCACGCCGCCGTCAGCGCGCCGAGGAATATCGCCGCTGTAAAGGTTCGTCGCATGACCCGTCAACCTACCAGCAGCAACGGTGAAACGCCACGCAGTAACCGTATCATTACTGTTACGTACGATAATCGAACTGCTTGACGAACGTCCTGCGTCACCTGACCTCAGACGCGCGGCTGCTGTTCGCCTCCCGCTTCATCCGCCTGTTCGCTTACGGCGCGCTGTCGGTCGTGCTCGTCTTCTATCTGGTGGGCCTCGGCCTCAGCGAGTCGCAGACCGGTCTGCTGCTGACGCTGACGCTGGCTGGCGACACCCTGGTGTCGCTGGTACTGACGACGCAGGCGGATCGAATCGGTCGGAAGCGGATGTTGTTGATCGGCGCCGTCCTGATGATCGCTGCCGGCCTGGCTTTCGCAATCACCGGCAACTTCGTGCTACTGGTCATTGCCGGCACAATCGGCGTCATCAGCCCGAGCGGCAACGAGGTCGGCCCGTTCCTGCCGATCGAGCAGGCGGCCCTGTCGCAGGTCGTGCCGGATAGAGATCGGACCGACGTGTTCGCCTGGTACACGCTGGGAGGCGCGCTCGCCACGGCAATCGGTGCGCTTGCCGCCGGCACCCTGACACAAGCGCTGCAGCGAACCACGACGCCGCTCGCAAGCTACCGGGTGATCGTCGTCATGTATGCGTGCGCGGGCATCGCACTGGCGATCATCTTTGCGGCGCTGACGCGGGCGGCCGAGGTACCGCGGCGCACCGAGCAAGCCGCCAAACCCGCGACATTCAAGGGCCTCGCCGGCCTCGACCGATCGCAATCGGTGGTGCTCAAGCTGTCTGCCTTATTCGCGCTCGATTCGTTCGGTGGTGGCTTCGTGATTCAAAGTCTCGCGGCGTACTGGTTCTACCTGCGGTTCGGAGTGGAACCGCGCACGCTGGGCGCGCTGTTCTTCGGCGCGAACCTGCTCGCGGGCCTGTCTGCGTTGGTTGCGTCACGAATCGCCGGCCGCATCGGCTTGCTGAACACGATGGTCGTGACGCACCTGCCATCGAACGTGCTGCTGATTCTCGTGCCGCTGATGCCGACGCTGCCGCTGGCGGCGGCGGTGCTGCTCGCGCGGTTCAGTATCAGCCAGATGGATGTGCCGACGCGGCAGTCGTACACGATGGCCGTGGTCGCACCCGACGAGCGATCGGCAGCCGCCGGCATCACCGGCGTGGCGCGCACCCTCGGTGCGTCACTGAGTCCGATGATCGCCGGCTACCTGTTCGCGCATGCGTCGCTGATTGACGTCCCCTTCTACCTCGCCGGCGGTTTGAAGATCGGCTACGACCTGCTGCTGTTCAAGGCATTCAAGTCGACGAGAGCGGATAGGGTGCAGGGGGGATCATGAGAGTGCAGGGGGATCGTGAGAGTGCAGGGGGATCGTGAGAGTGCAGGGGGATCGTGAGAGTGCAGGGGGATCGTGTGCTAACGCTTTCGCTGCGGAGGGCGGGGGCGCGGTGTGCGTTTTTCGGTCGCCGCCTGGCGCTGCTTCGACAACATCAGGTTGGTCGTTGCTCGACGTGCGGCTCCAGCGAGATTGTTCAGCGTGTGGTAGCGCTTTTCGTCGAGCATCTTACGATCGAACGCATCGAGCAGGCGGTCTTCAGTTTCGCCGAGTGAGCCGACCGCATATCGCAGGAACCTCGCGAACTGCGCCGGTTCAAAGTATCGAAAGCCCTCCGCCATGTTGGCCGTGGCCGACGCACTCGATTCACGGATTTGATCGCGAAAACGAAAATCTTGCGACGCCGGGCCTGAGGACGTGAGGTCGAGTATCTGACGTTTGAGTTCGTCGGCCAGTTGCCAACATACAAACTCGCGAATGTCACGCATGAGCGCCGGGATCAGCACAGGTCGCGCCAATCCCAATCGATCAAAACGCTGAGATTTGTGGACGATGAACTGCTGTCGACGTCGCTCTTGCGGGTAAGTGATTCTCAGCCGGGTAGGACGTTCCGATCCCCTTGCACCTTCGCGATCCCCTTGCACCTTCGCGATCCCCTTGCACCTTCGCGATCCCCTTGCACCTTCGCGATCCCCTAGCACCTTCGCGCTCCCCTGCACCTTCGCGATCCCCTTGCACCTTCGCGATCCCCTTGCACCTTCGCGATCCCCTGCACCTTGGCGATCCCCCTAAGCACGCCGTTCAAATCAGATAGCTGTATTCCCGCGGCCGACGTTCAGCCGCCTGACAACCAGGCAGCCTGCCGGTACAGCGTCAGCGCAATATCAACATTCGCGCGCAGCGCGCTAGCGATCGCGTCCCAGTTCTTGGCGGCGCGCACCAGCGTCTTCCACGAATACAAGTGTTTCGGCTTGTGGAAGTCTTTGTTGGCGACATACGGAAAGTGCTTGAGGCTGGTTACCGAAAACAGATCGTCGCGATTCGCGGCTTCCCACACGTCAACCAGATCGCTCAGCTTTTTGCGGTTGTCCCACAGGTAACAGGTGCTGATCTCGAGTCGTCTCGTTGTACGGTGATGGGGGTGGCAGGCGATACTTAAGGCGTTTTGGCGGCGAATCTCGCGCAGGATCTCGACCGCCGGCTGATCGGCGCTGATGTAGTCGCGGATGTTCAGCGCGATGATGTGCGAATTCTTCTTCCCGCTGATGTGATTCTGTGTGATTTCGGCGCCCGGAATGACCAGCAGGTCGTAGAGCTTTCGTGCCCGTGCCGCTTCGCGATCGATCTCTTCCAGGTACGCCTGGAAGCGATCCTTGGTCACCGAAAAGCGGCGGCGACCGAGCGACAGCAGCCGGCCCGCCCGCGCGAACAGATCGCGCTTCATCAGGATGTGATCGGTAATCGCGATCACATCGAAGCGGCGGGTCTTGCCGTAAAGATCGATCACCTCCCGCAGCGGCAGGCGGCCGTCGCTCCAGTCGGTGTGCACGTGAAAGTCGCACAGCAGAAAGGGCTCGTAGCCTGGCATCTCACACCCTCACGTCGAGATGATCGTCATCGGCTGGACGATGGCGGAGGATCTCGGACCAGAAGTTTCTGACGTAGAGCGAAAAGACGGCGCCGGTCCCCATCGCCCGATAGCGGCGCGCCGACGTCCACACCCAGCACTCGCCGCACAGCGCGACCCGGCCAAGATCAGTGAGTCGTCTCCCGAGGTTCGTGTCTTCACCGTGGAATCCGATCCGCTGATCGAAACCGCCGATCTGCGCGAGCGCGGCGGCGCGGACCGCGAAGTTGCCACCGTAGAGAATCGCCCCGAGGCCGCAGAAGTGATGAACCACTGCATGCGTCGGCGGCGCCACCACCAGGTCGTAGGCGCGCAGCAGCGCTCGACCCGAGCGATGCCAGTCGTAGAAACGATAGGGACCGGTAACCGCGACCGGCGATCCACCGTGAACGAACTGCGCCTCGACACGCTCCAACCAGGTGATCGGCGCGCGGCAATCGGCATCGACGAACGCGAGAATTTCCGAGCTCGCTGCCAGCCGCGCTGTTTCACGCGCCACGACCAGGCCCTTTGTCGGCTCGTCGATCACGCGAACACCGTGAATCGCGCGGGCGACCTGCGCGGTTCGATCGGTACTCGCGTTGTTGACGACGATCACGTCGTCCGGTTGGCGAGTTTGAGCGAGTAGTGAATGGAGGCAGCCAGGGAGCAGCCGGTCTTCGTTGAAGGCGCAGACGATCGTGGTGATCGTCAGCGCCATGCGGCGGCGAGGAGCAGCACGCCTCGACGATACCCCCAGCGCGTGACGCCCGTGTACCGGCCGCATCAACAATTCATGTCGGGTTTGTTTTCGCCGCTGTCGCTCGCCCGTCAAACCACTGTCACAGTCGCAGGCTACGCTGTTGGCCGGTGCATCAGTCCGAGAGCGGCCAGGGTTCGGTGAGCGCAGACCAGACCACCCGGCGCATCGCCGGTCCTGTCTGGTCGAACTGCTGCTTGCCGAACGCTGGCCACTCTCGGAGGATGCATTGACCTCCAACCTTCAAGTTGTCGTGCTCGCGGCAGCGCCGCAGCACGCGCCCGCCGCGGCATGCAACCTTGCAGTGGCCGCTGCCACCACTCGATACGTTGCCTTCGTCGATCCGGCCGCGAATGGCGACGTGCCGGAAGCGGCGCAGCAGGTGCGTGTGCTCGAGGAACATCCCGAGTGGGCGGCGTTTTGTCCAATGCGCTCCATTGTGAACGTGGACGCGATTCAGACCTTCGACCTGCAAGCACTGATCGCACGCACTCCAGCGCTCTGCCTGTCGGGCGCGGTCATCCGACGTTCCGAGCTGATGGCGGTCGGCGGATTCGATGAGGGGCTGCGGACCGGATACGATTTCGACCTGTGGCTGCGCCTCGCGCGCCGCGGTGGAGTGATCGGTGGGGCGGCGAGCGCGGAACCGCAGGAGACTGTCAACGCAGCAGATGCGGTTGCCCGAATCGAATCGCTGATTACCGTTCTCGAGCGCTTTGCGGCGCGCTATCTGGTGGACCAACCGACGCGCACCGCGCTGCGCGCGCGGATCATGTGGTTGATCGATCGCCTGGAAATCGAGCAGGCAAAGTGCCGGATGCTCGAAGGACATTTCGACGCTGCCCGGTTTCACCTGGCGTCGGCCCGCCGGCCGACCTGGCAGATCCGGATGGCGCTCGCCGCCTTGCGCCTGACGCCGCGACTCGCCCGCGTCGTCTATCGCGTTGCGCCGACGTTCGCGACGTTTCTATGAGGCAGCTTACTCTTCGGCCGGCTTCCGCGATTTGGCGCTCCGCGTCGATTTGGCCCCGGGCAGCGGGCGCCGCGATCCGGGAGTGGCACGCTCGCGGTCGCGGACGAACGCCTTGATCGTCTTCAGTGCCGATCGGGCCTCGCGTTCGGTGCGGCGGCCGTTGAAATAGGCAGCCAGTTCGCGCTTCGCACGGAGCACTTCCTGCTCGCGCATCTCCTGCCGAAGCGCATTCTCTGCAGCATTGCCGTCTTTCGACTTGCCGGCCATCGCCACTCCTAAGGATCGTTTACCACCGCTGGTCAATTCAAGATGAGCGCAGAGTTCGCAAAGAACGCAGAGAATCCAAGTTGAATTCACACTCGGCGATCCCTGGCGGCCTCGGCGTTCGGCTTCAGGCCCGTCAGTATTCGATCATCTCGTCGTCCGGGAAGCAGTACAGCCAGCGCTCGCCCGGTTCAGCCGATGCGACCACAGGATGACTGGTCGACCGCGCATGCTTCGACGCGTGACGGTTCGGCGAGCTGTCGCAGCACAGCGTGACGCCGCACTCCTGACACGTCCGCAGATGGACCCACCGCGAACCGGTTTTCACGCATTCGGCACATTCACGCCGTTTGGCGTGTTTCACCGTCGTGATGCCCTGCAGATGCGAACAGACGTCGTCAGCCATCGTCTTCCTCAGTTAGTCCCCTAGTCCCCAGCCCCCAGTCCCGCCGCGAAGGCCCTAGTCCTGCAGCACGCGATGGACGAACGAGACCACGATCGAGCCTTCGCCGACCGCGGACGCCACCCGTTTGATGCTGCCGCTGCGGACATCGCCAACCGCGAACACGCCCGGCAGGCTGGTTTCCAGCGAATACGGCGGACGCGGCAGCGGCCAGCGCGCCGCGTCGAGATCGTGACGCGTCAGGTCGCTACCGGTCTTGATGAAGCCCTTGTTGTCGAGCGCGACACAGCCCTCGAGCCACTTCGTGTTTGGTACCGCACCCATCATCACGAAGACATGACGCAGGTCCCGCCAGCTGGTGTTGCCATCGGGGTGCCGCCACTGCACACGACGCAGATGGTGATCGCCGTCGAGCGCGACCACTTCGGTGCGCGTATGAACTTTGATGATCGGGTTTTCCTCGATGCGCCGGATCAGGTATTTCGACATCGTGTCGGCGAGGCCGTCGCCGCGGACCAGCACGTGCACGCAGCGCGCAGTTTGCGCCAGGAACACCGCCGCCTGTCCCGCCGAATTGCCACCGCCAATGACGATCACCTCTTCGTCGCTGCACAACTGGGCTTCCATGTGCGTGGCGCCGAAGTAGATGCCGGCGTTCTCGAACTGCGCCAGGTTGTCGATCGGCAATCGCCGATACTGCGCGCCGCTGGCAATCACCACGGCGCGCGCTGGCACGCGCGTGTCCGCGTCAGCCTGGATCGCATACGGTTTGCGGCTGCAAGTCAGTTCGAGGGCGTTCTTGGCAATCATCACCTGCGCGCCGAATTTCTGCGCCTGCGTGTAGGCACGACCGGCCAGCTCCTGACCGGAAATGCCGGTTGGGAACCCGAGGTAGTTCTCGATGCGCGAACTCGAACCCGCCTGGCCGCCGGGTGCGTTCGCTTCGAGGACCAGCACGTCGAGCCCTTCCGATGCGCCATAGACCGCCGCCGCCAGGCCGGATGGACCGGCGCCAACCACGATCAGATCGCGGACGTGGGTTTTGTCGATCGCATCGTTGAAGCCGAGGCAGCGCGCAATCTCGTCGTTGCTCGGGTTCCGCAGCACGAGCTCGCCTCGACAAATCAGCACCGGCACGTCGTCGACGCCGATGTGGAACCGCTCGAGCAGCACTTGAACATCGCTATCGCGCTCGACATCCACGTAGGCGTAGGGATGGCCGTTACGGGTGAGAAACTCCTTGACGCGCAACGTATCGGCCGAGTGCGACGAGCCGACAATGACCGCGTCGCCGAGGCCGCTTTCGATCAGTTCGACGCGGCGGAGCACGAAGGCGCGCATCAGGATTTCGCTCAACTCGGCATCGGTCTGGACCAGCGCTGATATTTCCTCGCGAGCCAGTTCGAGCACGTCACCGGCTTCGCGGACGCGGATGCGGAACAGTGCGCGCCGACCGGAGATCATGTTGACCTCGCCGGTGAACTGCCCTGTCGATTGACCCGCGATGATCGCCTCGCCCGCGAACGTGTCGACCCGTACGATTTCCAATAGCCCGGACAAGACGAGGAAGAACGGCACGACCGCGTCGCCTGTTTCGACCAGAACGTCGCCGGCCGCGACACGACGACGGCGGCCATGTTGGGCGATACGCGCGATCTGAGCGGCCGTCAGTACTGGAAACAGCCGCTCGGATCGTGCCGGCGGCGGTAACTGAACGGGTGACGTATCAGGCATGGAGTGATACAGGACCGGGCTTCAGGAGTCTATCGCGGTTCGGCGGGGCGCCACCCTACCCATTGGTATTGGTATAATCAAAGGCTCGTTCCTCGCGGATCCTCTGCGGAGAGGTACCGAAGTGGTCGTAACGGGGGCGCCTCGAAAGCGTCTTGTCCGAAAGGGCACGTGGGTTCGAATCCCACCCTCTCCGCCAACCTTCGCCAAACGCTCGCTTCGCTCGCGGCTACGGTTGGCAGGCCGCATCAGGCGAGCAGCCGCGAAGGTTGTCCGCCGAAGCGGCGCAGCCGCGAAGGCGGACCTCCAATCCGACATCTCGGGTCTACATTTGCACGCAAAGCCTCAGAGGCGAACGTCCCCAATCTTCAGGGGCGCCATACTGTTTGAAAATGGGCGATACCGGCACCAAGCGATTCGTCTACGTGATCCGCAGTCTGCAGCAGTCGCGTCGTCCGTACGTCGGATTAACATCGGATGTTGATGCGCGGCTCGTCGCTCACAATGCCGGACAGAATCGGTCGACGGCGCCATTCAAACCGTGGCAGCTGGTCGTGGCGCTGCAATTCGACGACGAACGCACCGCGACGCGCTTTGAGCAATACCTGAAAACCGGATCTGGTCGCGCTTTCGCGAAACGCCACTTCGAGTGATTGCCGTTCAAACAACTCCTTTGCTTCGCTCGGGTCGTTGCGCTTCGCTCGGTTCGTCGGAACGCCGGCTTTGTGAGCACGTACATCAATCCCGAAAGCACGCCCGGTCAGATCGTCCAGTCGTTCCTGCGCGATGGTTCGTTCGAGCTGGTCACGTCCGAACAAATCATTGACGAGGTACTCGGGGCAGTCGCCTATCCCAAGGTGCAGAAAGCGGTACGTTCGAAGATCGATCCGGCGCCGTGGTTTGAAGATCTGGTCGTCTTATCGCACCTGATCGGCGACGATACCACTGTTCCACGAATTAGCTCAGACCCGGACGACGACAAGTACCTGGCCTGCGTCATCGCTGGCCGCGCGTCGTTCATCGTGACCGGCGATCCGGATCTCCTCACCGTTCGTCAACACGAGGGCGTGCGGATGGTCACGCCCGGTTCATTTCTGGATGTCATCGCCCACCGTTTAAGCGTCGGTAGCCGATGGCACCCGGAGCCGTAAGCTCGGGGATGCCACTCGTCGTCGCTGCAGTCGGTTGGAAGGCGGTGGGACGCGTTCACGATCTATGAGGGTTCGCCGAAAATAGCATTCGTATCGTGCAATGCGGCCAAGACCAGTGGCAATAGCGCAATGGCGGATCAGTCGAAGGCGATCGGAGAGCCGTTGTGGCCGATAGTTCAGCTCGTCGATCACCTTCTTCGTGGCTGGATCACAGCCCGAAGTACTTTCCAAGATCAATGTGCATCGGCCAATCTGTTGGCCACCATGGCTAACCCATTGACCGTGCGGAATCGCTCTCTTGTCGGCGCGCAAAAACCGTAAGACTCTTGGCAACCCTGTCACGTCCCAGTCGAAGACACGGAGCCAATCAAATGCGTCTACGTGCGGCGATTCTTGCTCTCAGTGTGTTGAGCGGTGTGAGAGCCTTCGCTCAAGATGGATACGTCGTGGTTGGTCCCGGCGGACCCCCTCCGCCCCCTGAAGGGTTCATCACTGTGCAGTCGCCGGGGATTTGCGAGGAAGGCACTTCAGTGGTCGCATCGGATCTGAGTAGCGGTGGATACCTGAAGGTCAATGCGCCGATCAGAATCGACGAGGCCGGCTCGGTCGCTGGGGCGTGCCAGCTATGGTGGGGGGGAAACCTCCTGTGGACGTGGAATCGAGTAATGGCGTATATGTCCATCGACAGCGCCCCGCCGACATTGCTTCCATCGCGTTGGACGGTATACGGGATGGGGCAAGGCTACAGCGCGACGTTTGATACACGCATTCCGGAAACGACGACCGGGCCGTGGGGCACTTCGCTCCAGGAGCCTGGTGACTGGTCGTTCGCGTTCAAGAGTGTGAGCTTCCCCTTAGCGTGCAACTTCCCAACAGATTCGGCGATCATCACGAAGAGTCTCACGGCGATGATCTGCAAACCGGAGTGGTTCTTGGATCCGACGAACGTGTACAACTTTCACGCTCAACTAGGCGATGTCACGATTGCGCTTCCGAACGGCTTCGCGACGGCGCACGATCCGGCGGTCGCAGCAGCAGCGGACTGGGCATTGGCCCTGGGACGAACGATTACAGTTCTGGATAATTCTACGTGCGCCGCGGATGACCCACACTGCGTCGAGCTGGCAGCTGATCACGGCACCAATCCTGGAGATCCGGTCGGTTGCGCTTCGTTCGGACCGAGCGATCTGAATGTGTTTGGCGAGTGGACCGGTTTCACTCGCATTCGGTTTGAGCCGCAGTGGCAGGGGGCCGATCCCGACCTTTTACGGCGTCATATTGCCCACGAATTGGGTCACTATTTCGGCTTAAAGAATAGAGAAGACAGCAGCTGCGGCCCGAATGACACGCTGATGGGACCAGTCATCGCGAACAGTTGTTACCAATCATCACCGATCTCGACGCAACCTTTAGGTCCCTCAGCTACAGACGTCGCCTCGCTGCAAAAATCGACGTACGGTAATCAAAGCAGGCGTGTTTGTGGGTGGTAGCGGCAGGCCTACTTTATCGAGGAGCATCATGCAACGCTTGATCGCTGTGGTCGTCGTCGCTGTCCTGTTCATGTCGGTGCCAAGCGCTCAGTCGCGGAAACTGACGGAGCGCGCTCGCCAAGCGCGAACGAAGCCAGGTACGCCTCCAGTCGTCGTCGGCGTATTTGGCGACATCGCGCCTTGGACGCTCGAACAACTGACGGAGCACTCTGATGTCGTTATTGACGCAACCTTGACGCAGAGTGAAAGCTACATCGACTCGACCGATGAGGCAGTCTTCACTGATTTCACGATCGTTTCCCACCGGGTTCTGAAAGGAACAGTTCCTGAGCGTGGTCGTACGCCGGGTGCTCCAGTATCACCGCGTCTGACTATGTACGGTGGCGAAGTCATGATCGACGGCGTCGCCGTGCGTGCTGTCAGTCATAACCAGCGAGCACTACGCAGCGGTCGCTACCTGTTGTTCCTGAAACCATTTGGGTCAGAGCCAGCACGCTATCAGCTGGTAAACGGCGCAGCGTTTGAGTTGCGGGGGGACGTTCTGACTCCAACAGTCTACAACGCGGGAAAGGCGTACGCCGACTTCACGACGATGCCGTATGCGAGCGTTGCCGCGCGTATAACTGCACTGGCGCGTTAAGGTACCCTTGATCCAATTGGTGGACAGGTTTAGGACTGCTGTACCCTAAATGCACACACTGCTCGATTTAGTAACCAGCGGCTCGAGCCGAACTCTTCATCAGGTGAAGCAACGCGCCGGCCGAGGTTTCAGAGCCCGGGAGTTTTGCACGACCGCTCTCGGTATTGCCATCGACCAAATCTGATCACAGTCGCCACAGACGGTAAGGACGTCGCTGTTCTTGATCGGGCAAACATTCTGAGACGCGCGAGATTTGCGACCACTTTTGACCAATGGCGTTGCTCTTTGATGTCAATGGGCCTAACGCAAACGCCATCTCGGCACACAATGTCTGGGCGCTGAGGCGCGCGACCTGCTGCGAACCAGCTCGGAGCCCAAAACACAAACAACTGCGCACGCAGCGCTCCGTCAATTCGAACCAGTCGCAGAAATGGAAACAGGCGCAACTGCTGACCACGGTCGCTCCATTAGGCGAACCTCAAACGCCTCCGACGCAGCTGCCCGCATGTCCGAGAGTCCAGCGGCTGCTTCGACTTGAGCAGACGTGTTTTCCGACTGCGCCCGCTGTGGAATCTGCGCCGAAGCGTAGCGCTCTGGGCTGAGGCCAACGTTCTACGCCGGCTGGCCGAAGGCGGCGAAGGCGATCGCGGCGGTCACCAGGTCGCTCGGCAGAAGCAGCGCAGTCGGCGTGTGCTGCAAGGCTAAGACGCGTGCAGATGATTCCGGTGCAAGCATGCAGCACCAGGCACAGACGTCTCGGAATGCCTTTTCCGCTGTACCTGTTTTGTACCTGATACTCAGATTTCGAGTGTTTTGAGAGGATTCGCCGTTTCGAAACAGGCCTAAATTGTTGATCTGACAACGAGTCGCGAGGAACGAATCCCGGTAACCTCGCTTCGCTCGGTTCGTCGCGGTCGCATTTCAGCCGACGCGAGCTCGCTCGGTGGGTCCCGGTCAGGATCGTGAGTATGGCTCGACGAGTGTCGAAAGAGGTCGCACGTCGGCACGCGCTCGATGTGATGGAGCGACGGAAGGGTCACGCGCTGACGGACGATCGGGCGATGACGATCGCGCTCGAGGCGCAGCGCCGGGCCCGTCGCAAACCGACGGCGCGCGCGAAAGCGAAATAGTCGGTGTTGCTGCGCCGGCAGATCTGCCGCAAGACATGGAAGGATCACGGCGCTGGCGGTAAGGAAGCGCATCGCCTCGGCGGTCATAGTCCGATCAATTTCGACAGGAACTTCTCCGCCAGTTCTCCGACGGGGTACTGGAACAACAAGAGGGGCGCGAACGGTACGATAGCAGCCAACGCCATCATGGTGAGCAGGCGTGGGCCGGCGGTGATCCACCGCATCTCCTTCACATCCCTGAAGGCACTGCTCAGATCAGCCAGCGACTGAATGTCCGGAGTCCCGAGCAGTAACGCACCCTCGGGAAGGGCGCGGTCGGTCCATTTGGCCTCGAACTCGCTCACGTAGCGCGCCGCAAATCTGCCGTACTGCCCAGACCCCGCCGTGCGGGCTGCCCACAGCTTGTCTGTGAAGACAAGCAGGGGGCAAATGAAGAGGGCGACGTCTACCAACAGCACCATCGCCATCCAGGGATAGACGATCGCGCTCGAGACGACCGTTTGCGTCGAGATGGATTCGGCCAGCGAGGCGCATTGAAGGATCGAGAGCGCGGCGATAAACGGGGTGAATCGCTCGTGCACCCCTTCGAGTGGCCCGAGGCCGCCGTCGTGATCGGGGTGTCCCGGAATCAGGCGCAGATTCAGGCGTGACACGCGCCAGAGAAACCAGCTCCAAAGCGCTAGCTTCCACGTCAAGAAACAGCAGGAAGCGGAACAGCGTCACGCCCACGCGGAAATACACCAGCGCCGCCAGCGCAGTGCGCGCGGGATCGTACACGTCTGTCGTGCCGTACTTCGCCAAAGGTGTGGCAGTGACCTCCAGCACGATGGCGATCAGTAACCATGCTGCTTCTGGCCACCAGGCGTGCGCCCGCCGATCGGCGCGCACCACCTCGGTACCCAATGGTCCCGAGGGCGCGATCCCTGTGCTGGTGATTGTGGCGACGCATGCCGTCATGCGTGGGCCCACCCAGGATTCGCAGATGAAGAACAACGGGATGGCCAGCAGCAGACGCACGCTTCCGCCGATCGCCGACAACTGGAACAGACGGGCGGTTACACCTTCGAGCACCGAGAGGGCCAGAATGACCAGCCATAGTCCGACGCCGAGCGCCAGGCCCAGCCGGACGGTGTTAGTGCCGCGCACAAGGCCGAGCCGCCGGCCCATCTGGTCGAGCGGCCCGCCGACAAGGGAAAAAGACTCGTGTGTGGTCATCGCCGTGGCAGCAGGATTGTGCTCGTCAAACGGAGGCGCCACGATGGCTGGTCGTTTGGTGCGGCGGCGAAGACGCCGACGCTCATGCCGAGGCTCATCGGAAACGGTCCGAAGGATGTGAGCTTCGACAGGCTGAAGTGGATGGGCACGGTCCACTGCGTGCCGTCCTTGCTCTGCAGCGATCCGCTACCGGCTTTGTCGTAAAGCTTCCAGTTCCCCGATGCTTCCGCGTTCAGGCCCAACGTCACCGCCGACTTCGTCGTATACGACAGGAACGGCTGCAGGAACGACGCACTGACGTCGCCCCGCTCGACTCCGCCGCTGTTGGTGCTGCCCGCGAAGGACCAAACCTGGTTCGCCAGGATGCCTGACGGTGATGTGCGCGTATCTTTCTTTCGGATACGCGCAACGGATTAAGAGGACCGCTTTTGTTGCAGTGGTTTGATGGCGGGGTTCACCACTACCGGTTAGGGTACCGATGGGTGCCCGGAAACGCTGTCCAATTTTAGACACGGCAAGCCGCGTCGCGTATACGGCATGGCTGTTCGAGATCGGCTACAGCCCGAGTAACTGCGCCAGCGCTTGGAGTCTTCCTGAGCGCTGGAGAGACTTGCCCCTGATTCCTCACGGGCGACCGCGGGCCGAAACGCGCCGTCACGGACTTGTCTATTACACGTTAACCGTGTAATGTGTAATAGACGGTGATTCAGTCATTCGCCGACGACACGGCGGTCGACCTGTTCCGCGAACGAAATACCCGGGCAGCTCGGCGGATTCCCAGGGAGCTCTGGCGTGTCATTCAGCGAAAGCTCAAACTGGTGGACGCCGCTGGGCGCCTGGAGGATCTCGCGATCCCAGCCGGGAATCGACCGGAACGGTTGAAAGGCGATCACACCGGTCGGCTCAGTATTCGGGTTAACGATCAATACCGCGTCACGTTTCGCTGGGAGAACGGACATGCCTACGAAGTCCGCGTCGAAGACTATCACTAGAGAGCCGCAGTGGCTGGGCCCCGCGATCCCTCCTGGCGAGGTCTTGCTCGAGGAGTATCTGAAACCGCTGGGGGTCGGTCAGCTCGAAGCGGCCCGACGGCTCGGGATCTCGCTCAATCGGTTGAACGAAATCGTCCTCGGGAAGCGAGGCATTACGGCCGACACGGCGCTGCGGCTCGCCCGATTTTTGAAAACCTCGCCACAACTGTGGATGCGCTTGCAGGCGGATTGGGACCTGCATCAAGCGCTGCAGCGGCAGGCGAAGAAGGCGTCTTAACTGCCGTTATCGCTGTACCTGTTTTGTACCTGATACTCGGATTTCGAGTGATTTGAGAGGATCGAGCGCTTCAAAACACGCCTAAATCGCTGATGGTGGGACCACCGACAGGAACGAATCCCACCCTCTCCGCCATTAAATGGCTGATAATGAAAGAGTTATATTGACGAGTCGTCCATTGTGTCCGCTTGTACAGTTCGTGGAACGCGTGCAACTATACTAGTTGCAGGTGATGCATGGCTGACCGGGTTTCAACGATCGATGTCCGGCAGCGGATCGGTGACCTGCTGAATCGCGTCGCGCTGCGGCACGACGAATTCATCATCGAGCGCAAAGGCAAAGCTCTCGCCGCGCTGGTTCCGGTTGAACGGCTCGAGCAAATGCGCCGGTTCGCGCGCCGGCACGCGCTCGATGTGATGGAGCGACAGAAGGGTCACGCGCTCAGCGATGATCAGGCGTTGAAGATCGCGCTCGAGGCGCAGCGCTGGGCGCGTCGCAAACCGAAGGCGCGCGCGAAAGCGAAATAGTCGGTGCTGCGTGTCGTCCTGGATGCGAACGTCTTCGTCAGCGCGTACATCCATCCCGAAGGCACGCCGGGTCAGATCGTCCAATCGTTCCTGCGTGATGGGTCGTTCGAGCTGGTGCTGTCCGCACCGATCATCGTGGAGGTACTCGAGGCCCTGGCCTATCCCAAGGTGCTGAAGGCCGCGCGTTCGAAGATCGAGCGCGCACTGTGGTTTGAAGACCTCGTCGTGTTATCGCAACTCGTCGCCGACGACATCGCCGTGCCACGACTGAGGGGAAATCCGGACGATGACCAGTACATCGCCTGCGCCATCGCCGGTCGCGCGACGTCCGTTGTGAGTGGCAACCCTGATCTCCTCACGGTTGGTCAACACGAGAGCGTGCGAATCGTCACGCCCCGTTCATTTCTGAGTAGCATCTCCTCCACCGATTTGTAGCTTTATTCTCAAAACAAAGATTCACCTTATAAGCCAACGAAGAATTGCCAGCGATCGCGTGCACTCAATTCTCTGATGAGCAAGTGTGGGCGCTCGCCGTGAGCGCCAGCGTCGTATCACGACTTTGCGATCGGTGTCGGCGTCAGCGCTCGCTCGGTCGAACCGTTCCCCACGCGCCGTGCCGATTGTCGCCCCAGCACAGAATTGAACCGTCATCGGCTGTCACTGCGCACGTGAATCCCCATGTCGGCACCTCCCCGGGCCGGCCTGGCCGCGAAATGTCCATGCTCCCGCCCGCTGCGATGGACCTGAAACGCCGAGGTGTCGCTGCTCGTAGGGGAGCGGCAGCCTCGTGGGTCGATCCATCGCCAAGCTCGCCGTCGGTGTTGGTCCCCCAGCAGTACGCGGTGCCATCCCCCGTGAGAGCACAGTCGTGGAAATGACCCGTCGTGACGACGGACAGTTCGCCAGGTATTGACACGCGTTCGGGTACCGCCGACTTCATTTGAAACATGTCACCTCCCCAGCACAGGGCCCCGTTCATCGATGACAGGCCGCACGTGTGCCATGCGCGCGGCAACACTGTCTGAAAGAGGGCGTTGCCGACGACAGCTGTTGGAGTGGTCTTGTCTGCCGACTTGTTGGCGGCGTCGTCGGCACCGGTTCCCAGACGTCCTTCTTGTGGAGATCCCCAGCAGTACGCCTTGCGACCGACGGCAACGGCGCATGAACTGATCCCACCGGCGACAGCCGTCCGAAAACGCAGCTCGGTCCGAATAGGCTTCGGTACTCGATAGCAGCACGGCGCAGCTGCGTCGCCATCGCGGTCACCGACGCCCAGCTGACCGTGCCAATTCCCTCCCCAGCAGTACCCGATGTCGCCATTACTAACGCCGCACGTGTGCCCGCCGCCTGGTCCGATAGCTTGAAGTTTCACGTCGGTCGAGACCCGCACGGGTATCGACCGACGTGAAA
>Ga0207659_10000643_pt1 | contig 20747 bp, 22 predicted proteins | sample KBSM43metaG_FD_184330 | JGI IMG/M metagenome (GOLD analysis project Ga0207659, IMG submission 184330) | Miscanthus rhizosphere microbial communities from Kellogg Biological Station, Michigan, USA - KBS M4-3 metaG (SPAdes) (version 2) | ecosystem: Host-associated > Plants > Roots > Rhizosphere >...
GATTCTCGAACCGGCGACGCTCATCGAGGACTATCGCGCGTCAAATGCGGCGTTTCGCGCCGCCACGGAGACCGCCAACCATGCCCAACAAGGCGATCCGAACGCTCTCGGCCGCCTCCTTGTTGAAATCGCAGCGGAGAGAAAACCGCCACTTCACCTGCCGGTCGGCGCCGACGCCGTCCAGCTTGTCGAGCAGCATCACAACTCCGTGCTGAACGATATCAAGGCCTGGCGCGCCAAGAGCAGCAACACGGCTTTCAACGCCGGTTAGTGTTCGTGCGTAGGCTTTACCACGTGCAGGACCGGTGGAGAACACCGGGTCCTGCCACGACGGTCTGAAGCAACTGAAACTGAAAACTGTGTAGAAACTGTGTAAGGTGAGGGCAAGACTGGCGAGAAATACCGACGTTTACGGAGTCACATCGGGGCGCATTTCGCGAAGCTAAATCGTTGCTCCGTCTACGACAAGAGGTGTTTCAATATCGCTTGGCGAGAGTCACCACAATCGTTTTCCAAGCGTGCTCCTTCAACCACTCGGACATCTCTCCACTTTAGAATCAACAGGTTACGAGAGGTCTGCGACAGATATCGCACACGTCGTCAACCTTGGCATCGCGTACTGGATCACCTTTGTATTCAGCGGCTTGAGGCGGACCGCGTGGAGGCATCGAGATGAATTGTGTAAGACCTCGTAATCTCCTCCGATCATCCAAGGGCCACCGCTGAGGAACTGCCATGCGTCACTGATGCCGCGTGAACGGGACGTCATGCGGTTCTTGGGTCTTGGCCCTCGGTCGGCGCGTAGGTGCGGAACTCGGCATCAAGCGCGCCGCAAAGCCAACCAGCAGTGATGCGCCAGCGCGAGGCTGGCTTGCTCCTGACTCCTCACGACGCTCTCCATGTACGGCTCGCCGCGGATGCCTGGCATCGACCGTGTCGACAATCCGCTTCGGAGAGTTCGTCGGGAAGACGCTCACGGCTGCGGGATGGTTAGGTTCTTCGGGAAACCTCATTGACGCGTCCAGGCAAAGCCGTGATTGGCTGACCGGCACGTCGTTGGCGGAACAGGACAGCGATATGGGGTTAAGTATGAAACAGCCACTTCGGCCGGGCAGAAGGAGAACGTCCCGTCCAACGCGGCGGCCGCGCTCTGCGCTCCGAGCGGAAGTTCAGCCGATCCGGTGATCTCCAGAAACATGGCTGGTTCTATCCGCTCAACGAAGCCGATGGCGGGGTTCGCAGCAGGTTCGGTCACGACTTGGACATGGAGTGTTTGCGGCGGTTCGGCGCGCACCTCCGCCCAGAAGAACGCGTGATCAATCGGCTCAATATTGAAGACCATCACCGAGAACCGGCCACGCCCGTTGGGGTACACCTGTCCCCGGTACACTCGGTGCCGCGCCACGGTCGGAAGCTGCGTGCATTCGTTGGCGGCAGTGAATGTGATGTCATAGATTCCGGCAACGATGACGGGCGCGTTAATCGCCTCCAGCTGGAACCCGAGGGACACGGGATATCTGGGCGCGCCAGGCTCCGGTATCGATATCTCGCGCGGGTGAAACCCCTCTTTCGACGCCCGCACGGTCACAGTCACGGTCCCCGTGAAGGACCACGGCATGAGGAATTGCCCGTTTCCGTCCGTCACGGCGATAGGACCATGGCTTGGCGCAACCACCTGCACCTGCGCGCCCGAAATCGGCAGATTCGTCGTGTCCCACACTTCACCACGCATCGTCTGCGGAGGGCCGTTCGGCACACCGGGCGGCAGCGGGGGGCCGGTCGGCAGCTGGACGCTGGAGCTCGGCGACGTCGGCTCATTGCCGCACGCAAGCGACAGCAGCGTAGCGATAAGCAGCACGTGACATCGCATCATCGCGTCCTCGCGGAAGGTCCATGAATGCCTCCATGACTCTCTGTTCTTACCGAAGCAATTTCAGGTAGGCGACCATATCGGCCTCGTCCTGAGCCGTGAGTTGCACCGGAAAATCCGGACCGTTCGCGAACAGCTGCGTGTAGAACGCCGCGACCTCTTCCAGCGTTTTCGCGCTGTTGTCGTGGAAGTAAGGAGCGGTCTTCTTCACGCCCCAGAGCGAAGGGATCTTGAAAAATCCGGCGAAGAACGCCGGGTGCCGAACGAAGGGCGGGGGCACACCAGGAGGACGGGGATTGGTCAAGGGGATGCCCAGGTCGGGCATGGTGACCGCGCGTTTGTCTCCAGTGCCATCGTCGATCAAGAACGTGTAGACGGGCAGATTCAAAAGGTTACGTTCACTGACGCCGATGTTGGCGATGCGCGCACCCGGTGGCGCACCGAAATTGAACCGGCTGGTTTGATTGAGCATCGGACCGGCATGACACAGGGCGCAGATGCCCTTGGTCGAGCCGGGCGTGAACTCCGTCTCGACGAACATCAGTCGACCGCGCTGTTCAGACGCTGTCTTCCCCGGCGGCAAAACGGGAGCGGGCCCGCCGCTCGCAAAGTCTTGCAGCACATCGGATGAGAAAAATCGCTTGTCGGTGCGTTGGAAGTCTGCGATCAGCGCCAGCTGTTCCGGCGTCGGCTCCACACTATTCTGCGCGTGATCGTGGATCGCGCCGAGTGCCTGGTCGCTCAGCGTTCTCGCACGCAGGTCGTACATCAGCGCTGGATCAAGCGCAGGTGTGTTGAGCGTGCTCGGAATACCGCGAACCAATACGACGCTCGTGGCCGACGGATCCCCTGCGATTCTAACGTTGGGCGGCAGGGGGCGCTCGATGCGGATGGTCGCGTGCTCGGCGATCCGCGAAGTGCCAGCGACGCCGTCGTCCAGACCATCGTGGAGGAAAAGGGCATTGCTCGGATCTTCGCTGAGAAGCTTCACCACGTCGGCAGGCGAGAGCGTGCCCGTGCTCCGGCTGTGACAGGTTTCACAGGTTCGTCCGTTTCCTCCGAACGTCTCTTTCCGAAACAGCCGTGCGCCCTCGTGCTTGCTCGTGGACGTCACGCCGGTTTCATCAGTGGTCGTGTCGCCCATCATTGTTGGATGCTGTCCCTTCGCGACGACCGGACCAAGCGCAACGATCGTCAGGACGGCCGCGCCGAAGACAATCAGGACCGTCGCGGCTCTTCCGGTACGCGTGACTCGCGCAATTCGTTTCATCGCCTGCTCCATCTGCCCCATGGCCGTTGCCTGCATTGCGGCTCGCGTGGTTGTGTCGAAGCGCACGATGCGAGGAAAGCGGCGCGAGCTCAATGACGAGTAGGTGAAAAGAATCGCCAACGGAGGTAACCGCGCAAGCCTGGGCCTATCACGGAGATACGGCCCGGGATAACCGAAGTGGTACCATGCCTCTGGCTTGTCGCAGGGCAATCTCGTCCGCTTCGGCGCCTTCGAGTTGAATCTGCACACGGGCGAACTGCGGAAGGGTGGCGTCCGGATCAATCTTTCCGATCAGCCTTTTCAGGTTCTCAAGACACTGCTGGACCGTCCCGGCGAGCTCGTCACACGAGAGGATTTGAGACAACGACTGTGGTCGGCCGACACCTTCGTCGACTTTGAACATGGTCTGAATGCTGCCGTTCGCCGGCTGCGCGATGCGCTCGGGGACTCGGCCGATGTGCCGCGCTTCATCGAGACATTGCCTCGTCGCGGCTACCGATTCATCGCTCCGGCCATCCAGCCACCGGCGACCGAAGAGGCGTCGTCCCGTCCCGAGGAACCGACCAAGAGCGACGCATTGCCGCCGCCGGACGTGATGCCGGCGCGCTTGCTGACGCGTGCTCGAGTCCTTGGGGTTGTCGCGACGATGGTGCTGGCGGTCGCTATCCTGTGGGCGTTCGGCTACCGATCGCGGTCCACGGTCCGTGGTGAGTCCGCCGGAACGAGCGGCCGATCGATGCTGGCCGTGCTTCCGTTCGAGAACCTGACCGGCGATCCTGAGCAGGAGTACCTCGCGGATGGGATGACTGAGGAGCTGATCGCCCAGCTGGGGCGTATGGATCCATCGCGTCTCGGCGTCATTGCCCGAACTTCGGCGATGCAATTCAAGAAGACCACCAAACGGGCCGACCAAATCGGTTCAGAACTTGGTGTGAGCCACCTTCTCGAGGGCAGTGTCCGGACGACAGGAGGCCGCATCCGAGTCGCGGTGCAGCTGATAGAAACCCGACACCAGAGTCACGTCTGGGCCGAACAGTACGAGCGGGACGTGCGAGACGTGTTGGCGTTGCAGCGCGAAGTCGCCGAAGCGATCGTCCCGCACATCACGTCCAGCCTGGCCATCGCACCGTCGAACGCCAACGCCGATGCGCGACGACATTCGACGATCGCAGAGGCAAACGAGCACTACCTGCGTGGACGCTATTACTGGTCGAAGGACACCGCCGAGGGACACGCAAAAGCGATGGAGCAGTTTCGCAAAGCCATCGATCTGGACTCTTCATTCGCGCTCGCGCACAGCGGCCTGGCGGATACCTACATCCTGCTCGGCAGCGACGGGTTCATGCCGATGCGCGAGGCGTACCCGCTTGCGAGAACCGCGGCCCTGAAAGCCCTCGCGCTCAACGACGAGCTCGGCGAAGCGCACAACTCCATGGCGGCGATCAACGCCGACTACTACTGGGATTGGGTCGAAGCCGACCGCCATTTCAAACGTGCCGTCGACTTGAATCCGAGCTACGAGACCGCGCTGAGCTTTTATTCGTTCAATCTCGCGTGTATGGGACGGATCGAGGAAGCGCTCGCCCTCGCCAGGCGCGCCCAACGGCTCGATCCGGTGTCGGCGGCGGCGCAGATGAATGTCGGAATGATCCTCTATCTTGCCCGTCGCTATGACGATGCCGTTGCTGCGATCAAGGAGACGCTCGATCTCGATCCGGACTTCGGCCCCGCGTATGTCACGTTAGGTCGAATCTACGTGGCCAAAGGGATGCCCGATCGAGCCGTCGCGGAACTGGAGCGCGCTCGAGGTCTCATGGGTCGTCGCCCTGATGTCCTGACGCCCTACGCTTACGCACTCGCTCGCGCGGGACGCCAGCGCGAAGCGCGAACGATGCTCGACGAACTGCAAGACTTATCGAAGCCCCGCCCTGCAGCGCCCGTTCGCCTCGCGTTGATTCACATCGCCCTGGGCGAGACGGATCGTGCGTTCGAGTGGCTCGAAAAGGCGATCGAGGCGAGGGACTGGCAGATGGTCCTGCTCCACGTCGAACCAGCCTTCGATCCCTTGCGATCGGATCAGCGGTTTGCCACGTTTGTCGAGCGCGTCGGGCTTCCACGATCGACATCCTCCGTTCGCCCGGCACCGTAACTAGAACTCGAACGTCACATTGAACCGGGCAAACCGCGGATTCAGCACCATGGTCGGCGAGAGCCACGTCGCGCCGTTGGTCACGGGATCGTACGTCTGGTTATAAGCCGTCCCCCCGTTGCTGTTGAAGACATTGTAGACATCGACCGGCGCCGTGCTCGCTTGCGACTTCTTCATCGTGGTCACGGCCACGTTTCAACGGCTGTACGTCTTTGTCACCCTCGACATCGACACACGCCGAATCGTGCACTGGAATCTCGCCGAGCATCCCACGGCAGACTGGACCATCCAGCAGTTCCGCAACGGCCTGCCGCTCGATGGCGTGTATCGCGTGCTCGTCCACGATCGTGACGGCATCTTCGCGCCCGCCGTTGACGAAGCGCTTCGGTCGATGTCGCTCCAGGTGGTCAAGACGCCGGTGCGCGCGCCGCAAGCGAACGCACATTGTGAGCGCGTCATCGGAACCGCACGACGCGAGTGTCTCGATTGGATGATTCCGCTCAACGGGCGGCATCTTCGGGCGGTCCTTACGGAATGGATTTCCCACTACAATTGTGAACGACCGCATTCTGCGGCTTGGCCCTGGACTTCCTAACCAGCCGCCAGCTCCTACGATACTGACTGGCCATCAACTACCACGGACGCATCGTGTTGTCGCCCGCGCGTCTTGGTCGCCTGCATCATCACTACCAGTTGGAACCAATCGCGGCGTGAGTTTTTGCGGAGCACAGCGTACTTCTCGAGGCTCTACCTCTTGGGGTTAGCACACTAGACAGCGCCCCCGGGAGCTATCACCTTCCGTCCTTGAAGAATGACCTCCGTCGCGAGAAGAGACATGCTCCAGCACAGCCAGACTAAAGTCGCGAAAGGGTCGCGCCCGAGGCTTGGCAATATGCCGAGCTCCGCCAGCGTGCGGGTCGTCACGAACGTGAACGTCACCACGTAACTCCGAAGAACCCAGTCCTTGTGTTGGCGGACCTGGCCGAGCCGAATGGCGACATACGCCATTCCCGTAGTCGTCCACCACGCGACCCCGAGAGCACCGAGGCTAATGCCGAACGCAGGGCCCTGCCCCGCATGCGAGGCCAAGTAGAAAGCGGCAGAGCCACCGATAAGTACGCCCACCACATAGAGTCGGCCGCTCCAGCGATGAGCACGCATTGAACGCCGCCGCAGGCCAGACCAGAATTGAAAGGGACCGACGAGGAGCGCGAGGCCGCTCCCGGCGATATGGGTCAGGAGCCAGACTCGACGCGGCCAGTAGCGCCCGAACGTGCCTGATGAGACATCGGTGAGGAACGGGATGGCGTCATTGATCAAATAGCGCGCACCAAGGGCCACAAGACAGGCGACGACGATGACATTGGCGGCACGCCACGCGATCAGGCTGCCGCGGTTGGTGGGTTGAAGAACGTCACCAGGGCTTGAGACCATCGCAGCTCGGTTTCTCAATCGAGCGATTCAACCGGCGTTGTCGCACGTCACGCGCTGAGCCGCGTGGCGGCGGGACTATATCACCATGGTCGCCGCGACGTCCGCCAGCCGTTGGTAATGCGGGTCTCCTTTTCGCGACTCCGCGCCAGCGAGAAATGTGATCTCCGTTCGGTAACCACCGCAGACGGTTGCACTCGATGATGGAGTCAAGGGTGTTGCCGGGAAGGTCCCTCTGCAAAGCTCCGGCGCTGCCGCTGATCGGACAGTAGCTTTCGCTCATCGGCGGTAAGTCTACGGTAAGTCCACTCTCGCGCGTTTTCGAGGGCCTGCAACGGCGAACCGCGAGCGCGAACGATCAATTTGCTTAGAATTGGAGGCGCCGCCCGGATTTGAACCGGGGATGGAGGTTTTGCAGATTTCATTAGGTTGTGGATGTCGTTGACTGGCCTTGTCCTCTGGTCCCGGATGATGGCTGGTCTTACGTCGTGTTTGGGCGTTATCTGTCTCGAAACTGTCTCGACTTGCTGGCGACGATTCATCGGTTGCTGACGACCCTTCCGTGCCAGTCTTGCGGAGCCGGTGGCCGCAGAAGCTGCCACACGCTTTCCGCTCACAGACTCCGTCGGACGGATCGAATTCCCGTAACCACAGTTGCTGAGGGCGTGATTTCGACGCGACGATTCGATTCAGGCAGAATACACGGAGTTTTACGTAGCGGCAGGCGGTCGGCGGTCAGCCTACTGTTCGGCGCAGGGCGACGAAGGTGTTGAAGGAGCCGCCGCCGAAAGTGGCCTGCAGTGTTCCCGGCGTGGTTGGGAAATCACGCGAAAGCGTAAACCACCGATTCCCTCGGCCATAGCGCCGATTACGCCACGGGCGCAGCGCGGATCATGGCGACACTACACAGGGCTGTCAACCAATGCCAGAGGAAGGTGACTTCGACTGTACGTCTCGTGCACCTGCCGAGCGCGCGCAGTCTCCAGGGCTCTGGTTGTCAGTGCCGTCATCGTCGACAGAGCTCGCTCGAGTTGTCTGACACTCGGGGGCTACACGGCCGCGCAGCCTCGATCACTCAGTGCTCTCGTCGCGATAGCGCTCGGCCTCTTTACGTCACCCGATTCCAATTACCTGCGACGCTGCGGCTACCGCGTCAATACATTCGTCATGAAAACGCTCTCTAAAAGTAATTGAAGCCTCCGCTCCCATCATCGCTTCGCCGACTTCGAGCGGTCGTGCGGCACGGTCACTGCCACGGTCTGTGAGACGCTTTGGTCATGTGCAGTACAGGTCACCGTTACCCTGTACACCCGTCCCTGGCCAACTCCGTCTCGCTCCGACCGCAGATCTACCCTGAGCGGCCCAGTGACGATCCAATCCGGGGCAGTGTTGCCGCCATCGCCAAGCCCGAGGACGGGTTCATTGCTGCTGACATCGGAAATCGCGCAGGCCGCCGCGGATGCCAACACTGACAGCTCTACGCGTACCAGTTTGTGGTTCGGAGGCCACAGAGAATCAGGGCTTGCAGTCACGCTATCGATTGTCGGTGGCAGGCGAATCGCGAGCGCACGAATCTCGACATCCGACAATACACGGTTGTACACCCGCGCGTCGTCGATTTGCCCGTGAAACGTTCGCGTTCCGAAGCCGCTCGCCGGGAATTCACGGCCGATCTGCAACGGCGTGCCGGCGATTAGTGTCGGCCCAAACGAGCAATCGAAATCGATTGGCACAGGATCGCCGTTCAGATACAGCCGGACGGTGCCTTGACTGAACCCGCTGACCTCGTAGGTTGCGGCAATGTGACTCCACACCCCAACAGGAAGGTCCGGCACCGAATGTACCGAGCAGTTCACGATGTCGTTGTTCAGGCCGAAATTTACCTTCGCCGCGCCAGACGGAAAATCGCTTGGCTCGGATCGCAGCGCCCAACCGGTGCCTCCATTCCGGGGCCTACTGATGATTCCCTGGGTTGGATCGTCGTCCGGCGACGGGATCGCAGGCTTGACCCATGACACCATTGTCAGCGTTTCTGTCAGGTCAAGCGCTGGCGCGTCGGCAACTTGCACGTAGGAGCCCTGCTGCATGCCGTCGAATGCCAGTGAAAACGGGTTATTCGGAAATGGCGCCGCATCACTGCTCCACTGTGGAAGCGTATTCCCTAACAACATGCCATCGTTGCCGTTGCCCGACGAATCGCCAGCCAGACTGCCTCCGCCCTCATCAAACTTCCAGTAACCCACGAGCCCCACATCGGTTGCTGGTGCAAAGCGGAGGTTATCCATGGCAACGCGGCCATCATGTTCACCGGGACCACGAATCACAACTCGGTCAAAAGCATTACGGCTCTGAAAAGCATGAAAGTTGTAAATCTGGCCAAGGCGGTCCGCAACGATGGTCACGATGCCCACTTGTTGCGTCCCGTTAAATAGGGTGAACGTGAAATCACCCGGTGCTACGGCATGAAATTCCGCGCCGAATTGGTTCATCAATGCGGGAAGAGTGACTTCCAATCCCTGACCCTGAAACTGGAAGAAGTCCGGCTCATTATAGAAGCTCAGATCGTTAATGATCGTTTTCCCATCAAAACCACCTGGTCCAAATTCGCGTGGAGGACTAGGGTCGAAAGCCGCTTCTGGCATATTTGATAGCCCACCAAGTGGCTGAAAGCCAACCCCTCGGTAACTCCTAACGACTTCAAATGGTTGTAGAAAGTGACCATCAAAGTCGCCTTCATCGAATGTAATAACGGTCTGACTGCCAGCGAATCGTGATGGGTTATTCAAAATAACGAAGTCTTCATTGGCAGGCATCGCCATAAGACCCAACCCAGCGAAAGTGGTAAAAGCCACAACAGTTGATATCTTCAAAATTTCCATGATGCGGCTCCCTAACCGTACTTAGTGTTTTACTGATCTCTGCGCCGGATGTAATTCAGAGACACAGACACGCAGCAACAGAGCGAGTCCCGGGGCAATGGCCACTTGGGACGACTTGTTCAGCGACGGCACGAAACAGAGAAGCGTGTCGGCCGCTATCCCGTCGTCATCTGGTCCACAAAACGGCGTGAGTCTCTCCCAGATGCAGTCTCGCTGACGCCGACGATGGTGCCCGCGTTTAATGCCAGACGCCCCGCTGGTCGCACCTCCGATCGTGCCGAGGTCAATCATGGTGTCTCCGTTCCAAAAGCGAGGCGTGTCGATCCCCGGACGCGGTCAGGCTCACGCCGACGACCTGCCTGTGATCGTTGATGCCCCCTCGCTCCTGCTGCCGCCGAGTGTGATGATGGCCCCGTGCTCCCAGAGCGCGGCATGCACGTTCCCTGTGCTGGTGCTGCTCGGCCCGACCACCTGTCCGCATTCGTTGATCGCCAACGGCTGCGGCGTGATGGAGCAGAAGCGGCGAGGGTCGATAGCTAGTGTCAGCATCATCCTTGCCATTACCTGATACTCCATCTACGCGGCTAGGTAAGATCTGGGCGGATTCGAATGGTAGGATTGCGAAGTATTCCCCTGCGTGCGGTCGATTTTTCGTTGTGCAGGTCGGTTCGTATCTGTCGAATGAAGGCAGGGTCTCTGGCGTGTCCACGCCAATCATCCTGACCGTGCCGGTGCTTCCACGACTATCGCGTCACCATCGATGACACGGGTTACGGCTAGCAGGTTTTGCGCGGCTTCAACAGCACTTGGCGCACTGGTTGCGTCGGAACTGCAAGCGACAGCAAACCGACTAATTGAACAAGGTTGAGCTGGGGTTTTTGGTGTGCCCAAATAACTCGCATCAAGAAGATATGTCTACGCCTCGTTGGGCGCTCCCTTGGTGTTTGCATCACAGTTGCCCGTGGCATCTGTATTGCGCATCTGCTTGATGGGACAAGCATTGTCGTGACTGCAAAACCGGCTGCCGGTCCTCCGGACCTACACGCTGACTCTCCCGACCGCCTCCGCAGAGGACACGTGTGCGAGTCGCGAATCGAACCTGACAAATCCTGACAAGACGTTAATCTGCCGGAGTTCTTCGGCCCAGTGGTTACTGGAAAATGGGGCTGACCTGAGGGGACCGAGTTTTTCGGACCGATCTCAGAGTGACTCCGACGTCCCCCCGTCTTGAGTAGCAGTTCTCTTTAGAATCCGGCGGTCACTGACGTTGCCCCCGTTCTCAGACGGGGGCCGAGTTGGAGGTGGGCCGCTTCTGAGCCTGGCGTCTGACCTTGTTCGGCGTACTCACTCGGCGTCAGCTGACCGAGTGCGTCATGCGGGCGTTGGTGATTGTAATCGTGCCACTGCGCATCATGCGCCAGCAACGAGAGAGACACGGCACACCCAGAAGAGCGTACGTTTATGCCCGGATGCTCATTGTCGTCATCGACAGTCAACTCACCACCGCTCCGCCAGCTTTCGTTGAATCAGTTCTGGTTTCCGGGCGTCATCCATTGCCATAACTGCCTCTTCTGAAACGGTAGCTCGCCGGAACTTCCCTTTCTTGATCACACTCGTTGGAATCTCGGCAAGCATCGTGTCCGTAAAGAAGTTGTCGCCGGTCTCGATACGGCTGGGCGAAGTAGGAAATCGAATCTCACCGGAACCCACGAACAGGGGATTCTCACTTCGATGCGACCCTTCCCAATAGTAGAAGAACACCAGTTCCCCTTCGCGCTCGATAATGCACGCTCCCTTACTGTGCCAGTCTGCTGCTTCGGTCCCGTTCTGTTCGTAACTGAGTCCTCGGAGAAAGGGTGCGTCGGTCACTGGATCGGAACTAATCGTGACATATCCAAGGGAGCCGACCGCGGGACCGACTTGAATCCTGGACCACCAGTGACCCTGGACTCGCTCAATGGGACTGTCATCGTCCGAGGCTGTCTCCAGAACGGCAGCGACTTCCCTTTCGAAACCTCCCCAGAGCCCATCGAATACCCCACGCAGCCTTTCAGTGTCCACGTCGGACTTCGAGAGTTCCGTCAGATTCTTGATAAGGCGCCACAAATCAGATTTGTTGAACTCCGTTGCGTGAAAATCCGACAAAGGGCTCGGCAATAGTGTCGATGAGATCCCGAATAGCACAGGACACACAAGTCCAGGAGCGGCGGCTTTCGAAATAGCGCCCGCCTCATAAGGAACCCACGTGCTCTTTAGGCTGCGCCGGGTCAGACACCAGACTCCGACGTCACAGTCCTGCAGCTCCTGGGCAACGGCGCCCCGCCACTTGCTTCCCTTATCGATGTCACCCGGTGAAAAGAAAATCGTCGGCTGTGGCACGAGCGCCTCGATGAAGGCCCTAACAATTTCCGCAATTGCCTTACTCCGAGAGCCCGACCACCCCAAAAATATTTTGGTACTCTTCGCCGGTTCGCGTTGGGTTCTTGCAGGTTTCTTCGCCACTTTCATGAAACAGTCTCCTTGGCGGCCAGGTGGCTGGCGATTTCGACGCAGAATAGCACGCACAATCCTGCCAATCCTCGACAAGTCACATCACGCTCGCTGCTGCAGGTGCTTGCGCAGCTCTCTGATGACGTCAAGGTGAACTTCGAAAGCGATTAGTTGCCGGTCGACAAGATGGCAACGCCTGATTCACACCGCCACCCTGTGCTGGCGTGAGGCCTGGGCCCGTACAGTCCCACACTCGGACGAGCCCAGTATTCACGCTGCCGACCGGTAGTTGTCCCTACTGAAAACTCGATTCACGCTTAAAGTTGATCTATTTAGGGTCGCAGTCTGCGGCGAGGGCGACTGGGCAGAGTCATTGGGTAACTCACTCCTGGAGTTAGGTGTTGTCCGCAATAAGTAATGCCGCCACCCGTCAACTGCCAAACACCGCCAGCAACTGGTCGCACACGGTATCATCGCCACACGTGCTTCGAACCTCGCTCACACTCGGCGCTGACTTATTGCGTTGGCTGCGCCTGATGTTTCGGTCCCGCCCGCAATTGGCAGCCGAGAATCTATTCCTCCGGAAGCAGCTTGCCTGCTACATCGAACGCCGAGTCCGACCGCGCCGCACAGACAACGCCTCCCGAATCGCACTCGTCCTGCTCTCGCCGTTCATCGACTGGCGCGAGCTCTTGACTATTGTGCGTCCCGATACGCTCGTGCGGTGGCACCGCGATCTCTTTCGCCTCTTCTGGCGGGTGAAATCCCGTCAACGTGGACGACCCCGCATTCCCATTGCGGTGCAGCGACTCATCGCGGAGATGGCCAGTCACAACCAGACATGGGGTGAGGAGCGCATCGCGGCGGAGCTCCGCGTGAAGCTTGGGCTGACGGTGTCGCCGCGCACGCTGCGACGCTACATGCCATCACGGCCCCGGAGCAATGGTGGCCGATCAACCCAATCGTGGGCCACGTTCCTGCGCAATCATGCCGGCGCCGTACTCGCCCTGCGACTTCTTCATCGTGATAACGGCCACGTTTCAACGGCTGTACGTCTTCGTCCTCCTCGACGTCGGCAGCCGACGGATCGTGCACTGGAATCTCACCGATCACCCCACGTCGGAATGGACGATCCAGCAGTTCCGGAACGGTCTGCCGCTGGATGGCTCGTATCGCTTTCTCGTCCATGATCGCGATGGCATCTTCGCGCCGGCCGTGGACGCGGCCCTGCGGTCGATGGCACTCCAGGTGTTGAAGACGCCGGTACGTGCGCCGCAAGCGAATGCGCACTGTGAACGCTTCATCGGGACGGCACGGCGGGAATGTCTCGATTGGATGATTCCACTTAACGAACGGCATCTACGGTTGATTCTCGCGGAGTGGATGTCCCATTACAACGGTGAACGACCACATTCTGCGTTGGGCCCTGGACTTCCCTATGACCCGACGCACCAAACGGCACCGACCGGACATCGCATACCCGCCACGCATCGCGTCGTTGCCAACGCGCGTCTCGGCGGCCTGCATCACCACTACCTGCTCGAACCCATCGCGGCGTGAATTTTTGCGGAGCACAAGGGACTGTTCGAATCGCTCGTGAAGCCAAAGCGATAGCCTGTGACAGACCCGTGGAATTGAAGGGCGTACAGCGGCTGTCGAATCCGGTCGCTATCCACGCGACCGCCGCGAGCGTCGGGGTCCAGGAGAACAACTCTCTCGTACACTTCTCTTGACCGCCGGCAGAATCGAGGCGTATGTTCAGCCGCATCGACGCTCCAAGCGGGAGCGAGGTCACTCGCTGGAGATCGCGGCGTAGGTCGTCCTGCTCGGTCAACGGTGATTGGAAGAGGCTTCCCATCACAGAACACCACCGGGGGTTGCCATGCACGTATCGACGTTGTCGCTTCGCGTCACTGTTCTCTCGTGCATCCTTCTCGCCTCCTCACCTGCACGCGCTGATGTCTGGGTCGCCGTGAACAGCACGGGGGCAGGCGCTCTGCCAAGGGTCGCAAAGCTCGCCAGTGACGGGCGAATACTCTTTACGGTGGATTCGGTATTTGGCAGGCCGTTCCGCTATTGCATCGGCGTGAACATCATCGCGGTTGATCCTCGAAACGGACATGCCTGGGTCAGCGATGTCAACAACAACCGCGTCTTCGAGTTGAATGCGGACGGTGAGCCGCTGCGCGAGGTGACCCTATTCGCTCCGGTCGGGATCGAGATCGACGCGAACAACGGCGCCGTATGGACCTCCATCCTCACTCAGGGTTTTGAGGGAGCCATTGTCAAGCTCGATCCCGATACTGGCCAGGCGCGTGTCACGGTGACGGGATTTTCTGGCGGCGTTCTGGCGCTCGCCGTAGGGCCCTCTGGGCAAGTATGGGTCGCCGATAGATTCAACAATGAAGTGGTTGTTCTGTTTGGAACTGACGAGGAGCTCGACGGATATGACGCGAGTACTCCAGCGGGAGCCCACCACTTGCGATCGGGCGGATTCGATGAACCATTCGATATCGATGTTGATCCGCGGAACGGATCGAACGGCGTCGCAGCGGCGTGGGTTGCTGATCGAACCCATGGTGAAGCTGTAAAGATCGGTTCCAATGGCACCGAGCTCGTCCGAACACACCCAACGAGTTTCGTCGAGAGCCACTTTGTTTCGGTAGACTCCCGAGATGGGAGTGTATGGGTAGCCGATGAATTCAGCAGCCGCCTGGCAAAGCTGTCGGCACTTGGCGAAGAGACGCTCAATCAACATGTAGCTTTCCCCACGGCGCTCAAGGTCGATGCGGCAGAAGATGCGGTGTGGCTTGGGACCGGATTCCTTGAGCAGGCGAGGCTTCGCAAGCTCGATCGGAATGGTGCGGAACTCTTGTCTGTGAGCGGATTGAGCACCGTCTGTGGCATCGGCGTCACCTCGCTCGCGACCGTCGTGATTGATGGCTGCGACTCTGGGGTGCCAAATGCGATCTTGCCCTCCGGCCACACGATATCTGACCACATTGCCGCGTGCCGCCAAGCGGCCAGCAACCACGGCCAGTTCGTGCGCTGCGTTGCCTATACGACTAACGAATTGGTCAAGGCCGGCATCATCGATGGTCAGCAGAAGGGCGCGATCCAACAATGCGCCGCGCGGGCGCGCGTTCGGTGATAACGCGCCCCGACACCAAAAGGGAAACTCGTGGTGTTGGCTACCGAGAACTCGGTACACGTTGCGTCGATTGAGGTTGCGGGCGTTCTCCGATAGCCTGACGTCGTGTCGTCTGTCGTCGTTTCGCCGCTCCACTCACTCCGATTTGTCGTCCGGTCGCGCGCCTCGCTGCACCTGGAAATCATAGCGCTCCGACACCAGTTGGCCGTCGTCAATCGATCGCGGCGCCCGCGTCTTCGCCTGACGTCGGCCGACCGTCTCCTGTGGGTCTCGCTCGCGCACGCCTGGCGCCGTTGGCGCACGGCCGTACACATCGTCACGCCTGAAACGGTAGTGACGTGGCATCGACGCGGTTTTCGACTGTTCTGGACCTGGAAAAGCCGACGCCGCACGGGGCGTCCAGGCGTACCGCCTGACGTGCGTGCCCTGATCCGCGAGCTGTCCACGGCGAATCCTCTGTGGGGTGCCTGTGCCTATCGAAAACACCGTACACATTGCAACCATTGAGGTTACGGAAGTTCTTCGGATAGCCTCGACTCGTGACGTCCGTCATCGTCTCGCTCCTTCACTCTCTCTGCTTTCTCGTTCGCTCCCGCGCATCGCTCCACCTGGAGATCGTCGCCCTCCGACACCAGCTCGCTGTCGTGACTCGTTCCCGCCGTCCACGGCTCCGATTCACGACAGGGGATCGGGTGCTGTGCGCCTGGCTGTCGCAGCGCTGGCACGGCTGGCGCGCCGCGCTCCACGTCGTGCAGCCGGCCACGGTCCTCGCCTGGCATCGGCGGGGCTTTCGCCTGTTCTGGACCTGGAAGAGCCGCCATCGCACGGGGCGGCCGGGCGTGCCAGCCGATGTCCGCGCGTTGATTCGCGAGATGTCTACCGCGAATCCACTATGGGGTACGCCGCGCATTCACGGCGAGCTTCTGAAGCTGGGGATCTCGGTCAGTGAGTCCACGGTCGCCAAATATCTGCGCCGGCATCCGCGTCCACCGTCACAGACATGGCGGACGTTTCTGACCAATCACGCCAGTCAGATTATGGCCGCGGACCTCTTCGTGGTACCGACCGTCACGTTCCGGCTGCTCGTCGTGCTCGTCATCCTCGCGCACGACCGGCGACGGCTCGTGCACGTCGCCGTCACCGAGCACCCGACCGCAGCCTGGACGGCACAACAGCTTCGCAACGCCTTTCCGGAGAACGAGCCACCACGGTATCTACTCCACGATCGCGATTGTGTCTTTGCAGATGTGGCGACCACCATAGCCGGGATGAACAGTCAGGCTGTGCGCACCGCGCCGAGCGCGCCGTGGCAGAACGCGTACGTGGAGCGCGTCATTGGCTCAATTCGGCGCGAGTGCCTCGATCACGTCATCGTGGTCAACGCGGCGGGGCTTCGTCGCGTGCTCACCGCGTACGGCGCATACTACATGCGCTGGCGAACACATCTCGGGCTCGGCAAGGAGACGCCGAGCCCGCGCCCAGTCATACCGCCGTCAGCCGGTCGCGTCGTCGCCATCGCAGAAGTCGGCGGCCTGCATCACCGCTACGACCGCGTCGCGGCATAACCACAGTCGGCCCGTACCGCCCCACCACTATTCCCACGGTAATGCCCCGTGTAGATTGAACTCTATTACTCGTGTAATGACCTTGAACCGCGGAGTTGCGTCCTGTGAACGATGTCATGCCCGCCGAGCGTCGCAGGCCCTCGAACGCATGTCGATCTGCGGCTGCACGGGTTCCGAGCCACTGCCAATTGATGCGCCCGCGCCGCAGATCGATTTTTCAGTAGGGACACCCAGGTGGCGAAGGCGTTGGGCTATCAGGTGCGGCAAGGGCGCAGAGCGGTTAGCCGCGAGCCCTAGCGGCCAACCGGACTGTATGCAGCCTTGATGCGCGACGCACGTTCAGGGATTCCTAACCGAAAGTCGCTAGCGTTGATTGGAAGTGCCTCGACGCAAAGTGCGGAGTGCGGGCCCGATGTCGAGGCCGAGGCACTTTCGATAACGAGACTTGAAGGAAGCCGCTGGCGCGGCGGCCGGCTATGGAGCTGGAATGGGGACCGTCGGGCGTGTGATGTGGCCCACGTGACCGTCGGCGCGGGAGCGGCGATGGGCTTGATCCGCTTTCGTGGACATCTTCTAGAAGGTGGATACGATGTCGACCATGGCGGATCGAAAGCCGAGACGGACTCGGCGCAGGTTCACGGATGACTACAAAGCCGGCGCGGTTCGGCTCGTCTTGGACGAGGGGCAAACGGTGGCCGCGGCGGCGCGCGATCTGGGCTTGACGGAATCGTCGTTGCGCAATTGGGTGGACCAGGCGCGCGCGGATCGCAGCCACGGCAAGACCGGGCTCACCACGGCCGAGCGCGAGGAGCTGGCGCGATTACGGAAAGAGAATCGGATCCTCCAAGAAGAGCGGGAGATTCTCCGAAAGGCGGCAGCCTTCTTCGCGAAAGAGCGGCGGTGAGGTTCCAGTTCATCGCCGCGGAGAAGGCGCACCACTCGCTCGCATTGTTGTGTCGCTGCATGCGGGTCACCCGCAGCGGGTTCTATGGCTGGCAGGGGCGGCCCGCATCGGCCCACGCGAAACGAGATCGGCAGTTGAAGGTCCTCGTGCACGCGTCGTTTGCCGCGAGCAAAGGCCGCTACGGCAGTCCGCGTATTCACGAGGACCTGCTCCAGCAGCAGGAGCGGGTCAGCCGTAAGCGGGTGATCCGGTTGATGCAGGAAGAGCAGCTGAAGGCGCGGCAGCGCAAGCGATTCACATGCACGACCATGAGCGACCACGACTTGCCGGTCGCCGATAATCTGCTCGATCGACAGTTCACGGCGGTGGCTCCGAATCAGCGGTGGGTGGGCGACACCACTGAGTTCGTCGTCGGCGAGAGCGGCAAGCTCTATCTGGCCGCGATCCTCGACCTGTACTCGCGCTTCATCGTCGGCTGGGCGGTCAGCGCGGTCAACGACCGGCACCTGACAATCAAGGCGCTCGACATAGCGCTGAAGCGTCGGTGCCCCGAGGCGGGGTTGCTCCATCACTCGGACCAGGGCTGCACGTACGCCAGCGAGGACTACCAGGCGATCCTCAAGGTGCGCGGTATCACCTGCAGCATGAGCCGACGTGGTGATTGCTTCGATAACGCGGTCATGGAGAGCTTCTTCTCAACGCTGAAGAGCGAGCTCGCCGATCGCTTCGCCAGCTTTGGTGAAGCGAAGATGGAGTTGTTCGATTACATCGAGGTGTTCTACAACCAGCGACGCCGTCATTCGACGCTCGGCCAGATCAGTCCAGCCGCCTTCGAACGACGCGCGACGGCGGCGTAGATGTCACGATGGGGCGCTCGGTGGCAGCCAGCCGTCCAATAACGTGCTCGACGGGCACGCCACCGAGCGCCCGTCGGCTTTCTTCGACCACTGAAAAGAGCGACACTCAGGAGACCGATTCGAGAACTGAACCGACTTAACTAATCTGTCCACCGGATCGGATCAGGCCCAGACACCAACGTCATTGGCTACTTCTCTTACGCTCCACTTATCGTCGTGGGGAGCGCATAGAGACTCTTTGCCATAGCGAAGGATGTATTTAAGCTGCACGCCGTCAATGCGTGGCCGACCTGTTCGGGTTTCATCCCGCAGGCCGTTGACTCCGTCACGACGATAGCGCTGGCACCAACGAGCAACAGTCTCAGCCGATACATTTAACACGTTCGCCACGAACGCGTTCGAATGTTTCACGCTCATCACGACCATCAGCGCACGCCTCCGCACGCGCGCGGTCGCCGCCTGTCGGGAGAGAACTGACAACCTGTGTTCGTCCTCGCTCGTTAACCTAAGTACCTCACGTGGTCTTCCTCTCGACATGCCGTAATTATCCACACAAATATTGCCGGTGTGCCGAAGTCCTTCGTGTAGCGCTTAACTCAATGAGTTACGGGCACTTGCTTGGCTGTGCTTGCCCTCGCAGTTTGGCAGTTTCTACAGTCGTCTTCGGTCTCCTTCGCGACGGTTTGAAAATGGAGGAGACTCAATGTTGATCGATCCACCTCACCGCCTCAATGCCAAAGAAGCAGCCGTTTATTGTGGCTGCGCCCCAGGAACAATCAAGTGCTACGCGCGGCTATATCCGCAGAGCCCGCTTGGGCTGCGTGGTTTGTGGACCACTCGCGGTTGGCGATTCGAACGCGAGTGGCTGGATGACTGGATGAAGCGCTATAGCGACGAGCGGGGGAAAAAGCCAAGGCGGGGAAGAAAGCAAAAGAAGTGCGGCACGTCATCCTAGCCTGGCAGCCATGTCGACATGGCGAGTCGGAAGTCCGACACGTCAACTTCCGCGATGGTGTGCGTCCGTGTTCGTGAGTGTTCGTCGCGATCCGGCCAATGTTTGTCTGTGTACGCGGATTCACTGGATAGGCGATTGCAGTAGCACTGGGCAACGCGCTGAGTAACGCGCGGCAAGGAGAGTTAATGACGAATCACGATGATGACAGTATCCAACCGCAGAACTGCGTAGCGGACGAAGATGCTTGTGCGGTGATCAGCGCAGTCACAGATGATCTTGACGGGGCAGACGAACTTGATGACGAGGAAGACGATATCGAGCGTCGCCAGCTGGAGGTCCGGGCCCTCGATGCAGCCTTTCATCTTTCGATGCTTGTGCGTTCCTATTTCGCAGGACTTCATGAGCACGACAAAATGCTCCGACTCTGGGTATTGGCCGAGCTTGAACGACAGCTTCCACAGCACGCCACTCAGGTGATTACAGCGATCACACAAATCGAAGACATCGCTTTCTTCAAGGAAAACTGCTACCCGAGGGGTTAGTCGTTCTCGCCAGCGCCCGACCCGCTGCGACCACCATCCATTGCACCTCGCGCCGGGGCGAGGTGCCTTACACAGGAGGGCTATGGAGCTCATACAACAGCTGGGAGATCCCCCGGCTATGGCTAATGAAAATTCCGAACGTACCGACGAGCAACTCAAAGTCGTTCGCATAGATGTTACCGATGAAGACGTGCCGGGAGCGGCCGCCCAGGCGTGGGCAGCATTGCGGGCTGCGAACGGTCAGAGGCAACCAGAGCAGTTCGTACGCATCGGCAACATCGCCTGCCTTCGTACCGCTAGCGGACTCGAGGCGTTTACGCCAGCCACGCTGACGTACTGGCTGGCGCGGACGGCCATTTTCTTCAAGAGCCTGAAGTCCGGCGAACGGATCGTCAAGCCACCTCGATGGCTCGTCAACGACATGCTGGCGGAGCGGATCCCTCAGCTGCCTGAGGAGAGTGGGCTGTGACCGTTCCGAACTCGGAGCACACAGAGGAACACATGGTAGTGGTCGCCAGTCCATTGGCAACTGACCGTGGTGCAGTGCGAGCTCCCCTCTCTATAGAGGGGGCGCGCACACACACAGAGCCCCAGGCACAGAAAAATGATCTCCCCAAGCGCTCCAATTCCCAAAGCGCCGGATCAAAAGACTTCGAGCGACTGCTCAAGGAGGAGCGCCTCAAA
>Ga0207659_10000645_pt1 | contig 20733 bp, 17 predicted proteins | sample KBSM43metaG_FD_184330 | JGI IMG/M metagenome (GOLD analysis project Ga0207659, IMG submission 184330) | Miscanthus rhizosphere microbial communities from Kellogg Biological Station, Michigan, USA - KBS M4-3 metaG (SPAdes) (version 2) | ecosystem: Host-associated > Plants > Roots > Rhizosphere >...
CCGTGTTCTGGTGCAGAACCTTCCTCAGGACCGTCAACGATATTGGATGGTTCTAATCCTTGCAGGGGAGTCCCCGAGTCCCGCCGCAGCTATTTCCAGCTTTTCGAAACTTGTGGCAGGGCTCCCGAAAAATGCTCGTGAGATCTGGACACAGGCGACCAAAGAATTCGATATCGGAGTACAGGCAGGATTGAATCTGCGAAGTGCGGAATGGGTACTCGGACCTGAAGTCGTCAAAGCGATAGCTCATATGGGCGCACAGGTGCGGTTTACAGTGTATTCGCCGCTCATGCTGATTCAGGAGGGGCAGCAACCTCAGCAGAAGGCGAATGACGGAGCCACCCAATCCCCGAGCAGCAAGCATCCGAAACGCCGATGAGTCTGATCGCGACATTCGGGAGAAAGCCGACAATAGGAATTGATGGGCTCAAGCATTCACCTTACACTGCGCAGCCTATGGGTGCAAAAACCTGGATGCTGCCTATGTTGACGGCAAAGCCTCCGAGATACTGAAGTCCGGCTTTTGAAGAGCCCTACTGGGCCGGCAAGCACCCGTGTTTTTTCTGGACGATGAAGGTGGCGAGGACGAGTACCCGTTCCCATTCCACCCCCTCGAGTTGGGAGAGGCAGCCCTAGTTGAGCTGTTTGGCTATCAACTGGAAGGTATGATGGATCCTGACGCTCTACAGCCCGAACAGATTCCACTGGTCAGGTTTAAACGCAACCGGCCCCGGTGGAAGCTTTGGTAACCGCATCTCAATCAGGGAAGAAATTCATGAACATCAATAGCGAAAGAATCGTCTCCGACATCATCGGTGAACTCGAGAGGGCATGGAACGCCGCAGACGGTCCAGGATTCGCACGGCCCTTTGCCGAGGATGCGGACTTTGTGAACATTCGCGGCGAGCACATGCGGACTCGTGAGGTCATCGGCAAGGGACATCAAGGAATCTTCAGCACGATCTACAAAGGAAGCGTTGTGCGCTACGAACTCGCCGCCGTCCGACCGATTGCGCCGACGGTTCTCCTGGCTCACGCGAAGAGCAAACTCAACGCTCCCACGGGTCCACTCGCCGGCGAACACCGCTCATTGTTTACGTTAGTGCTGGTGCAGGACCAGGACAGTTGGCATATCGCCGCTTTCCATAACACGCTGATCCCGTAACTGGTGATGAATCGCAGCTGCGCAAAGGTCTAGCCCGCATTTCTCACCAGTTGTCGTCGCGAAACGGCGGAGACGCCGCTCAGACAAGGCGCGCGACCGAGGCCTCCGCAGGCGTATTTGGACAATACGTCGAGGAGGCCGACCGAGCGCAACGCAGTCTGGGCGGATGTATCCGCCGTTGCAGCAGACAACCTGGTGAGAAATGCGGGCTAGTGTCGTGGGTTAGAAATTCCTTCGCTAGGTCGGAGGCGATCGATTGCCCCTCCTGGCCGGGCCTGGTGCTGAACCGCCAATTTCTCCTCGCACGCCTCCGGCGTGCGTTTCTCCAGGATTCACCAACCCCCGGTGCCTCGCTACGCTTCTCACCGGGGGCTAATTTCCTTCACGCCTCCGGCGTGCAAACCAGCAGCCCGGAAGGGCTGCGAGGACATTAGCCCCGGGTTGAGCAAAGCGATACCCGGGGTTACCGCGACCCTCTACGCAACCGCACGCTGAAAGCGTGCGAGGAGATTCCCGTTGAGCAACAGGCCCGGCCAGGAGGGGCAATATTCAGGACACTAGACCAGCCGTTCGGCAATGACGAGGGTAATGTCATCGGACTGATCGTGCCCGCGAGTGAACTCGGCAATCGAGGCAATCAACGCATCGTGCACGCGAACCGCGCCGGACGAGGCTTCCTTCCGGACGATATCCTTGACCCGTTCTTCGCCAAACATTTCGTCGCTCGCGCTCTCGGCTTCAGTCAGGCCATCGGAATAAGCGAGCAGCACGTCACCGGGCCGCACCTCGATCGGCGTTGCCTCGAATGTCGCAAAATCGAAAGCTCCAAGGATGAGATTAGTCGACGCCAGCTCGTCGATGGCTCCGTCCGCGGCGCGATAGAGATACGCCGGGTTATGACCCGCGCTGATGTACTGTCCATGACCGTCAGGGCCGATCGTACACAAGAACATCGTCGCAAACTTTCCCGATGACTTCGAACAGAGAAACCTGTTCAGCCGATTGAGAGCAAACGCCGGCGCATCACCATCCTGGAGGCGAAGCTGAAGACATCCCAGGATCATGGAGCTCAGCACGGAGGCCGCTACCCCCTTCCCCGAAACATCGGCGATCACAAAGAGCAGTTCACCCGACGGCATTACCTGAAAGTCGTAGAAGTCGCCGCCCACATACCGCGTGGGCCTGCAGAACGCGCTCAGCTTGAGATAGTCCAGTTTCGGGATCTGTCGAGGCAGCAGGCTTCGCTGAGTCTCCTCCGCCAGTGCGAGGTCACGCTCAAGCGTCTTGCGTGATTCAATGCTCTTCATCATCTCGACACGCTCAAGCACGTTGCCTGCTTCGACAGCCAGCTTGTTGAGGATTCTTTCGTCGAGACCGGACAGGGAATGCATCGCCTTTGTGCTGTCCAGGTAGAGGATGCCGAGAATTTCCGTCGAGTCTCCGTCCTTGCGAATGCCCAGCAGCGGAAGACATGCCATCGCGCGAAGGTTCATGCCGACGATGCTCTTCTGTGACGCAAATTCTTCCTGAATCCCGGCGACCATGAAAATCGGCTGCCGCTTTGCGACCACATCGCGCACAACGCTTTGACTGGTTTTGAACTGAGATTCCGAGAGCCTGCGGTTCTGTCCGTCCATACCTGCCGTGTAGCCAAAGCCCTCCGGCGTTTGCGTCATGATAAAGGCACGTTCAGCGCCGCTGATTCTCAAGGCGCTTTCGAGGATCTGGTGTAGCGCGTTCTCCGGCGTAAAGACCTGGCTCCATTCATTCTGGAGATTGAGAACGCAGAGCATCTTCTCGAGATCGGAAGCCTCGGACGGCAGAACACGTCCCAGGTCGGTGAGCGATCTCTGGACGATCTTCGTGGTGTCGAGGTCCTGGCGTGCTTCCGCGGAGTCGATGTAGAAGGTGAATTCTTCACCCTTGCCGAAAACGATCCGGTCGCCATGACGAATGGTCGACCGGCTGACCCGCTCCCCGTTGAGGAATGTTCCGTACCGGCTGTCAAGATCTTCAATCTCAAACAGATCACCACTGGTGACTAGTCTCGCGTGGCGTCTCGACACGTGAAGACTCGGCAGCAGCAGGTCCGCGCCTCCTCCACGCCCGATGACAACCTCCGGCACCGCGACGAGATACTCCTGCGACTTTCCGTCCTGAGACTTCCATTTCAAACGGGGAGCGTTCATGCAAGGACCCGAATGGAGCGAACGGGAGACGTAACGACGGATTTTCCCTCTGTTACGATCTCCATGCTGAAGCCAACGTAGATTCCACCAACTTTAAGGAAGCTTCCGCGAAGCGAACTGCCTGCGAGCCGGGCTGCAGTCTTCTCAAGGAAAAACCGCCCGCCGCGAATGACGACCTCACGTGACGCGCTGTCTATGACCGTGATCTCGTAGTGCGTGTTTTCCGTCTCGACGGTGATCTCAGAAAAATCGCGGAGGTTTCCGAGTTGTATGCCGTGAGTCCAATCGTGACTTACCCACGTGTCGAGAATCCCGGCGGCGGCGTACCTGGTCGTTTCAGGCATGGTTTGACTTGTACAACAAAGACCGAGCGTCCGGAACGAAAAAATGGATTTCAGTAGACGAGCAGTTGGATTGTGAACGTCGATCCCACGCCAACTCTGCTTATCACCGTAAGGGTGCCACCCTGACCTTCAATGGCGTGCTTCGCAATCGCAAGGCCGAGGCCGGTTCCCCCAGAGTCCCGGGTCCTCGATTTGTCCACGCGGTAGAAGCGCTCGAAAACCCGAACGAGATCTCCAGGTGGAATACCGGCCCCCGTGTCGGCAACATCAATGCGGAGCTGTCTTCCCGAAACATTCACAGAAATGCGTACTGTCCCACCGGACCGGTTATAAATGATCGCGTTGTCGATAAGGTTGGAGAGCGCTCGCATCAGCCGAGGGCGGTCTAATTCGACTTCAATGGAGGGGCAATCGAGTTCCGGCCGCAGATGATTCGCTGACAACAAATGACGCCTGGATTCTATCTGCTGCTCGATGGCTTCCTTCAGGTTAAATCGTTCCTTCGACAGCGGAACCTCGCTCTCCATGTTCGCCAGAACGAGCAAATCATCGACAAGGGTTTGCAGCAGCCTGGAGTTCCGGTCTATCGCTTCCAGAAAGTCGCGAACCACCGCGGGATCGCCGGGCTCCACGTTAAGAAGGGTCTCGGCGTAACCTCGGATCGAGGTCAGCGGCGTTTTGAATTCGTGGGAAACGTTTGCGACGAAGTCCTTTCGCATGCGTTCCATTCTCCGGATCTCCGTCAGATCGTGAAAAACCATAACAACGAGCTCCACATGGCCGCTCAACGCGCGGACCGGAGCCGCTTTGGCAACCAGCACTTTCTCCCGGCCTGTCGTGACTTCGATGGCTGGAGCATCCACACCGTCAAGGGCCGTCCGAACGGCAGTTTCAATCGACGGGTGACGGACCAACTCCATAGGTAGTCGTCCCGCAGCCGCTCCGTGAAGATCGAGCAGGCTCTGGATGGAGCTGTTGGCCAGGACCACACGTGCTCCGCGGTCAAAAACAGCAACTCCGGCACTCATCGCAGCAATCACTGCGTCAGTTCGGTGCTTGTCTGCTTCCAGTTCTTCCATCTTGAGACGAAGGTTTCTCGCCATTGCGTTGAGAGAAGATCCCACCGTCGCCAGATCCGTGTCACCGACGACAGGGATGCTCGAGTCGAGGTTCCCATACGCCAACTGGCGCGATGCCTCCGCTACCCGATGCAGAGGCCGTGACACAACCGCATAGACCATGTAACCGAACGCGATCGAAAGCCCGACGCCGATCAGGACCGCAACGGCCAAATGCCGACGAAGGCCGGAGAGAAGCACGTCAATCGAGGACAGCGGCATTGCCAGACGCAGGACAGAGCCATCATCGAGAGAAACCGCGACATAGATGAACGAGACGCCCAGCGTGGCGCTATGACGGACGGACGCACCGCGGCCTCCGCGACGGGCGTCGATAAATTCGGGGCGGTTCGAGTGGTTTTCCAATCTCGTCAGACTCTTTGAGGCTACTTCAGAGTCTCCTACGACCCGTCCATCAGGAGCGATCAGCGTGACACGAACGCCGAGAAGTTTGGCGATCTCTGTAACAAGCTGGGTGGGATCCGTGCTCGAAGAACGCAAGCGAACGAATTCTTTGGCGAGCGTCGCCGACCTGTACAACTGGCTCTCGATTTCGAATTCGAACGTTGTCTTGAGGCGATCACTCAGAAAATAGCCCAGCACGAGCGTCATGACACTGAGCGCAACCACATTCAGCGCCACAAGCCGGGAGTGCAGTCGCAGCACCACGATTTAGAAGGAGGCCAGGATCTTGTAGACGAGTGCTGCCACTGTCGCGGCAGCCGGAATCGTCAACAACCATGCCCAGACAATGTGCTTGGTGACACCCCAGCGAACCGCAGACAGGCGGCGCGTGGACCCCACGCCAATGATTGCGCCCGTGATTGTGTGGGTCGTGCTCACGGGAACGCCATTCATCGCAAGACCGAAGAGGCACAGCGCTGCGCCAGTTTCCGCGCAGAAGCCGCCGATCGGCTTGAGAGCCGTGATTCGGCTGCCCATCGTCTTTACGATGCGCCAACCACCCGAGAGCGTTCCCAGGCCAATTGCGGAATGGGCAAGAAGGATGACCCAAATAGGAATCTCAAATGCCGGAATATATTTGTTCGTGTAAAGAACACCGGCAATGATTCCCATCGTCTTCTGCGCGTCGTTGGTTCCATGACCCAGGCTATAGGCCGCCGCGGAAAGCAACTGCAGCTTCCGGAATCCATGGTCGACGCGGCTCGGCGCAGTATCCTTGACTATCCACAGCGTGATGGCCATCAGAACGAAACCAAGCACCATGCCGATCACGGGAGACAGCACAATGAAGGCGAGTGTCTTCGTCCAACCCGATGCGATGATGACTCCCAGACCGCTCTTGGCAACGGCGCTACCCGCGTAGCCGCCGATTAATGCATGCGAAGAACTCGTCGGCAGACCGAAATACCACGTAAAGATGTTCCAGACGATGGCTCCGAAGAGCCCGGCCCAGATGACCGTGTTATCGACGGAATTAAGGTCGACCATGCCGCTCCCAATGGTTTTCGCCACGCCGACGCCAAATCCGAATGCTGCGGCAAAATTGAAAAACGCTGCCCACAGAACGGCCTTCCCGGGCGACAACACACGCGTGGAGACTATTGTCGCAATCGAGTTTGCTGCGTCATGAAAACCGTTGAGGTAATCGAAAACCAGCGCTGTAAAAATGATTCCAGCAACAATCCAAAATGTAGGAGAAGTGAAGTCCACTCAGGAAAATCCTTACTAGCCGTTTATTGTCCGGGTCTGTTACATTCCCTTGGCCGCCGTACACCCGCTGGCGCCGCGTGATTATACCCGCAAGATCGACCAAGGAGACGATGAATGGGTTTGGGTTCTGTATTACGTTTTTTTCTGCCGCACGACGACAAGTTCCTGCCTTACTTCGAGCAGTCTGCAGATAATCTCAAAGAAGCAGCAGTTCTCTACGCCAGTCTCGCAAAAGCATCCAACCGGGAGGAGATGGCGGCAATTCGGGACCAGATCAAGAAACTCGAGCACGTCGGCGACAAACTAACCCACACGATTTTCGAAGAGCTGAACAAATCGTTTATTACGCCATTCGATCGCGAAGACATCTATACGCTGACGAAGAGCCTGGATGACGTTCTCGACCTGATGGATCACGTGTCGGACATCCTCGTGCTCTACCGCATCGAAAAGCTGGAAGACGGGATGGTCATGATGCTCGAGGTGACTCGGCGAGCAGTCAACGATATACACAAAGCCGTCCGCGGCTTGAGAAAGCCGGTTTACGAGCAGGTGCGTGAACAGGCCATCAGCGTTCATGCGTTGGAAAATGAAGGCGATCGACTCTACCGGCACTTCATTGGAAGTCTCTACGCCGACGAACGCGACGCCATACGGCTGATGAAATACAGCGCAATTTATAACGAACTGGAGCAGACGATCGATCGATGTGAAGACTTGATGAATTCCATCGAATCCATTGTGCTCAAGCAGGCCTGACAGCCGAAGTCGCCCTCAGTTCTTCGGCCTCGGTAGCTCCGAAACGACTTCCTTCGGCTGATACAGCTCTGACAGGACATTCAATTCCGCTGCTTCCAGCTTCACGGCAAGAGCGCCAATAAGCGGCTCCAGTTGTTCAAGCTTTGTCACACCAACAATCGGCGCCGTGATACCGGGTTGCCGGAGAACCCATGCAAGCGCAACCTGAACGTTGAGCAAACCCAGCCGACGCGCCACCTCTGTGATTCGCTCCGTGATCGCGAAGTCCTGTGGTGTGTAGTAGAGCTTCTTCATGTAGTCGTCGGTCTTCGCACGAACAGTATCTCCCCAGTCTTCCTTGCGCCGCTCGCCGGTCACGAATCCGCGCGCAATCGGGCTGTAAGGGATTACAGCAATGCCTTCGGCGCGGCAGAGCGGGAGCATCTCCCGCTCCTCTTCCCGATAGAGGATGTTGTAGTACGGCTGCATGGAAACCGGACGCGTAACACCGAGCGCATCCGCCGTGTAAAGAATTTTTGCGAATTGCCACGCCGACATCGTGGAGGCGCCGATGTAAAGGGCCTTCCCTGAGCGCACGATGTCATTTAACGCGACGAGCGTCTCCTCGATCGGCGTCAACGGATCCCAACGATGCATCTGGAAAAGGTCCACGTAGTGGGTCCCGAGACGCTTCAAACTCGCATCGATGGAATGGAAGAGATGCTTGCGGGAAAGGCCGCGGTCGTTGGGGTCATCGCTCATCGGGCTGTGAGCCTTGGTAGCGATCACGACACGCTCTCGCTTTGGACCGAAATCCTTCAGTGCACGGCCCAGAATCTCTTCCGATACGCCCAGTGAATACATGTCGGCGGTGTCGAAGAAGTTGATGCCGAGTTCGAGCGCTCTCCGAATGATTGGACGGCTTTCCTCTTCTTCGAGCGCCCACTTCCTCCAGGTCCGCGACCCGAAGCCCATCGTGCCGAGCACGAGTCGCGAAACCTTCAACCCTGTTGAACCAAAGCTGACGTATTCCATCCTCTGGAAACTAGTTCAGGGTGACGTAGCGTTGCAGCCGGTTGACTTCCTTCTCGTCCCAGTACTTCCGCATTTCACGATGGAACTGTTCCATGCTCGTGTACGGGCGGTATTCCTTGAACTCGCGCAGCACGCGATTCGGTTGGGCCGCCGGAATGCTCAGAATCTCCTCATCCGTTGCCGTGTTCAGATTGACGGGGACGAAAACGTACTGTTCAAGACGTGAAACCTCTGTTTCGTCCCAGTACTTCCGCATCTCGCGGTGGAAAACCGAAAGGCTCTTATAGGGGCGATATTCCTTGAACTCGCGCAACACGCGATTCGGCTGGGCGGCAGGGATGCTCAGGATCTCATCGTCGGTTGCCGTGTTCAGATTGAGGTGAACAAACACCTTGCCATACACCTCGGTGAGCTGAGCCTTGGTGAGAGGGGGCGTCAGTGCTGCCGCGAACTCCGTAACATTCGCAAAGGGTCGTTTGTCCATTATTGCCTTTACGTAGTCTGCGTTCATATGAGGAACAGACATCAGTTCCTGTTGTGTCGCGCGGTTTGCGTCCAGCAAACCCTGAGATTTTCCAATTTGCGCATGGACCAGCGGCACGACCGCGATCGCAAGCGCCCCGATGGCAAGCAGTACCTTCAAACGGTTCATCGTTCCTCCTTCGAATGTTGCTCCTTCGATTGTTGCTCCAATGCCGGATGGCGAAATGTATAGATCAGACCAAGCAGTCCCAACTGAATCATTGTCCCCGGCGCTAGCGCCGGCGCGGACCCGGTCATCACCTTTGAAAGGAGGGCCATCCCCTTCATGTTGGGATCTCCTTCGAGTTCGAACTTCTCATTGGCCCAATAATGGAACCCCGTCCCCAGGATGCCTGCGGCCACAAGAAGCGTCATAGTGATCTGAAAAGATCTCAAGCTGGCGGATTTCCTTTCGAGCCCATGCCATACCAGCACAAGCACGCTCATCACGAGCAAGACGATGGGAATCAGTTGATTGACGCCGACGGTGTGGCCCAGGAAGAGTAATTCGCCTCCTGTTCCAAGAAGACCAAGCACAAAGACTGCCAGGACCATCCAGCGCATGCCCATGAGATGAGGAATCATAGGACAGAAGAGGACGAATCACCACAAAGACACAGAGGGCACAGAAAAAGATCGTTTCCCTCTCTGGCCCTCTGCGTCTCTGTGGTGATTCGTCCCATTTTTCCTTTGACAGCGATAGCGGTTCGGAAGATGCTTGATACTTGATTTCAAAGGAGTTCCAACCGCCACGAGGAGGCTTGGATGGCAACGATTAACTTCAACGTCAACGGTCAGCGTCAGAGCGTCGACGCGCCTCCGCAAATGCCGTTGCTTTGGGTTCTGCGGGACACATTGGGCCTGACCGGAACCAAATTCGGATGCGGCATGGGACTGTGTGGCGCCTGCACAGTGCACATTGATGGGCAGGCGCAGCGTTCCTGCAGCACTCAGATATCCGCGGTGTCCGGCAAAACGATCACGACAATAGAGGGACTGTCGCCAAACGGAACGCATCGCGTGCAGCAGGCATGGCTGGAAGTCGACGTTCCACAATGCGGTTACTGTCAACCCGGACAGATCATGAGCGCTGCCGCTCTCCTCAGCAAAACTCCGAATCCCACCGATACGGAAATCGATTCCGCAATGCGCGGAAATATCTGTCGCTGCGGGACGTACCAATCGATTCGCGCCGCGATTCATCGCGCCGCACAGGGAGGCCGTCGATGAATACCAAACTCGACCGACGCAGCTTCCTCAAGGTTGGCGGCGCCGCTGCCGGCGGACTGCTCGTGGGTTTTTACCTTCCCGGAAAGGGTGAACTGGCAGCGCAATCCACCGGTTCGATCAAAAACCTCAACGCCTTCGTTCATATCGGAACGGATGATCTCGTGACCTTCGTCATCCACAAACCCGAGAACGGCCAGGGCACGACGACGTCGCTCGCACAGCTTCTTGCCGAGGAATTGGAAGTCGACTGGAACAAGATCCGCTGGGAATACGCGCCGATCGCACAGGTTTACGCGAGCGGTGGCCTGCAGGGAACGGTCGGCAGCCAGGCCGTTCGGACAACGTACAACCCTCTGCGTCAAGCCGGGGCTGTGGCACGCGAGATGCTGAAACAAGCAGCCGCGCAACAGTGGGGCATCGATAAAGCCCAGTGCCGCGCGGAGAACAGCACGATCGTCAATACAGTAACGAACGCGCGACTCAGCTATGGCAGTCTCGCCGATGCTGCATCGCAGCTCACGCCTCCGGTGGCAAACACGATCCAACTGAAGCCTGCTTCGGAATTCAAAGTTGTGGGCAAGCCCACAAAGCGTCTCGATACGCCGGCAAAAATAGCCGGCAAGGCCGAATTTGCCCTCGACGTGCGGCGGCCCGGAATGCTCCATGCCGTTGTTGCGCGCTGTCCGGTAACGGGTGGATCCGTTGCAAGCTTTGATGCGACCGCCGCGAAGGGCGTCACGGGCGTGAAGCATGTCGTTCAAATTCCGGAAGGTGTTGCCGTGGTCGCGGACAACACGTGGTCGGCGATGGAAGGTCGCAAGGCACTCGTCGTCCAGTGGAACGAAGGTGAAAACGCTGCTCTGAATACAGAAGCTATCCGCGACATTCTCACGAAAGCGACCGCAACACCGGGTAACGTCGCAACAAAGCGAGGAGAAGGTGAGGCGGCGCTCGCAACGTCTGCAAAACTGATCGAAGCGATTTACGAAGCGCCATATCTGGCACACGCTCCAATGGAGCCGTTCACGTGCGTCGCTGATGTTAAGACGAACTCCTGCGAAGTCTGGGTAGGCAGCCAGCTTCCCAGCGTCGCAAATGGGAATGCTATTCAGGCCAGCGGTCTGCAGGCGAATCAGATCAACCTGCACACGCTGTATATGGGAGGAGGTTTCGGTATGCGCGGAGGCGGCGCTTACGTCACCGAAGCCGTCGGCATCTCCAAGGCCCTTGGTATTCCCATCAAGGTGACTTATACGCGTGAAGACGATCTCCAGACCGATCGATTCCGTCCTGCATCCTACGTTCGATTCAAGGCGGGCATGGACGCAGCCGGCAAGCTCATGACCTGGACCGCGCGAGCCTCTTGCTCGTCGTTCTCCGCGCAGGGCATGCGAAATGGTGTTGACCGGGAAGGAGTCGCCGGCATCGACGACACTCTCTACAGTATTCCAAACATCCAGGTGGAATATCGCGAGCCCGGCATCAAGATTCCCACGAACTATTGGCGTTCGGTCGGGCATTCCCAGAACACATTCTTTACGGAAAGCTTTATCGACGAAGTTGCGATTGCTGCCGGCAAAGACCCTGTCGAATTCCGCCGTGAACTGCTCGCGAATCAGCCACGGCTTCTTGGCGCGTTGAACCTCGCTGCGGAAAAAGCCGGGTGGGACAAACCGCTGCCTGCCGGCAGAGCCAGGGGCGTTGCAGCGGTCAATTGCTTCGGCAGCTTCAATGCGCAGATTGCAGAAATCTCGATCGTGCAGGGCAAGGTCCGCGTTCATCGCGTGGTGAGCGCTGTCGATTGCGGTATAGCGGTGAATCCTGCCGGCGTCGAGCAGCAGATGCAAAGTGCGATCGTCTACGGATTGAGCGCCGCGCTGCGCGGCAACATCACGTTTGAAAGGGGACGCGTCCAGCAGACGAACTTCCACCAGTATGAGCCGCTGCGAATGGACGAGATGCCCGTCATCGAAACTTACATCGTGCCGAGCACGAATAATCCAGGAGGCATGGGGGAGGTCGGAACACCGGCTATTGCGCCTGCGGTGGGCAATGCCATATTCAAGGCCACCGGCAAGCGTGTCCGGCGGATGCCCTTCAGCCTCGAAACTTTTGTCTAGGAGGTCCTTATGCAAAAGACTCTGCTAAGTCTTTTAATAGTCGGAATGCTTTCCATTGCCGTCCCGCTGGTAGCACATCATTCGATTTCTGCCGAATTCGATACCAGCAAGCCTATCAGCTTCACGGGCACTGTGAAGAAGGTGGCGTGGATGAATCCCCACATCTACACCTATGTAGAAGTGAAGAATCCGGACGGATCCATGATTGAGTACAAAGTGGAAGGCGGACCGCCGAACGCTCTGTACCGAAGTGGCTGGAGAGAAGACACCCTGAAGGCTGGCGAAACGGTGAAGGTCAGCGGGATCAGAGCGAAGTCTCCGACTTCCACGAATGTCGGACAAGCCACGATCACCAAGGCCGACGGCTCGACGGTTTACGGGAGATAGATAGTCTCGATCAAGGATTGGCGGGCTTGCCGGGATCTTCGGCAAGCCTGCTACCCCACCGATTGTTCTCCTGGCAGATGTATTCCTGAATCTCGCCTTCCGGATCCCAGGTCACATCAAAAGCGACTTTCCACGGAGCGGTGTACGCGCCCGGATCTTCAATCGTCGCTTCGTAGTGCAGCGTGTACAAATCGGTGCGAGTGAACCGCTCGACGAGATGGAGCTTGTTCGTGTGAGGCTTGCCACCCATATCGAGCCAGCTGCCTTCGTTGAAACCGACAACGTCAATCACAAGGGTCTCTCCCTCCCATTGCCCCACCGAGTGGCCAAGCCAGGTCGGCGTAAGGGTGTCAGCCGGAGGATGCGGGCGGCCATCCATATAGATGTTGCGCCAGATGTGTGCGCCGCCTTCATAGATCATGACGATGCGCTTTTGTTTAGGCATCTGCAGGATCTCCATGGGGTACGGCGTCGTCATCAAACGCGTGCCGACAGGAGGCAGACAGAGCCCGTTGGGATCGTAGAGGGAACCTGACGCTTTGCGCTGGGCGGCAAGAGCCGCTGCCCAGGGCTGATACGGTATTTCCTTCGGCTCGACAAGGATCGTGGCGTAGTCCTGATACTGCGTCGGCGCCCAGTAACCTTTATTAGGAATGATGCTGCCAAGGTTTGGCATTCCATCTTCCAGCTTCGGCGCAGGTGGACGATTTGCCGGCGGACGCGGGGCGCGAACCTGCGCCGCGACGACGTTGCTGAAGAACGAAATCAGAATCAACAGGATTACCCGTGGCTTCATGGCGCGAAACTATAAGCGGGATCCGTGAGTGTCAAGGCTATAATCTGCCCACATTCGAGGAGGCCTTATGAGTCGCACTAAAAAATGGTTTATTGGAATTGTTGCCATCCTTTGCGTGGCCACTGCCGCGCTGGCGCAGGCGCCTCAAGGACGCGGAGGGCGAGGCGGTGCTCCGGATACGGTGATGCCCGCGCGTGAACTGAAGCCCGGGCTCTTCCTGATAACAGGAGCCGGCGCAAACACAATGGTCCGCGTGACAACCGAGGGCTTGATCGTCGTCGACACGAAGAACCCTGGAGACGAGCAGTACAACGGCCTGGTCACGCAGATCAAGGCCGTGAGTCCGTTGCCCGTGAAGTACGTGATCAACACGCAGCACCACCCGGATCATGTCGGCAACAACCAGAAGTTCCTCGATGCCGGAGCTCAAGTGCTCGCGCTCGAAGCGCTCAAGAGTTTCATGGCGAGTGATCCGAGAACTACAGCCATTCCCGGACGTCCGACCCAGACTTTCGCGAAAGATTACGTACTAAAACTAGGCGGCGCTGAGGTTCAGGCCCACTTCTACGGTCGAGGCCATACAGGGGACGACACTATGGTGTATTTCCCTGATGCCAAGGTAGTCATGGTAAGCGACCAAATGACGGACACAAACCCCGTGATCGACTGGGCCAACGGCGGAAGCTGGGTAGAATGGTCGAAAACCCTCGAAGGCGTCCTGAAGCTGGATTTTGAGACCGCTATCCAGGGACGGGGCGAACCCAAGACCCGCGCCGACGTTCAGGCCTTTAAGAATAAAGTGGACCTGGTGATTACTCGAGCTACCGACGCCATCAAAGCCGGCGCCACCAAAGAAACCCTCGCGATGCAGGTTAAGACGGATGACCTCGCACCCTGGATGCTGAACGCTCAGTTCTTCGGCAACCTTTACGACGAACTGAAGAAATAGTTCTGGTGACGTTGACCGAAATCGGGGCCAGACCACCCCGGTTCCCTATTTTCCACCCGGGAATTCTGAAGTGGCTAACCTATGGGCGCTGGAAAATAGGAAACCGGGGTGGTCTGGCCCCGATTTCGGTCAACGTCACCGGAATTCGAATTGTTTCTATTTTGTTGCAGTGAAGATGGAAACACTGGTCCTTGCCCCGATTTTTCCCCTGTCTTTCCCAGCTCTTCCAGCGTGTAACAATCTATTCATAATCCATTCATAAGCCTTTCAGGGCGGGTCCTTAGCCTGTGCTCTACACGGTTTCGCATTCCTACATGAACCAGACTGAGCAAACGACTGACTAAGGAGGATTCCTTTGAAGGGACCATTCAGATACTTGTGGACTGCGGCGATAGTTTTTCTGATCGCCGCATCGGCTTACGCCCAGGTCGACCAGGGCCGCATTGGCGGCCTCGTCACGGATCAATCCGGGGCTGTAATTCCCGGAGTAACGATCACAATACTCAACGAAAGGACGGCTGAAGAGCGGAACACCTTGACCGGCGATGCCGGAACGTTTACCGTCGCTGCCCTCAGGCCCTCGACCTACACGGTGAAGGCGACACTACCCGGCTTCGCCCCCGCAGAATCCAAAGGAATAGTACTCATTGTCGGCCAGAGGATGAACCTGGACCTGACTCTTCGACCTGCCAACCTGGCGACAACGGTTAACGTGGAAACCTTCACGCAGGAGACGATCGACACGAGTTCTGCCGCCATTGGTGCGAACGTGGATGTGCGCGAGGTGCAGGAACTCCCCCTCAATGGACGTCAGCTCTCCCAGTTGTACCTGCAGGCTCCGGGATCCGTTAACAGCGGATCTGGAACATTTGGCGACATCCGGTTTAGCGGCCGCGCCGTGCAGCAGAATGTGGTTCGATATGACGGCGTGGAAGGCACAGCCATCATCGATGCTTCGCCAGGCAACTTGAACGGCGAAGTTCCGTCACCCTTTCGTCTTCAGAGCAGCCTCGAAAACGTCCAGGAGTTTCGCGTAGACTCGAACAATTTTCCGGCGGAGTTCGGGACCGGTACGGGCGGCCAGATCAGTGTGGTTACGAAGTCTGGCAGCAATGATTTTCACGGATCGCTATTCGAATATCTTCGCAATGATGCTCTGGATGCCCGTAACTTCTTCGACATTGAAAAAGCACCGCTCCGACTCAATCAGTTCGGTGGATCGATCGGCGGCCCAATCATCAAGGGCAAGTTATTCTTCTTCGGCAGCTACGAAGGCTACCGCGTCCGTTCCGGAGTGAATTTTGTGGAATCCGTGCCCAGTGATGTTGCGCGGGCACGCGCCGTTCCGGCAGTTGCGCCTCTGATCGATGCCTTTCGAGACCCGAAGGCCGTTACTATTGTCGGAGCTTCTACCAACCTGGACTACGATGTCGTTCAGCTTGTCGGCCGAAACGTCGTTAACGAGAACTCGTTTGCCGCACGGGTTGATTACAAGATCAACGACAAGCACTCGCTCTATACGCGCTTCTTTCGGGATCAGGCATTCAACGATGCTCCGGAGGGCGTGAGTGGCCGGCACGCTGTGGTTCGGGCTACACCTCAAAACGGTGTGATTTCGTTTCAATCGCTGCTGAGCGCTTCAACCATTAACGAGTTCAAGGTTGGCTTCAACGAGGCGCTGACCCGCATCAATGGCAAGGCTCCCGTAGTCAATGGTATTGATCTCTCGGCGATCACGATCAATACCAGCGGCGGTGTGGCGAGCACAGGAATCGCGGGACAAGGCAGCACGACCGGGCTATCGGTCCCCGGCGGTCTGGTCCGGCAGAATAGCGCGACGAACGGCCGCGGCGCACCTTATACCCCATGGTCGATTTCTCTCATCGACAACTTCTCGTGGATGAGAGGACACCACAACATGAAATTCGGGGGAGAAGTCCGAATGATCCGGATGTACACCGACAGGCTGGGGGGGACCACCTATTCCTACACAAACCTCGACGCGTTCCTGGCCAACACAGCCTCCACGGTGCAATACCTTGGAGACCTTTCCGAACCGAGCGTCTTCAACAACGGCGCAACGGGAGAGCGCTTTGTAAAGCAGGAGTACTACATCGGCTATGCTCAGGACGAGTGGAAGCTCGCACCGAAGCTTACGTTGAATTATGGGCTGCGCTACGAGTACTACACTCCACTCCGGGAAGATCGCGACCTCCAGGTCGTTTTCAATATCAAGACCGGCGTGATTGAGCCCAACACCACAGTCCCCTACAAGATGCTCAAGACTAACTTCGCTCCTCGGGTGGCCTTAAGCTACGCGCCTTCGTCGAAGACGGTGTTCCGTGGCGGGTTTGGCATCTACTATGGCCCGGGACAAACGGAAGACCAGATTCAGCCGATTGAAAGCGATCGCATCAGCTCATCGCTCAGCAACCTCAGCAATGCGTTTCCCGTCGATGCAAACGCTTTGCGCTTAAACTTTATCAATAACCCCACCAACCGCCAGTATCAGCCTCGCGCCTACGCGGCAGACGAGTACAGGGTTCCGGAACGGATCTACCAGTACAGTCTTTCGATGCAGCAGGAACTCCCCGGTCAGATTGTTGTGACCGCAGCCTACGCGGGAAGCCAGGGACGCAACCTCTTCCTGCGCAGCGTCGCAAATCAAATCGTATCGGTAACGACGAACTCTAACCCCGCGAATGCCGCAGTCATCGTGCGGGAGTTCGATATCGTCCAGGGAGCGACCATTCTCCGCCCGTTTGCTGAGGTCGACTACAAGACCAGCGGTGGCCACGACAACTACAACGCTTTGCAGCTTTCTGTCGTGAAGCGTTCGTCGATTGGCTTGACGTTTAACTCCCAATACACCCTCGCACGCAGCAAGGGAAACACGGCCGGATCGAATGAAGCGCAGACTTCCGGGGATCCCCGTAACTTTGAGTATGACGACGGCTACAACAACTTCGATGTGCGTCACACGTTCAACGTGAGCACGTTGTATGACCTGCCCTTCGGCAGGAACCGGAAGTACCTCTCTAACTTGAGCGGGATCGGTCAGGTCCTTCTTGGAGATTGGGAACTGGGAACAATCGTTAACGCCCGCTCGGGAGTCCCTATCGACATGCGCGTTACGCGTCCCGACGTCGTTTATGTTGACGGATCCGGGAATGTCTTCGGCTCCCCGGCCGCGGGCCGTACCGCGGTCATCAATACCCCGGGCGGCGGCAATAGCCGGGGCGTTAGGCGTCCGGACCTCATTCCGGGCGTGGATCCCTTCCTCCACGATCAGGATCGCGCCTTCCTGAACCCTGCAGCGTTTGCCACTCCCGCTCCGGGAACATATGGCAATCTCGAGCGTAACTCTCTGAAGGGACCCGCATTCGGACAGTTCGATCTCATTTTCAACAAGCGTTTCAGTCTCACGGAAGCAACCAAGCTGGAATTCCGTACGGAGATATTCAACGTCTTCAACCATACGAACTTCAGGAATCCACCCTCGACACTGCCGAACGTCCTCGGAACCGGCACCAACCAGCTCCAGCCGGGCCAGCCTTTCACGGCGGCGGCGGCCGGGACATTTGGGATCGTGAACAGTACGGTTGAAAAAGTGGTCGGGCTGGGAACAAACCGGCAAATCCAGTTCGCCTTGAAGTTGACCTTCTAACCCCAAAAAACTTGAAGGCCGGTGCGCACGCACCGGCCTTTCTTTGTTTGGGGTCAGACTACTCGAACCCCAAACTTCTATAAGTTATTTCAGTTCGGCGCGGACGATCTCTGCGCCCCGGACCATCGCCTTTAACTTCGAGAACGCGATGGACTGAGGGAGGTGGAGACACCCGCAATCCGGCAGGACGAACATGCGATCGACGGGGACAAACTCCGCCGCCTTCCGAATCCGCTCCGCCACCAGATCCGGCGTTTCGATCTCGTGATCCTTCACATCGATAACACCGACCCCAATTTCGAACCGCCCCGAAAATTCCTTGAAGAGATCGAGGTCTTCGCCGCCCCGGCGCGCGAATTCAAGAGAAAGCTGGTGCACCTTTGCATCGAGGATGGTGGGGAAAAGGTACCGATAGTTCCCTGCCCAGGTTGGCTTGCCATAGCGGTTTCCGTAACAGATATGCAGCGTGATCCGCGCGTCGACGCCGTCCACCAGAGTGTTGAGTACACGAACGCCCCAGGGAAGGTCTTCGGGAAAGCCCGAGTAATACGGCTCGTCGATCTGGAGATGCTTCACGCCGGCGCGAACAAGCTCTTTCAACTCCAGGTTCATGATGCGCGCGACATCGGAAGCGAACTCCTCTTCGCTTTTGTAAAACTCGTTCCGAATTCGTTTCACAAGAGAATGCGGCCCGGTAACGTTGAACTTGGGTACGCGCTCGGTATTTGCCGCCAGAAACTTGAAATCGTTCACCATGCCGAGACCCGCCATCGGCATCTTCCCGCGAACCACGCTGTCGTAAAAGTCATAGTAGAATTTTTTCGACGCGCGATCGATTTGCACTCCGGGCAACCGTTCCGCGAAGTAGTCGATCAGGTTGTCGCGGCGAAGTTCCCCATCGGTAACAATGTCCACGCCCGCCACTTCCTGATCCTTGATTGCGGCTTTGACGGCCGTGTCATGGATCTCGTCGAGCTCCAGACGGCTGATGCGGCGAAGGACGTATTCGGTCTTGAGGCGTTCCAGCCAGCCCGGCATCGAATAGCTTCCAACGACCGACGTGGGTAACAGGGGAAGACTCATGCGTTTACTCCCGTTGTGTGGTGTAGAGAACCGACGTTTTCGAACCCTTGCGATATTGGAACGGAGCAAAATGCACGTCGTATCCGGATTGAGCGCCGACAACTTCCAGCAGCGCGCCATTCACCCAGTTCACAATCGACCCATCCATTTTACCTGGGCCGCGAAACCCGTGCAGATAGTCGGTCAGTTTCTCCACGAAGATGTCTGAAACCTGGAGGCAACCGCGCGGATGCAGGAGCGGAATCGTGTTGATGAAACTCTCTGTAGCGCCGGAGCTCAGATGAAAGCGAATGTTCGCTGGAGCGTTCTCGATCAGTCCCTCAATGTACGAGGGTTTCATGCCGGTCGGCAGATGCGCCTCCGACAGGTTATGAGCGGAGACCAATCGCTCTTCCAGTCGTACCGCAGCCCAGATTTCCTGCCAGAATCCCATTGCCTGCTCGAGGGAATCAAAAGACTCCGGACCGTCCCGCAGCAGCTTTTCAACCGTTTGCTGGAGCGCGTTCACAGGCAGGCGGTACTTCTCACAAATTCGAGTTGCCTCTGCGGTCGGTACGTACGCCCGGACCTCAATGAAGAACAGCTTCCCGTCACGAAGCACGAGCTCATCTGTGGGAAGGTTGTCGTAAACATTGCTGAGCGTGATCAGCATGACCTTGTAACGAAGGTGCGACAGGGACTTGAAAGGATTCATCGCGTCGACTTCGACAAAGCTCGACAACTCGCGATGCGCCTGAAGGTTTCCCATCACGCGGTTCAGTGTGGCGACCGAATAGTCTCCCGCAAGGAAGCGCAACCTCGAGTAGTACTGAGTCCCTTTCTGGCGGTCGAGATCTTTGAACCCGTCGAGCCAGCGGCTGGCGCGCTCGCCCGTTCCCACGCCGATCTCGAGGATGTAAATCTCCGTCGGCAACAAATGCTGGGCTTCGATCTTTCGGAGCTGCTCCCAGAACTCCATGATGGAATCCTGAATTGCCTGCGCGTTATGTCCGTCGGAGTGCCCCCCCGGCAGTGCCTTCTCGTATCCCTTGCCTGACGCCTTCTCCCAGATCGGAAGGTATTTCCAGAAAACCGCATTAAAAGTCCAGATGATGCTGGACCGCATAGGCGTGTAAGACTCCAGATACATGCGCCGCGGTGTCTCGAGAGCATCCGGACCCGCACCGTTAAGAGCCTCCGATAATGCCTTTCGGATGGTCTCCGGCTGCATTTGCCGGAGATCCACTGCGATATCGGCAAGGGGCAAAAGTTCCTCGTCCCTTACGACCCTGCGTATCGAAACAGGCTCTCGGAAGTTTGATTTGTACTGTACCCAGTCGATGTGAACATTCAGGTGACCGAGCGTGTTGGGATCGATCTCGCCGGCCTCGAGCAGGGACAGCAGAGTCGAGACGACACCGCTCGTGGACTCAGAACGGCCTGGTTGCACATGATTTATATGAAGGATCATCTCAGACGCCTAAAGAGCCTCGGAAGGATATCATGTGCAGGATGGTAACGGGACCCCAAACACCCAACTCGACAAAATCCCTCCTAGTTTCGCAATTACGATCACGTATTGGCGCGACGGGCACCGCGGAGCGGTGCAGGGAATGTAGCCGGGGGTTGAGCGAGCATTGCGAGCGATACCCCCGGTCATCCGTTACCGCGAGTTTCCTCGCACGCCTGCGGCGTGCGAGGATTTGGCAATCTCCTTCACCGGGGGTTGTGCGCGCT
>Ga0207659_10000649_pt1 | contig 20708 bp, 17 predicted proteins | sample KBSM43metaG_FD_184330 | JGI IMG/M metagenome (GOLD analysis project Ga0207659, IMG submission 184330) | Miscanthus rhizosphere microbial communities from Kellogg Biological Station, Michigan, USA - KBS M4-3 metaG (SPAdes) (version 2) | ecosystem: Host-associated > Plants > Roots > Rhizosphere >...
GTGTCGGCATAACGCAATCGAACATGTCGACCCCCCTGGCGACGCATTCCACGAGATCCTCCGGCGTTCCGACACCCATCAGATATCGGGGATGATCGTCTGGCAAGTGGGGCTCGACTTGCTCGATAACCTCGTACATCTCGGCGTTAGGTTCTCCAACAGCCAGACCTCCAATTGCATATCCGGGAAAGCCGATTTCGACGAGCCTGCCTGCACTTTCCTTCCGCAACTCCGGATACACGCTGCCCTGAACGATCCCGAATAAGGACTGGCGCTGCGGGGCAAGTTCCTGAAAGCGTTTGCTGCACCGGCCCGCCCAATCCATCGAACGTCGCATGGATTGAGCGGCAGACTCCGGGGACGCCGGATACGCGAGGCAGTCATCCAGAGGCATGATGATATCCGCGCCGAGTTTGACTTGAAGATCCATCGAGCTTTCCGGAGTGAGTGCATAGGTAGTTCCGTCAAGATGCGACTGGAATGTCACGCCATCTTCGGTGACCTTTCGAAACTTGTTCAGGCTGAAAACCTGGTAGCCGCCGCTGTCGGTCAAAATTGGCCGATCCCACTTCATGAAGCCGTGCAGTCCGCCGAGTTTCGCAACCGTTTCCGGCCCGGGTCGGAGCATTAGATGGTAGGAGTTGCAGAGAAGAATCTGAACAGAAAGCGACTGCAATTGCTCGGTCGTCATGCCCTTAACAGTCGCCTGGGTTCCGACGGGCATAAAGACAGGTGTCTCGATAGTGCCGTGCGACAGATGCAGCCGCCCGCGGCGAGCACGCGTGCCGGCGTCTTTACCGAGGACCTCAAATTTCATGATGCGAAATGGCACGCGGCGGCTCGTCCATCGCCAATCGTTCTCAACATGGGCTCTTCCTTTCGACAACGCTCTTCGGCGATGGGACATCGGGTATGAAAACGGCAACCGCTGGGCGGATTTAAGGGCGTCGGCACATCGCCGCGGAGAACAATTCGCTTCGTCCTCGATCCTGGATCGGGAACAGGAACGGCGCTAATCAGAGCCTGCGTATATGGATGCTTCGGGCTCCAGCAAATCTGTTCCGCGGTTCCAACCTCCACAAGCTTGCCGAGGTACATCACGCCGATCCGCCGCGACAGCTGCTCGACGACGGGAATAGAGTGGCTGATGAAGAGATACGCCATTCCGAACTTTCTTTGAAGTTCCCGAAGCAACTCCGTAATCTGCGCCTGAATGGAAACATCAAGGGCCGATACCGGCTCGTCGGCGACAATCAGTTTGGGCTTGAGCGCGAGAGCGCGGGCTATTCCGATGCGCTGGCGTTGCCCTCCACTGAATTCGTGGGGGTACCGGTTCATCGCTGCAGAGTCCATGCCCACTACCTTCAGCAGTTCTGCGACGCGGTCGTCGCGCTCCGAAGTATGGATCTTGTGAATGATGAAAGGTTCTCCAACGATATTCCGAATCTTCATCCGCGGATTCAGAGAAGCATAGGGATCCTGGAAAATAATCTGCATGTCCCGCCGCTTCCGGCGAAGCTCTGTTCTGGAAAGCTTCAGCAAGTCCGCTCCGTCAAATCGAACTTCTCCCGAATCGGGCTCAATCAGGCGAAGAACAGCGCGGCCGGTTGTCGTCTTGCCACATCCGGATTCGCCCACCAGTCCGAAGGTTTCTCCTTGGAGAACCGAAAAGCTTACATCATCGACCGCCTTCACATGTGAAGCCAGACGCGAAAGAAAAGCCCTCCGTACAGGGAAATACTTCTTGAGGTTTTGAACTTCCAACAGTGTTGGAACGGCGTCATGCATTGAGGTCTTGTCTCGTTCTGCTCGATCCCAGACGAGGAACCGCCGCGAGCAATCCTTGTGTATACGGATGGGACGCGCTGGAGAAGATGTCCGAGACCGTTCCGGTTTCAACGATTTTCCCCGCATTCATGACAGCGACGGTCTCCGCGACCTCGGCAATGACGCCAAGATCGTGTGAGATCAGAATCATCGACAAACCAAAGCGCTTCTGGAGATCCGCAAGCAACTCCAGAATCTGTGCCTGAATGGTCACATCAAGCGCCGTTGTCGGCTCATCCGCGATCAGCAACTCGGGCCGGCACACCAGCGCCATCGCAATCATGACGCGCTGGCGCATTCCTCCCGACAGCTGATGGGGATAGTCCCTGGCTCGCTTGTCCGGATCAGGAATGGCCACGTCTCTCATTGCCTGAACAGCGTGAGCCCATGCCTCACGTTTTGAGACCTTCGAGACTTCGGGATGGGCAAGAACGGCCTCGGCGATTTGGCTCCCGACGTCGAGCACCGGGTTCAACGCGGTCATCGGTTCCTGAAATACCATCGAGATACGGGACCCTCGAATACTCCGCAACTCGCGCTCGGTTATTGCGTGAAGATCGCGACCCTGAAACAGAATTTCACCGGCGAGAACTTTCCCAGGAGGGCCAATCAGTCGAAGGATCGACATGGCGGCGACACTTTTACCTGAGCCACTCTCTCCAACAAGGCCCAAGGTTTTCCCCTTCTCAACCCGGAAGGAAACATCATCTACGGCGCGCACTTCATTGTTACTGGAAAAGAAAGACGTGCGGAGGTTACGCACCTCAAGTATGGCGCTTGACGAAGTCAAGAGACCGGGGCCTCCCGATACTCGCCGTGAGCCCTGCGAAATGCATCGGATATCTCGCCGACAGTTGCATACGCGGCGACAGCTGTCACGATATGAGGAAGAAGATTCTCTTCTGTTCGTGCTGCGGATTCGAGCCGACCGAGACACTCCGCCACGGCCTGGGAGTCACGGCGAGAACGCATTGTTGCAAGCCGCGCGATCTGATCTGTTTCGAGATCCGGGTTATTCGAATGAGTCGGCACGAATTCCTTTTCCCGGGCCTGAAACTGATTCACTCCAACCACGATCCGTTCGCCAGTCTCGATAGCGCGTTGGTATGTATATGCGGATTCCTGGATCTGACTCTGGACCCAGCCAGTCTCGATGGCTGCCAGCATACCTCCTCGCGTGTCGACGGCGTCCAATAGTTCAAAGACTTGTCGCTCAATCTTCCGTGTCATGTCCTCAATGGCTTCAGAACCCGCGACCGGGTCGACATTGTTTGTCACCCCGGACTCCCAGGCGATGATCTGCTGCGTGCGGAGAGCCAGGCGGGCCGCGTCCGCCGTCGGCAGGGCGAGGGCTTCGTCCTTCGAGTTTGTGTGCAACGATTGCGCGCCGCCGAGAACGGCAGCCAGCGCCTGAATCGCCACGCGCACGATGTTGTTGTCGGGCTGCTGTGCAGTCAATGTGGAGCCCGCTGTTTGCGCATGGAACCGAAGCATCATCGAGCGTGGATTTTTCGCATGGAATCGCTCCTTCGCGATCCTTGCCCAGATGGTCCTCGCCGCGCGGAACTTGGCGATCTCCTCAAGAAAGTCGTTGTGGGTGTTGAAGAAGAAGGAGAGCCGCGGTGCGAACTCGTCGAAGTCCATGCCTTTGTCTAACGCAGCGCGGGCATAGGTCATCGCGTTAGCGAACGTGAATGCGAGTTCCTGAACCGCTGTCGAACCTGCTTCGCGGATGTGATACCCGCTGATCGACATCGTGTTCCAGTTCGGCAGTTCCACCGAACAATAGCGAATCAGATCAGTAATCAGGCGCAGGGAAAAACGCGGAGGGTAGATATAAGTCCCGCGCGCGATGTATTCCTTGAGAATATCGTTCTGAACTGTCCCCTGCAGGGTTTGTCCCGGCACACCCTGCTTCTTTGCAACCGTGGCGACCATTGCAAGAAGGATCGCGGCAGTGGCGTTGATGGTCATGGAGATTGAAACGTTGTTGAGGGGAATACCATCCAGCAGGGTCTCCATGTCCTGAAGGGTGTCGATGGCGACACCAACTTTTCCGACCTCGCCCAATGCAAGAGGATGATCGGAGTCCATTCCCATTTGCGTCGGAAGATCGAAGGCAACAGACAGGCCCGTCTGACCATTCAGAAGCAGGTACTTGAAGCGCTGATTTGTTTCGGCGGCAGAACCATAGCCGGCGTACTGACGCATCGTCCAGAGCTTGCTTCGATATCCCGACGACTGGATGCCACGCGTGTACGGATATTGCCCAGGCAAACCTGATGAGGAAGGCATGTAGCCTTAGGTTAGCACGGCCGCTTTGCTCAACGGGAAGGAGCAGTGGCCTTTCTTCCGCTGTATTGGCACGGCTAAGACTTGCCCAGCAGAATGAACGGCGCCCAATAATACGGATGCGGAAAGGCCGCTTTGACTTCGAGAATCGCCTCGCGTAGCGCACCGGCCTTGGTCAATCCCGCGATCAAGCCCTGATAGAAGCGATACATGAGTTGAGCTGTCGACTTGTCGTTGACCATCCAGAGACTTACGACAAGCGACGGTGTTCCTGCTCTCAGAAAACCTCGCGCGAGCCCGAGAAGTTCATCGCCGCCCAGAACATCGCTCATACCGGTTTCGCAGGCACTCAGAGTGGTGATCTCCGCTCCAAGATTGAGGTTGAAGATGTCGAACAGGTTAAGCCAGTTGTCGCCAAGGCGAATGGAAGAGAAATCAGCATTATCGGCGCGAAAGACGCCGTGGGCGGCGATGTGAATCCTTCCGGCTGTTGGGCCATACTTGCGAAGCTTGTCTACCCCCGCCTGCGCGCCGACAAAGATATCCGCATCGGGCAGCAGCCGCTTAAGCGCGTCTACTTCTTCGTTGATATGAGGAGTCAGGCTGTCCGCTACGGCCAGGATGAGGTCTCGAGCCGATCCATTCGCAGCGGCGCGGCTGCGGCAGATTCGAAGTACTGAAGCGCTGGCGGCATAGGAGACAGCGTACTTGTCGATAAGGTAGCTTTCGCCATCGAAGAGGGCGTGAAAGGGCACATAGTGGAGCATCTGGTGCGGAACGATGACGAGTCGCTTGCTGTCGCTGAATAGATGCGAGACTGGCTCTATCAACTGCCTGTACAAATTCCTGAGATGATGCCGGGACGCCGCAAGGAGCGAGGCCGCGTGCTTGTTCAAATACGCAGGCTGAAGATGAAACTTCGAAAGTTGGAAGTTCAATCCACGAATGGAGGCGCGGGTGTCGGAACACAGAGCAATATCGCGAAAAGCATGGAAGGAGTCGCGACCAATCACGAATGCGTGAAAGGAATCCGCGACGGCGTAAAACTCCACCAGAAGTTCGTCGGCTTCCAGCATCTTCTGAACATCGGCAACACCCAGAGCCGGGCTGCTTTGAAGCGTTGCCCAACCCGGCTGCTCCGTCCCGGCAGCACGGAGCAGCTCCACGAATTCCTGCTCGCGTCTGGTAATTTCGTCTTTGGTTGTGGAATCTGATGCCGCCGCCCGGCCGGTTGTTCCGAGTTCATTAAGGCGGGAGTACAGGATATTGAGTTCTTCTCGAACCTTTTGAAGGCGCTTTAAACGCGGGGAATCTTCGGCGCCCGCATCCCACGCGGTTTCGACGCCGCGCTCCAACTGGTCGATGAGCGTTCGCGATTTGGAACGTTCGACGAATTCGAATGCGGAACGGGCATCGTCCCTGCGGAGCTTGACGCCGACCATGTTTTCGTAAACCTGATATTTGTCTTTGCCAAAAGACATTCGAAATTCGTCGAGCTTGATGTTGCCTCGCAGGAGCTCGAGCTCGGTAATCGCTCGCATATAGAGCGTTTCCGCTTCCTTCATGTCTCCTTCAACTTCCCTGAGCTTCCCCAGCGTGTTGAGGGCCTGGTAAAACGCCCAAGGCGCATGAAGGCCTTCAAGCTCCTGCAAAGCTCGCTGTGCTTCAGCCACAGCAGAACCCACCTCATGCAACTCCTGAAAGCTCAGAGCGGACCAGACTCTGGCATTCGCCGCGCGCCCCGGCGATTGGTGTTTCTCAAAGACTTCTGCAGATCGCCGCGCGAGCTTTCCTGCTTCCGCAACCTGCCCCTGATGCATCAGGAGCTGAGCGAGACATAGATCGACTGCAGCGACAGAGACTTCATTGCCTTCCTGAACAAAGAGGTCCCGGGCCTTCAGAAATGCCCCCTGGGCATCCGTGCTGTGCATGAGTTTGAACTCAGCAACACCTTGCATCGTGAGCGAAAGAGCCGATTCATACCGGTTGCCGAGCTCTTGAAACGTCTCAAAAGCCCTGCCGGCTACAGTCGAAGCGTCTTCGAACAAGTTGAGCTGGGAGTAGATGTGCGCGCGGTCGATGTCACAGAGCGCAACTCTCCGCGCGTCGTTCGCTGCTTCATGCTTCTGACGAAGCTGGTCGAGAATCTGCAAGGCCGCGGTGAGATTCCCTCGATGGAGATAGATGGTCGACATCCCACGATCCACGATGTCGACCCACAGCGACAGGCCATGCTTTTCGCAGTAGTCTCTCGTGGTTTTGTAACTATCGAGGGCTTCGTCGAATCGATTCATGCCCGTCAGGACATGCGCGCGTCCCAGGCCTATGGCAGCAACGATCTCGGGATCCGTGTTTCCCGAGTTTGCCCTGTCGTAGTGCTCCAGAGACTCCGCATACCGTTTCAAACGGTAATTGAGGTTGCCCAGCGAAACTTCGATCAGCGCGAGATACCGCGTGTCCCCGGCGTTTTCCAGCGCAGCACGAGCAGGCTCTGCGAGTCGGAGCGCTTCTTCATAGCGGCCCAGATACATCAGATTTTCCATGACCGTGACGGTGGTCCGTCCTGCCTCCGGCTTCAAGCCATTCTCAGAAAATAGCTTAACCGCCTGTTCGAACAGTGGCTGCGCTTCAGCACATCTGCGCATCATATGGAGAACCTGAGCTGTGGACCGGGTCGCATACGCCCATGCGGCGGGCGTGTCGATCTGCGACGCAAGATAGCGGTTGGATTCGGCCAGGACCTCGGCCAACGCAAGATCCTTCCATCCAATTTCGCGAATTTTCTGGGAGAGGGCCTGGACGTGGGCGAGCGTAGGCGCAACCCTGGAACTCGAGATGTACGCACGCTGTTGGGCGGCATCCCGAATCTGAGTGAGCCCGGCTAGATACTCCTCCGGATCCAGTAATGTCACGTAGTCTTCCTCGTCAGGCTTGGCTTTCTGCTGCCGCCCAACGAGGAACTAACCTCTTAGGAGTTCCCTCTGTGGACGCAGAAGAGCGTGATCTGCCCTTCTGGCAAATCAACCGACAGATGATAGGTGTCCTTGGGCACTTCGTCGAAAACAAACTCGCCGACGAAGTTGGTCATCGTTTTGTAGCGGACCATGCCGTGGGACTCAAGCTTAACGGGGGTATTATCGAAGAACTTCTCATGATTTGACAACACCTGGCCGACCAATGAAATGCGGTCGTTGGCTTCCATGGACTCGATCTTAACGTCGACATCCACATCCCCGGCGCGAAACAGCAGCTGACGCGGAGGAGCACCGACCCGGCGAACACCGGCAAGTGCAGGCTCGTCAAACGTATCAAATACGAGAGAGGCAACGATCTTGCGAACTCTGCCACCAATAGATCCGGTCGGCTGCAGCATGGGCTGGAACAGATTCATGCCCCACTGGAGTACCTCGGTTGGAGGTTCGAACGAAGAATCAGACTCAAGCCAAATCACGAATTCCTGCAATTCTTGCCTAACTTCTAGGCATTCCGTGCAATGAGACAAGTGGCTGTCGATCATTGCCTTGGATTCTTCAGTTAATTGGCCATCCATGTACTCCATTAACTTTTCAGCATTTACGTGTCTCATCCTTAATAGCTCCCCTTCGTTCTCGAGTCGACTCCCTGTCGTGTCAAACACACATAGGAGGCTTTCACTGCCCTGAAAATACACAGAACTTTCAGCCCCGGTCACTGGATCCCTTTGTGCCGGAACACGGTTCGAAGTTTCTCCAGGCAGCGAGCGCGGGTCGGGCCGATGCTGGCGACGGGCATCTTCATGAGCTTTCCAATTTGTTCATAACTTGGATTGGTTGTCTCGAAATAGAGGAGTTCAAGCAGGCGACGACAGCGGTCGGGAAGCTGGCTCACCGCGTTCCGGATATTCTGCTGTTCCTGAGTTTTGATTTGAATATGTTCGACGTTCACGGCCGCGTCCGCGGGTTCTTCGAAATCTTCCTCACTGCTTGATTCGCGCATTCGTTGAGATCGCACGTGAATGCACTGCCTTGTCGTCGTGGTGATGAGCCACGAACTGACCTTCGATTCGTCCTTCAATTCATGGAGGTGCTCAATCAGCTTCAGGCAGACTGCCTGAAATACGTCCGACGCATCGGCCGTGGTGAAGTTGAATTTGACTGGAATGGAGTAGATCAAACGGCGGTAGCGAAGAATGAGGGCTTCCCATGCTTTGGGATCTCCCTTTAGACACAGGCCAACAATTTCATGATCGCTGAGAACCTTGTAGTTTTCGCCACTCACTAGCGAATCTTCCTGGACTTCCAGAATGAGTGGATGCCAAAACCCAAGGTCAGAATACATAAACCCGCGGCAGCCACGACTCCCCAGATACTCTCTGTTGTCTCAGGAAAGTTACGATACTCTTTGATAGCGTAGTAACCGAAAGCTACGGCAAAAAGAAGTTGAAATGTGCCTGTAACTTCAAGCCAGAGCTGATGGAGGGACGTGAGGAATGTGCGGAAGATCAATTTGAATTTACCGGCCATATCAGCAGAATCATCTTACTCGAAAGGCCATAAATTGAGAATTGACCGCATGAAACCGATATCAGTAGGATGAACAGCAGGAGGCGCGCTTGCAGATTGACGACAAGTTAAAAGGTTTGCTCAAAGAGCTCGGGGACGCCATCAATGGAGCGCTCTCTCAATCTGTTGAAATCAATGATGCAATCCAGAATGTCAGGAACGCCGGCTACGAGGTGGTATTAGCGCTGGAAGCAACCATCGGATTCAACAAAAAAGCCAACGAGGATTCCTCTGAACCCGTGGTGGAGCCCGGTCCAGGCCAGGGGAAATTGAAGGTCACCTCCCAGGATCTCAAGTTTCTCCAGTCACTCAAGATCAGCGTTGAAGATCTGGGCGATCGATAGACTCCCAAACCTCGTTCACAAGAGAGACTACTTCGTTCACTTCCACGGTTTCGATTGGGTTTCCCTGAACATAGCGGTCCGCTGGTCCGGTAGGCCTGAAATGGGTCGGAATACCAACGCTGAAGATCCCCACGGTCGGTACTCCCAACGCGGGCCCAAGATGCATGGGTCCGGTGTCATTGCTCACCAAAATTTCCGCCCGGGAGATCAATGCCGCAAGATTCGGTATCGATAAGTCCGAAAGGACGCGAATGCGATCGGATCTCTCTAACTGCTCCGCGTTCCGCCCAACAACGACCACGAAACGGCAATGGTTTTTCACAATGTGCTCTGCCACGGCAGCAAATCGGTCCAGGGGCCAGATCCGTTCCGGAACCGGTGCGTCGACAAAAAGGAGAGCGAACGGAGCGGGTGGAAGGGTTTCTGCGGCCCAACGAACAGCAGCCTCGGGAATAACGAGAGGTGCTTGAGGAGAAACCGCCCTGCCCACAGGAGCAAAGCTCCTGATCAACCTAAGAAATGATTCGGAAGCGTGGAGACTCTTGTCCTCGATGACAGGTGGACGATTGAAACAAAACCCGAGGAAGGATTGATCGAAGCGCTTTAGCCCCCACCTTTCCGGAGCGCCACTCCACCATGCGAGCAGGCTCGTCTCGCGAAAGCCGTGACAGTCGATGACCGCATCAAAGCCGCGTCGACGCAGGTCAGACATCAACCTCACGATGCCGCTAATCGCTCGCCAGGGATGTCCGTCGCGCATTTCCAGCCGGTCCACCGCGAGAACTTCATCGATAGCAGGACACATCGCGGCAAGCGGCGCCCATCGCGTGTCGGTCAGCAACGTAACGTGGCTTTTGGGCATTCGCGCTTTGAGCAAAGCCAGCGCAGGAAACAGAAGTACGACGTCACCAAAGCGGCCCAGCCTGATGGCAAGGACCTTCACGGAATAATCAGACGTCCGGATTCAGGTGGAGGAGGGTCGAGTTGGAACATCTCGCTCAGCCAATCCAGGTACTGGCGGCTTTTCGGGCGCCCATTGGAGTTTACCGACACCGCCAGGAACAGAAAGTCGAGGATCTCGACGACTTCAGACACACGCAACGCGCGCTGCTGCGCATCCGATGGGGACATGAGGCTGTCCAGGATGGTTTTCAACGCACGAAAGATCGCGATTCTGGCCGGACCCTCCGGGAGGCTCTCGTAGTAGATTCCGCTTGATAGAGTCTTCATTGTGGCGCCGAGCGCCCGATAAACCTCCATCACGTCATGGTCGACGATCCAAGGCGACCGTTGCCGCTCCTGGGCGACTGCTTGTCCCAGGATCTCAAGCACAGGACCGTATTCCGAAACGAAGTCAGGCCTGAAGGATTTGGCCCGAGCGACGACGTCCGGGGCGAGCGGCCTTGTCTCCGTTTCGTAGGAACGACCAGTCTTGAGATAGGCACACGAACTCGGACAATCGATTTCCACTTCCCGCTTTGTACCGCAACATACCGCACAGATGGAAGTCTGTTTGGCCGGGCAGAATCGCTTGGCGGATCGCTCAGAACAGAGAGGACAGCGCGCCATAAAGGGTGGAGTATACACGGAAAACGGGGCGTTTGACTTTACTCTGAGGGCTTCGGATAATCGAAAGATCCTTGAAGCGATTGGGGGTGTATTTGAGTGGCCGAGGTTCGCATTCAGGACGGGGAGTCCATCGAGAATGCGCTAAGGCGTTTCAAGCGGAGGGTCCAGCAGGAAGACATCATCAAAGAAGTGAAAAAGCATTCCTTCTACCTGAAGCCTGGAGAGAAGAAGCGCGTCAAACAGGCTGTTGCCCGCAAACGTAGCCGCAAAAAAGTCCGCCGAGTTGTAGAAGAATAAATAATCCGGGTCGGATGGCGGGTGTCGTCTGACCCGGCGTTCGTTACTGTAAAGACGTCACTGCCGAAACGTCGATAATGTCCTCCACGGAGCAACCCCGCGACAGATCGTTCGCAGGTTTCCGCAAACCTTGCAGAATAGGGCCTATGGCCCTGGCTCCCGCCAGCCGTTCCGTCAATTTGTAGGCGATATTCCCTGAGTTCAAGTCCGGAAAAATCAATGTGTTCGCGCGCCCCTGAATGGCACTTCGGGGCGCCTTCGACTCTGCAATTTCCGGGACCAGGGCCGTGTCGGCTTGCAACTCGCCGTCCACGATAAGCTCGGGATCACGCGCCTTTACGGTTAAGACGGCCTCACGGATTCGATCAAGCGATGGATGTTTGGCGCTGCCCTTCGTCGAAAACGACAGGAAGGCAACACGCGGCTCGGTTTCTAGAAACGTTCGCGCATTTCTCGCAGCGTCCAGCGCGATATCTGTCAGCTGCGGCACGGTGGGCAAAGGCACCACGGCGCAATCTGAAAAGATCAGAGCATTCTCAGCCAGAACCATCAGGAAGAAACTGGAAACAAGGGACGACTCCGGCCGCAAGCCGATGCAATGGATTGCAGCCCGTACGGTGTCGGCTGTTGTTGTCGCGGCGCCACCAACAAAGCCATCGGCATCGCCCCCTCGAACCATTGCTGCCGCAAAGTACATGGGGTCCTGCAAGCGGTTCATGGCTTCCATTTCGGTTATCCCTCGCGCTTTCCAATCGGGGATGAGGAGGTCCGCGTAGTGTTCCTTTCGATTCGCTGTTGGCTCGACAATTTCGATTCCGGACATCCTGATACCAGCTTCTTCGGCGGCGGCGGAAACAGCCTGAGCCGTGCCAATGAGAATCGGCTTTGCCATTCCGGTATCGCTAATCTTGCGTGCAGCCTGAAGAATGCGCGGGTCCGTCCCTTCTGGATAGACGATCTTTTTCGGTTTCTTCGCGGCACGCTCCCGAAAGCGGGCCAGCAGGTCGTTGGGCATGGGCGCTATTTTACGGAATGCACACTCGAAGTACGGTCACGTTTCTTTTTGACCTCAATTCCGTACCGCTTGATCTTCTGATTGAGTGTCGAAAGAGGAATGTGGAAACTGTCGGCCGCCTCGGTCTGACTCCAGCCGCTTCGCTCGAGCATTTCGATGATGACTCGTTTTTCAATGGCATCCATGATGTCGAAAAGCGAACTCTCCTTCGGGAAAGAAAATGACGACAACCCTGCGAATTTCGCGGACGGCGTGAGTACCGAATCGGGCAGTAACGACCGATCGATCGTGTCCGTCTGTGACAACACCACGCCACGCTCAATGACGTTCTCGAGTTCGCGAACATTGCCGGGCCAATGGTAATCCATCAAGGTCCTGAGGGCGTCCGCGCTGATCCGGAATTGAGGCTTTCCATTCTCCTCGCAGTATTTTCGAATGAAGAATTCCGCGATGTGAGGAATGTCTTCTCGTCTGTCTCGCAGGGGCGGGAGCTTGATATTGATGACGTTCAACCGATAATAAAGATCTTCCCGGAATCGGCCCTCTTCCACAAGCTCGCCGAGATCCACGTTGGTCGCGGCAATGATCCGGACATCGACCTTGATGGTCTCGATGCCACCCAGCCTCATGAACTCCCTCTCCTGGATAACGCGGAGCAGCTTCGCCTGAGTTTCCAAGCCTACCGTGCCGATTTCATCGAAGAAAATTGTCCCCTGGTCTGCGACCTCGAACAGGCCTTTCTTCGCAGCAACAGCGCTGGTAAAAGCGCCGCGCACATGTCCAAAGAGCGTGCTCTCGAGAAGATCGACGGGCATGCTCCCGCTATTGACGGCAATGAACGGCTTGTCGGCGCGGTTACTCTTCAGATGAATCGCCTTCGCGATGAGTTCCTTTCCCGTACCGCTTTCGCCCTGAATAAGCACGGTGCTTCTGCTCGGCGCAACCTGAGACACGAGATCGAGAACCTGAAGAATTTTTTCGCTCTTACCAACAATATTGCTGTAGCCATAGCGCTCGCGAAGGGCGCGCCGGAGGTGTGCGTTCTCGCTAACAAGATGCCGCTGCTTGATGGCATTCCCGACAATCACAAGCAGCTTGTCGTTGTCCCAGGGCTTGGTCACGTAGTCATAGCAACCCTCTTTAATCGCGGTCACAGCGGTTTCGACTCCAGCCATAGCCGTGATAATCACAACGGGAAGGGTCGGATCCACACGTCGGACGTCTTTATAAACGTCCATCCCTGACTTTCCAGGCAGCATGAGATCAAGAAGGACGAGATCGTAAAGATTCTCTTCAATCTTCAGCAATCCATCTTCACCGTTCTCCGCCATGTCGACGGACAACCCCTCAGAGACCAGCAGCATCTGGATGCTTTCGCGGATCTCCGCATCATCATCGATAATGAGGACATATCCCTTGCCCTTAGACATTTACTGCCTTTCTGGAAAGCGGAAAATCGAGGCGGAACGAAGTTCCCCGCCCGACGTTGCTTTCAACGGAAATACTGCCACCATGTTCCTGCACGATCCCGTAACTGACGGAAAGTCCGAGACCCGTACCTTTTCCGGCCGTTTTTGTCGTGAAAAAGGGGTCGTAAATCTTCTTAATGTGCTCGCGACTGATGCCGGCGCCTGAATCGGTAACCACGATCTCAATTCGTCCGTCGACTATCGTCGTGCGGACGTCCAACACGCCGCCATTCGGCATCGCATCACGCGCGTTGAGGAAGAGATTCAAAAAAACCTGCTGAAGCTTTCCCGCATTCCCAGTTACCAGCGGAGCGTCAGCGAGCAGGTTTGCTGAAATGCCGATTTGGGAGGTCTTCAGCGGATGTTCCAGCAGAGAAAGCGTGTCATTGATGACCTTGTGGATATTTACCGATGCAAACCCCGCTGCATTCATCCGCGAAAAGCTCAAAAGGTTGTTGACGATTTCGGACGCCCGGAACGTTTGTGCCGTTATCTTCTCCAGGAGCTTGTAACCGGCATCACTGGGAGCGATCTGCTTGCGCAACATTTGCGAATAGCTGGAGATTACGGCCAGGGGTGTGTTCACCTCGTGGGCAACGCCTGCCGCGAGCAGCCCGATTGAAGTGAGTTTCTCGTTCTGAATCAGTTGATCTTCAAGGCGAATCCGATCGGTGAGGTCGTCGATCATGATGAGGCGGCCTCGGACAGCGCCAGTCTTATCCAGCAGAGACGTTAGAGAAAGATTAACCGTAAGGCCGTTCCACTGTTGTTTATAGAGGTGCCGATGCTCGGTCAGGCGTTGGAGGAAATCCTCAGGGATCACTTCGTCGATGGGCTTGGCGAGGGTCGAGTCGCGGCTTAGCCCGGTCATGTTTTCAAGGGCCTTGTTCCATCCCGCCACGCGCCCGTTGACATCCTCCACGACAACCCCGACGTTGATGGATTCGATGATGTTTTCATTGAAATCCTTCAGGTCGTGATACTCGTAGGCTCTCTGCTCGAGAGATTTGTACAATCGGGAGTTTTCCAGGGCGATACCCACATAGTCCGACATCGCTTCGAGCAACTCGAGATCCTCGCTGTTAAGGTAATCGCCCTTTTGCGTTTGGCCAAAAGCGATGTATGCAATAACGCGGTTCTTTACCCGACACGGGATGAAGTAGTTGAAACCGAAAATGGCTTCCTCGAAGAAGAGATACGGCTGATCTGTCGACGCCGTCAGGAATGGCAGTTGAGGATCTGCGGGAGTCTCGACACCGCGGACCAGCGCGGGGAGAAAGCGCTCGGGCGTGCTGACGCTCTCGACGAACACGGCCGCGCGATCCACCGAAAAAGCCCGACTCAACCTATCCACGATTCGATCCAGAAGATTCTCAGAACGAACCTCTGCGCCCAGTGTCCGCCCAAAATCGACCAGGGTACGACGCACGCTGTACCGCTCCCCATAAAAAATCTTGTCGAGCCAGATCTGAAACTGATCCTTAATCGGGGAAAACAGCAGTGCTGCGACGATCGTAGCGCCAACCCGCGCCAGATTGCCCACGGGCCACTCCAGACCCGAACCCAGCACTTGACCTGCGAGGATGATCATTGTGACAACGGATGCCGTCGCCAGTGTGTAGGTCACGCCCCGTTTTAATATGACGTCGGCATCGGCCAGCTTGTAACGGTTGATCGCATAGCCGAACGAGGTAGGTATCAACGCCAACGGGAACACGGCAACGTCGATCCAGGCTTCTGGGATAAAACCGGCTGCACGCGGCAGAGACTGAAGGAGAAAGTAGGGAAGTGTTCCGAGGGCGACACCGCGTGTCACCCACTTCATCTGTTGGCGCAGATCCGGTGTTCTGACCGTCCTGTAAATCCAGAAGAGCGCGATCGCGCTTGCCACGAAGTAGACACCGAAGTGAAAGTCGCCAGACGTTTCCAAAATCTGACGGACCTGAAGGGGAGATGCCACTTGATCAAAGATGCCGTAAACCAATGCCGCCCACGTGACGAGGAGGGCAGCACCTGGGAGATAGAGGAGCAGCAGCAGTCTTCGGTGTCCCCGGAAAAGGTTTCGTTTGGGGAACTCTAAACAGAAATGCAGGAACAGTGGGGGAAGAAAGACGCTTGCCGCGGTGTCCAGCCAGAAGACAGTCCAGTCCAGCGCGTCCAGTCTGCCGGTATAGCTATAGGCAAAGAGAACGAACGAAATCAGGCAAACATAATAAAAGTGCATCACAGGCGCAGCGCGAAAACGCTTGATGAGCACGAAAGCCCCGACAACCAGGAAATAGATGCCAATGATTTCCAGATATAAACGTCTTCGAACGAGACGTTGGGCCGGTGGGTAAATGGTCACTCGCGCCGATTCAAACTGCACCCCGTCACGTTCCAACGTGTACCTTGCCGTTGAGTAAACACCAACACTGTACAGGGCCCTTGTGACGTCCCGATCACTCTCAATCTTCATGTAGTTGATCGACCGGAGGAGGTCTCCTTCGTGAACGCCGGCCCGATCACATGCACCGTCATTCACAACAACTTGAGCCTGGACGCCAGCGTCGGTCTGAATCCAAAGGCAGCCGTCTTCGGGAATCACATAGCTTCGCTTCTGGTGAATGTTGAAGCCGCCGATAATCAGCAACCCCAATGTCAGCAACGCGGTACCTATGAATCTAAGGGAAAGAAACTTCTCGCCCATGTCGTTTTTCGGAAATTGGAATATGGATTATAGAACGGAAGTATGAGTTTTACGCAAACTTCAGAAAACCGGAGATCCGGCGGCGGTCCCGTTCCTCAAAACCGAATGTTGATTCCGCCCTTAACGTAGCGGGGGGAAACCGCCAGCTGCGTTCTTGAAGAACCAAACGGTTGTTCAAACAGGTTCCGGGCATCGAAGATCGCCTGAACTTTAGCGGGAATAGCACCGAACGTAGGAAGGTTCTGAGTGATGCTGATGCTCAAAGTTGGGTCGTTATACTCAGCCGACTGCTGATAAGGGTCGATCATCCCTGCGGCGTACTTGGAAACCCACCGGTACACGGCGATGAGTTGCGTGTTCGTCAGAGAAAAATCGGTCTTTATTCGTGCCGTGACGACATGGAACTGCCGGGTCGAGATCTGATTTCGGACTTCCTCGAGTGTCGTGGCGAAAGGGGAAAACGCGGGACCGGAAGCAACGGTATAACCGAAGCCCGTTTCAAATCCGCTGAACTCGCGATTCAGGAACAGACGAACTCCCTGGGAGGGATTGTCCTTGCCATCCAGGATAAGAAGCCCGTGCCTTCCGTCTGGAGCCGTCACAAACAACGCCCGATAGTTTGCACGATCCTGAAAAACTGCGGCGGACACCTTGGTGGCATCATCGAGGAACCGGGAAACGCCAACTTCCGAGTGCAGGTAATGTTCAAAAGCCGGTGGCAGATGGACCTGCTCAAAGTATTCGCGAGCGCGAACCGGATCATCCGGGCGCACTGGAGCCTGCGTGGTCGCGGCGACGTGAAAAACGGTGTTTTCATCCGGGATCCAGGAGATTGCGCCGCGCGGGCGGATGTAATTGGTGACGCTGCGGCCTTCCGCGTGTCCGAATTCAGCGCCTTGTTCGGCGTGAAGGGTTTCCGTGATGTAGAACTTGTCGGAATAGCTCGCTTGAATTTGTTTCAGTTCTTCGGCGGCGAATACGTCGTCAAGAATGATCCCCTGCCGGACGTCAAGGCCGATACGGGTCTGGTGACCGTCGAGCGGTTCAAATTCGTACAACGCGCTCGCCCCCTTGGGTTCCCATGGAGACTCGTTATACTCACCGGAAAGGGTCATCTTTGCATTCGCAGGAAGCCCCATGGTGACGGCGAAACGAGAGCCTCGACTGAGCGCAGCTGTTCGGGCTCCCGGATCTCCTTTTGAATAGAACTGAACATATCCAGAGTAGTCGGGAGGCAGCTTGCCGAACACCGGAGTCGCCGGGGAAGCTGAGATGCGGAGGACGGACTGAGTCGTCCGCGCACTGCGCAGCGTCCAGACGATATCCTGCTTGACGTCGAGGGCTGCAGACCGTTGCAGCACCTCGGCCACGCTGACCAGGGCGAACCTGAAAGTGGCGCCACCACCGGCTTCCACGCGGATCCTCTCCTTGGAGGGATAAAACCGAGGCATTGCGACCTGGACGATATATTCGCCGGGCATGACGTTTTCGAATGAAAATGCGCCGCGTACGTCCGTAAGAGCCATTCGATCGAGGCTCGTGGGACCACCCTCTGTCACGGTCGTAGGACCACCCGCCGTCACGCTCACGAGCGCACCGCTCATGAATCGTCCGGTTGAATCCTGAACGGTACCGTTAATTGTAGACAAGTCCTTGCCGGCAAAACTCCAAACCGGCAACAGAAGAACTGCGACAACGGCGACGGCCAGTCTTTTCATTTAGCGTACCGTGAACTTTTCGCTGGAGACCAGGGGTGTCTGAGCAATGTTATCCGTAACCTTTACTTGAATCGCGTACTCGCCCGGCTCGAAATCGGCCATGGGTATCTGCTTTACGAAGTTCACCTGCTGAGCCGCACTTGCAATTTCCCAAAGCGGATCGGACAGTTTTTTGACCTCCTGTCCATCCCGGGTAATAGAGACTTCGGAACTGAGGGACGGCAAGTGTGTCTTTTCGTCGAGCCTCAGGCCGTAGAGCTGCATGAAAACGCTCATGACCTGACTGCGCTGAAAATCCTTTTTCACGCTTGGACGAACCTTCAAGCTACCGACCTGGAACTGTTGCGCCACAGCCCGCGGCGGAAGAACATCGATCATATCCGCAAGCACCAGTGAGCTGGCGGACAGGTTACCTTCCGGGAATTTCCTCACTTCGAGACGCTTTTCAATCATTCCGCTATTGTTGCTTTTCGCATCATTAACGAGAAGGTACAAACTGTACGCCCTGGGCGCAAGATTGAGAACCTTCTGGTAAACAGCCATGCCGTCGGAGCGGAACTGTGCGTTCGGAATCTGCAGTTCGACCGGATCATCGATGCGCTCAACAATTCGGCCGCTGAGCGTCTGAATCCGCCCTTCGATGCGCATAGTGGCGCGCATGTTCTTTCCGGTAGAGGTTGTCTCCTCTTTGAACGTCAGATTCTTGTAGGGAATCTGTAGGGTAATGGGAACCTGAGAGGACTGCTCTGTCAATTTGTATACGTCCGCACGAAAGTCGAAAGGCAGAGAGTTGATCGCGAGTCTTTGGTTGATGCTCGCCTCAAGATCCTTGAATTTCACCGAAGGCGGCGTGAGGATCTTGTAATAGGTATCCAGGCGATCGAAATCGGACGTTCGGACGTCCTGACCGAAAGGATCTCCGGCCTTGGCAAACTCGCGATTCAGGCGATCCGCCTTATCCAGGCCGAGCATTTCTTCCCGCTCCGTCAAACCAAGGCCGGGAACGTGGAGCAGGGCATCCTTCTCAGCAGGGTCGAATGTGAGGCGGTACTCTCCGCTCATTGTGGTGTCGACAAACTCAAGGATGACCTCCGGCCCAATGTTATCGATGTGCCGATAGCGCCACTTTTCGAACGGGAATGTGCTGGTCCGGCCACCACCTTCATCCGTCGGCCTCAAATAAGTACCACCCATGGCATGGGTTTCGACTTCGTCGGGCTCCCCATGCATGATGAGAATCCGTCCCCGATCCGTCCTCCAGCCGGGAATTCCGGACGTGTACCTTTCATTAGCCAGGACGATGCGTCTGAAATAGTCGTCCTTGTACTCGTTATCCGGGCTCTCAGGAGTGGGGTCGCGCCGAAGCCAGAACTGTTCGATAAAGTTTTCACGCTCTTCGTCAGTCTTCAGGCCTTTGAAGGCCCTCTCCTCTTCGGGATCGATGATGTAAGGAACTGCTTCCTCGGGCCATTTCTTCAGATAGTTCCCGCTCTCCTCTTTCTGCTTTGCTTGCTCTTTGGCTTTGTTCGACTGCCCCATGACGGTCAGCAGCGAACTCAGGAAGCAAGTAGTGAGGATGAGAACAGTCCTTCTTCGACTCATAGGACACCTCGGTTCAGGGGGCAAGATCGTAGTATTAACGCCCGCCTATCATAGCATTAGAGGATTTCGTGTCAACTCTTGGAAAGTTTGACCTACAATGCCCCCCATGCCTTGCCAGGTCGGTCTGCATCGAGACCTGGAGACAATGCGCTCCAGGCTTCTTTCCGACAAAAAGACGGTTGATGTGCATAAGAGTAAGCAATCTTTTCTTGGGCAAATTGTAAACCGCCGGGAACGGGCGGTATCCGGGTCGTGTCGACCGCGTGTCAAGGACTGTCCGGCAACGTGAAGCGTCCCGTTAAGCTTGCACTGATCCTTTGTACAACCGTGTGGTGCCTGGCGATATTCCTGGCCCCACTGTTTGATCTGGCACCGGTCTATTTGTTCTTCTCGAGGGTCTGCCATCAGTTACCGGCTCGCTCCTGGCATCTTTACGGGCACCAGCTGGGACTGTGCATCCGGTGCACCTCGCTTTCCCTGGGCTTTCTCGGCGGCCTTCTTCTGCTTCGTGTACCCAATGTCCGTTGGCTCAAAATCTCAATCGCGATTACTGCTCTGGAATGGCTTCTTGCCTTTACGGTAATGGATTCCGAAACACTGCGTGTCCTAAGCGGACTGCTGCTGGGTGCAACAGCAGCACCCGTCATCCGTACAGGAGTAGAAGAATTGTTCATCAGGGTGAGGACAGCACATGAATCAATGTAAGCAATGCGGCGCAACACTACCGGAGGATTCGCGGTTTTGCCTCCAATGCGGAACCGAAAACACACCTTCCTCCAGCACAACACCACAGGGGGAACTGGACTTTCTCAAGCCGGCAGTCGCGGGGGGGCTTGTCCTGGGCATTCTATCGGCGATTCCGTTTCTCAACTATGTAAACGCCTGCTGTTGCCTCTGGGCGCAAGGCGGCGGCGCGCTCGCGACGTGGCTCCTCAATAAACAACGGCCCGGAACGCTGAAATACAGCGACGGAGCGCTTGGAGGGGTTTTGAGCGGATTGATTGGAGCGTTTGTTGCCACGATCATCAACATTCCTATCCAGATGATCTTAATGACGCCCGAAGCTGTCGAGGCCATGAAGGCTCAGTTTCAGCAAGCCAACCTGCCTCCCCAGGCGATGGAAATGCTGAATCGTTTCCTGCAACCGGGGTTCAATCTTTCCGTGACGCTGATTTCACTCCTGCTGAATATGTTGTTTCTGGGGTTATTCGCAATGATTGGTGGGATTATCACAGCCGCAATATTTGCGCGAAAACGGGCGGATTAGCTGAAAAGCAGGGGATCGAGGGACTTTCTCCCCTGATCCCCCCAGCATGATTTGCTAGTCGAAGTCCCCGTATCCACC
>Ga0207659_10000651_pt1 | contig 20674 bp, 20 predicted proteins | sample KBSM43metaG_FD_184330 | JGI IMG/M metagenome (GOLD analysis project Ga0207659, IMG submission 184330) | Miscanthus rhizosphere microbial communities from Kellogg Biological Station, Michigan, USA - KBS M4-3 metaG (SPAdes) (version 2) | ecosystem: Host-associated > Plants > Roots > Rhizosphere >...
GTCCACCCGCGCCTACCAACCTTCGCTCCGGTGCCAGAAGAAGGTTGTCCGCCGTAGTGCGTAGCGCGAAGGCGGACCAGAATGAGATCGGCAAGCTACGGTTGGCAAGCCACCGATGATTAGCGGCGACTTGTCCACCGAAGCGCGTACGCGAAGGTGGACGGCGACCCGCAGTCAACCCCAATGAGCCAGGTCACGGTTACTCTTCCCGACGGATCCAGTCGCAGTGTTTCGTCGGGCACACCTGTTCGCGACGTGGCGGCTGAGATCTCTCCAGGTCTCGCGAAGGCGGCGTACGCCGCGATCGTCAACGGCAAGCTGGTGGACCTCTCGTATCCGGTCGAACAGGATTCCGCCATTCGCATCGTCACCGACAAGAGCGCCGAGGCGTTGCCGCTGCTGCGCCACAGCACGGCCCACCTGATGGCCGCTGCGGTGACGAACCTGTTTCCGGGCGCACAGTGCGGCATCGGCCCCGCCACCGACGAAGGCTTCTTCTACGACTTCATCGTCGATCGACCGTTTGTCCCCGAGGATCTCGACGCGATCGAACGGAAGATGCGCGAGCTTGCGCAGCAGGACCTTGTCTACGAGCGGCAGATGTGGCCGCGTGAAGAGGCGAAGGCGTTCTTTGCCACACGCGGCGAACCGCTGAAGGTCCAGCTGATTGACGAAAAGACGCAGGGTCAGAAGGACGTCTCCTGCTACACGATCAAGGACAAGGACACGTTCGTCGACTTCTGCGTCGGTCCGCACGTGCCGAGCACGGGCAAGCTGAAAGCGTTCAAGCTGCTCAGCACGTCCAACGCCTACTGGAAAGGCGACGCGCGCAACGCGCCGATGCAGCGCATTTACGGGACGGCATTCGCGTCGGACAAGGATCTGAAGGCGTATCTCACGCAGATCGAAGAGGCCAAGCAGCGGGATCATCGCAAGCTGGGGCGAGAGCTCGGGCTGTTCACCTTCCATCAGTGGGCGCCGGGCGCCGCATTCTGGCTCGATAAGGGAACGACGCTGTACAACACGCTCGCCAACTACATGCGCGATGTGTTGTTTCCGGCCGGCTACGTCGAGGTGAAGACGCCGCTCATCTACAACAAGGCACTGTGGGAACGCTCCGGTCATTGGGCGCACTACAAAGACAACATGTTCCTCATCGAATCCGAAGGCGAGACGATGAGCGTGAAGCCGATGAACTGCCCGGGGCACTTCTTGACCTACGCGAGCACGACGCACAGCTATCGGGACCTTCCCATACGGTTCCACGAGCAGACACCGTTGCATCGCAACGAAGCATCCGGCGTGCTGTCCGGGCTCACGCGTGTGCGCCAGTTCTCACAAGACGATGCGCACTGCTTCATCACGCCGGAGCAGATTGGCGACGAGGTCGAGCGGCTGATCCGTCTCGTGCAGCGTGTCTACGGCGACTTCGGCCTGCCGTTCACCGCGAAGCTGTCGACGCGCCCTGAAAAGTTCATGGGTGAGATTGCGACGTGGGATCACGCGGAGGCCCAACTGAAGGAGGCGCTCGCGCGTGCCGGCCTCGACTACACGCTGAACGAAGGCGATGGCGCGTTCTACGGGCCGAAGATCGATTTCGATGTTACGGATGCGATCGGGCGCAAGTGGCAGTGCGCAACGATTCAGCTCGACTACCAGCAGCCGGAGAACTTCGACCTGAAATACATCGGCGCCGACAACGCCGAGCACCGGCCGGTCGTGATTCATCGTGCAATCTTCGGCAGCTTCGAGCGCTTCATCGCCATTCTGATCGAGCACTACGCCGGCGCGTTCCCACTCTGGCTGGCGCCGGTTCAGGCCATCGTGCTGCCGATTTCCGACCGCCATCAGGCGTATGCGGCGACGGTTCACGACAAACTTGCCGCCGCCGGGCTTCGCGTGGAGCTCGACGACCGCCAGGAGAAGATTGGCTATAAGATCCGTGAGGCCCAGTTGCAGAAGATCCCGTACATGCTCGTCACGGGGGATCGCGAAGCAGCCGAGGGCACGGTATCGGTCCGCAGCCGGTCGGCAGGCGATCTCGGTGCGCGATCGATAGACGCATTTGTCGCGGCGACGAAGGACGAAATCGCGACGAAGAATCTGGGCTCCGGGCTCAAGGCTCAGGGCTCGAGCCACGAGGAAGTTGCTTAAGCCGTAAGCCAGAGGCCTTACGCCAGAGGAGGCAGTATCGCTTTCGATCGTTCGCCCCGACGTGACGACCGCGTTCGCACCAACGAACGCATTCGTGTTCGAGAAATCCGCGTGATCGACGAGACCGGGCAACAGCTGGGGATCATGCCGCCGCCCGCCGCGCTGGCGATTGCCAGGCAGAAGGGACTCGATCTCGTCGAAATTTCGCCGACCGCCGTACCGCCGGTCTGCCGAATCATGGATTTCGGCAAGTATCAGTATCAGGAGCAGAAGCGGAGCCGCGAAGCGAAGAAACACCAGCGGGTGATCGAGGTCAAAGAGATCAAGTTCCGCCCGAAGGTGGACGAGCACGATTACGACTTCAAGAAGAAGCACATCGAGCGCTTCCTCGCCAACGGCGACAAGGTCAAGGCCACGATCTTTTTCCGCGGCCGCGAGATGGCGCATCCCGAGATTGGCCGTCGCATCCTGGAGCGTCTGATCGGCGAACTGGCTGACGTCGCTATCGCGGAAGCGGCTCCGAGGCAGGAAGGTAACCAGATGCACGTCATCCTGAGTCAGCGTGCCGGACGTAAGTCGCAGCCGAAACGCGCGCAGGAAGCCGTAGCCGAACCGGTAACAGAGGAATAGCGATGCCGAAACTGAAGACGCACCGAGGCGCGGCGAAGCGCTTCAAGAAGACAGGTACGGGCAAGATCATGCGCGCGAAGGCGTTCAAGCGTCACATCCTGACGAGCAAGACGACCAAGTCCAAGCGCCATATGCGCGGCACCGAACAGGTGTCGGATGCGGATGCTCCGAAACTCGCGCTGATGCTGCCGTACAAATAGAAACACCACACTGGAGGGCGGGTTCTTTCGGACCCGCCGAGAGAGAAATGCCAAGAGTCAAACGAGGAACAGTTCGACGCGCGAAGCGGAAGAAGCTGCTTTCGCGCGCCAAGGGTTTTTACCAGACCAAGAGCAAGCTGTATCGCGCGGCGAAGGAAGCCGTCGACACCGCCAGCAAGTACGCCTACGTCGGACGTAAGAACAAGAAGCGCGAGTACCGGCGCCTCTGGGTCGTCCGCATCAACGCGGCCGCGCGCGAGAACGGACTCACCTACTCGCAGTTGATGCGCGGGTTGAAGGCGGCCGGCGTGACGCTCGACCGCAAGGTCCTCGCCGATATGGCCGCGACCCAGTCAGCCGCATTCGCGAAGGTGGCGGCGCAAGCGAAGGCTGCGCTGCCCGCCGAAGCTCGCGCCTGATCCCGATGCATGTCCACCGATTCCATTTCAGTCGACCAGCTGCGCGATCGATTCCGCGCGCAGCTGGCGCTTGCCGCCACTGACGCAGATCTCAAAGCCCTTCACGACGAATTCCTGAGCCGCAAGTCCGGTGCAGTGACCGGACTGATGAAGACGCTTGGTACGCTGCCGCCCGAGGCGCGCCGCGAATTCGGCCAGCTGGTCAACACGCTCAAAACGGAAATCGAAACGGCGCTCGACGAAAAGCGAGCGGCGCTCGCATCGACGCGCCGACCCGCTGGCGCTGTCGATGTCACGCTGCCCGCGCGCAAGCTGCCAATGGGGCGCGTGCATCCGCTGATGCGCGTGCGGCGCGAGGTCGAGGACATCTTTTCCCACATGGGGTACGAGATTCTCGAAGGACCGGAGGTCGAAGACGACTTCCACAACTTCGAGGCGCTCAACATGCCGCCGGATCACCCTGCCCGCGACATGCAGGACACGCTCTACCTCGATGCGCCGATTGCCGGCGGGACGTGGGGCGCGCATCGCGGAAAGGTCCCTGAAGCGCAGGTCCGTGCGGCGACGCTCCTCCGCACTCATACCTCGGCGATGCAGATCCGGTACATGAAAACCTTCCCGCCGCCTGTCCGCATCATCGTGCCTGGGCGCGTGTACCGCCGAGACAACCTGGATCTGAGCCACACACCGATGTTCCAGCAGTTCGAGGGGCTCGTCGTCGGCGAAGGCGTCACGCTCGGGGATTTGAAAGGGACGCTCGAGGCGATGCTGCAGGCGCTGTTCGGCGACGTGAAGGTGCGGCTGCGTCCGAGCTTCTTTCCATATACGGAACCGAGCGCCGAAGTCGACGTCAGCTGCCGCGCCTGCGGCGGCTCAGGATGCGGAACGTGCAAGCAGACCGGATGGCTGGAGATTCTGGGCAGCGGCATGGTGCACCCGGCAGTCTTCGAGGCGGTCGGATATGACCCGGAGAAGGTCACCGGGTTCGCGTTCGGACTGGGAATGGAGCGCGTCGCGATGCTGAAGTATGGCGTCGACGACATCCGTCTGTTCTACGAGAACGATCTCCGCTTCCTGGAGCAGTTCTCGATATGAAGGTTCTCGTCTCGTGGATGCGTGATTTCGTCGATGTCACCGCATCGCCCGAGGACATCGCGAAGACGATGTCGGTGCGCGGCTTCGCGGTGGAAGGCCTCGAGGATGTTGGTGACGGTGATGCTGTCATCGATTTCGAAGTCACAGGTAATCGCCCCGACTGCATGTGCATCATCGGGATGGCGCGCGAGGTCGCGACCGCCTACGACCTGCCGATGCGCAGGCTGGTTGCCAAAGGGAAGGACACCAGCGAGGAAACGGGCTCCGCGCTTCGACTGGCTTCGCTGAAAGCCGTCGAGAAGGCCGACATCGATGTCGTGATCGAGAATCCCGACCTCTGCCCGCGTTACGCGGGTGCGGTCGCCGACGTCATCGTGGGCGCTTCACCCGCGTGGATGCAGGCGCGCCTCAAGGCCGCCGGCGTCCGGCCGATCAGTAACATCGTCGACGTCACCAATTACGTGGTGCTGGAGATGGGCCAGCCGATGCACGCCTTCGACTTCGCGAAGCTGGCAGCGGCGCAGATTCGCGTACGAACAGCCAGACCGGGCGAGTCGATCAGGACGCTCGACGGCCAGATGCGCGAGCTGTCACCGGAGATGCTCGTGATTGCCGATGCGCAGCGGCCCGTCGCGATTGCCGGTGTGATGGGCGGCGCCGATTCCGAAGTGGCGGACCGGACGACCGTCATCGTGCTCGAGAGCGCGTACTTCAATCCGCTATCGGTCCGCAGGACGAGCCGGAAACTCGCGCTGAAGACCGAGGCCAGCATCCGGTTCGAACGCGGCGCGGATCCCCGGCTGCCCGTCACGGCCATGGAACGGGCATGTGCTCTGCTCGATACGATTGGGGCTGGCCGGGCGCGCGGTACCGTCGTCGATCGCTATCCGGTCCGTATCGAGCCGCGCACGCTCCGGCTGCGGCGCTCGAAGATCGCCGGCCTGCTCGGTGTGGCGGTGCCCGAAGCGGACGTCAAACGCATTCTCGATGGCCTTGGGTTCACGTTGCGCCCCTCGCCTTCGCCGACAGACGCGGCTTCGCTTGAGGCCCGCGCGGAAGGGTGGGACGTCAACGTCCCGACGCGGCGGGTCGACGTCACGCGCGAGGTCGACTTGATCGAAGAAGTCGCGCGCCACTACGGATTCGATCGACTCCCATCTACTTTCCCGCCGCTCGTGGCCGCGCCTCCTCCCGTCGATCCGCGTATCGGGCGCGCACGTCATCTTCGGAGTGTCATGACGGCTGCGGGATTTTCGGAGGCGATGACGTTTGGCTTCATTGGCTCCAGCGCCGCGGCGCCGTTTGCGGAAGAGCGCGAGCTCGTCCCGATTGCGAACCCGCTCTCGGAGAATTTCGCGGTCTTGCGGCCGTCGGCGCTCCCAGGCCTGATTGACGCCGTCGCGCATAACCGTCGGCGCGAGCAGCGGGACGTCAGACTGTTCGAAATCGGTGCGCGTTTTTCGCGCGCCCGCGGCGAGCGTCGTTCCCTCGCCTGCGCATGGACGGGCGCAGCGGTCTCGGAACATTGGAGCGGCGGCGCGCGCGACGTCGATTTCTTCGACATCAAAGCCGTCGTCGAGCGCGTGGCGGATGCGCTCCGAATCGACGTCCGGACCGATGTTCATGGCGAAGGCTGGCTCGTGGCTGGCCGCTCCGCGGCCGTGATGGCTGACGGGGTTCGCATTGGAGTACTCGGACAGCTTGCTCCCGCCATCGCCGAAGCCCACGGTCTGCCGGTTCAGGATGCTGTCTATGTTGCCGAGATCGACCTCGACGAGGCCGAAGCCGCCGCGCCGAAGGATGAAGGACGCATCGAGCCGCTGCCGCGATATCCCTCGGTCACACGCGACATCTCAATGCTGGTCGACGAGACACTGGCCGCCGAAGCGGTTCGCGCGACCGTGCGATCCGCGGCCCCTGTGACGCTCGTTCAGATCCGCGAGTTCGATCGATATCAGGGGAAAGGCGTGCCCGACGGGAAAATCAGCCTCTCGCTTCGCCTCACCTTCCGGGCATCTGACAGAACGATGACAGACACTGAAGTTCAAAGCGCGATGGACAACATCATCGGCGCTTTGAAGAATCAGCACGGGGCCATTCAGCGATAGTAGCTGGCAAGAAAAACCCACGACGAACCACCAACTACCAACCGCCAACCAGCAACCGCCGTGTTACCATCTTCCCGTTCAATTCCCCACATCAGAGGATCGGAACGGATGGTCAAGCAGGCGGCGTTGCGTACGGTGGATCTCGAGCCCATCGATCGGCTCGAGGAGAAAATCAAGCTGCTCGTGGGCATGCTGGCGCGCCTTCGGTCGGAACAGGCGAAGGCTGCGGATGAAAACGCGCGGCTCGCGCAGGAGATCAACGCGCTGCGCGCGCGGCTCGTCGATTCGGAGCACGCGACGAGTGAAATCGAGACCCTTCGCGGTGAGCGCGAGATGATCCGCTCGCGCGTGAGCGACATGCTCGACCAGCTGGAACACCTGAGCATCTGACATTGGGGAATCAAGATCGACGATGGGCGTAGTCACGGTCGAAATCGCCGGACAGCGCTATCCGATCCGCAGTGGTCTCGACGAGCGGTACATCACCGAGCTTGCCGCATACGTCGATCAGAAGATGCGGGCAGCGATGTCAGCCGCCCCTGAAAGCGACATGCTCGGTTTGGCAATCCTTGTTGCACTCAATATCGCCGACGACTACTTCCGAGCCCGGCAGCACCAGTCGCACGCCCACGGCGAACTGAACGAGCGGGCGTTGCAGCTCGAGCGGCTCGTCGACGACGTTCTCGCGCAAATGACCGTTAAACAAGCGGTTAACGCGTCTTGACCCACCCCTGACCGCACGTTAAGATCCCGAAGTCCTGCTTTGCTCGTGATGGTTTTCGGAGGCTCGTCTGAGCCAACGTAAAACCCAAGCGAGCCGCGAGGCCGCGTGTTGTGCATGCCTCTGTTGCGAGGAAGCCTGAAGCGCGGCTGATAAAAGTGGCTCCACCTGCTTTCGCAGGTTCATTCGACCTCCCCACACGGCAAAGCGGGCACCCTACGCTCCCCGCCCCGCCAAAGCGCCCGCGCGCAGGCGGGCCACCGCCCGGGTGCGATGCGACGTGAGTAATCGCACCGTTTCAGATATCGGCGAGCACGCGCTCATCTCCCGCATTACCGCGCGCCTCGCCACGCCGTCCTGGGTCGTTGTCGGCCCCGGTGACGATGCGGCAGTGATTCGGCCTGAGCGCGGCGCGCTCGAGGTGCTGACCACCGACGCACAGGTCGAAGGCGTTCATTTCGACCGGCGGTTCGTGCCGCCGGACGCGATCGGGCATCGGGCGCTCGCAGTCAACATCAGCGATCTGGCCGCGATGGGTGCGGCGCCGCGCGCGGCGCTGCTCTCGCTCGTCCTGCCCGACGAACTGGAGGTAGCCGTCGTTGACGCAGTTGTGGACGGATTCACCGCCCTCGCCGGGCGTCACCGTATTGCCGTCATCGGTGGCAACATCACTCGCTCTCCTCGCCAGTGCGCGGGTCAAGCGCAGGGTCCCCTGATGATCGACGTCACCGCGATCGGATCGGTGAAGCCGCGGCGCATTCTCACCCGCGCCGGTGCACGTCCGGGCGATGAAGTCTTTGTGACCGGCAGTATCGGGGGCGCTGCAGTAGGGTTGAACATTCTCCGAAGCGGGGCGGACCTTTCAGGTCCGCCTCAACGCGGACCCGAAGGGTCCGCGCCGCTTCAAGAAAAATACCTTCGTCCCGAGCCGCGCGTGCGGGCCGGCCTGCTGCTCGGACGCAACCGCGCGGCCAGCGCATGCATCGATCTGAGCGACGGCCTTGCGGACGGCCTCCGCCAGATTTCGGCGGCGTCCGGCGTTGGAATCATCGTCGATGAAGCGGCGATTCCGCTCGCTACCGGCGTCGCGGAATTTCACCGCAGTCTCGGCACCGACGCGTTGTGCGCGGCGCTCGCCGGAGGCGACGACTACGAATTACTGTTCACGGTGCGTCCCCTGTGGCGGGGGCGGCTGCGGGCCGTGCGGAGACTGGCTGGCGATCTGCCGATAACAAGGATTGGCGTTGTGACGCGCGACACACAATTGATCATGCGATCGGCAGCCGGAGATCGCGATTTGCCTGCAGGTTTCGAGCATTTTCGATGAGGGCCGATTGACGCCGCCCCCGACGATATGAAGCGAATTCTTTCACGCCCGAACTCGCCGAGATTCGTGATCATGTGCCTGGTAGTCGGCGCACTGGTACTGGGCTACGAGGCGACGACGTTTGATCTGCTGCCCTGGGGTGCGTCGGGCATCATCAATCCAAGCGCACCGGTTCCGGGCGCCCGGCTCGAGTTCTCAGCAACCGCATACTGCAAAGGCAAGACGACGGCATCAGGCCTCGAAGTGCGCACAGGGATCGCCGCGGCCGACGACTCGATTCTGCCCGTCGGCAGCGTCGTGAATATCGCCACCAACAACCCGCGCTATAACGGCGTCTACACCATCATGGACACCGGACCCCGGGTGCAAGGACGGCTTCTGGACTTGTACATGTGGAGCTGCCACGAAGCGCTGGCGTTCGGTCGCAAACCGATACAGGTTACGGTCCTGCGACTTGGATGGAACCCTCAAGCCAGCACGTCCGGGGTGATCGATCGTCTTTTCCGACGCCGGGAACGCGCCAGCACCGACATTCCTCCGGCTGCGCCGCCTCCGCCGATCGCGGTCGAGCCGCCCGTAGAGGTCACCTCGGATGTTGAGGCAGAGCAGGCGTCGAGAACGGCACCTGCTCCACCACTCCCTACGTCTTCGGGTTCGGTTGACTCGACTTCTGCTCCGACGCCCCTTCCTTGATCTCCACGCGGCGTCCTCGCCGCACGTCGAATGAAGGCGCTTGCAAAACGATCTCGAGCACACCGTTGTTGAAGGTCGCCTTGGCGCTATCCGCGATGGCGCCCTGCGGCAGCGGGATCACGCGACAGAAACTTCCGTAGCTCCGTTCGCTCCGGAACACGCCGTCGCGCTCCTCTTCGTGATCGTGCCGGCGCTCGCCCCGGATGGTCAGCTGGTCATCGGCGATGTCCACGGTAATGTCGTCTTTCGACAACCCGGGCACGTCGGCGCGAATCACGAGGTCGTTGCCGCGCTGGAACACGTCGATCGCCGGCGCCCAGTCTGACGGCCCGAACACCGTTTCCGGCGTCCAGGACGAGCCGCTCGCGCTGCCCCACAAGCCCGTGAAGGCCCGATCCAGGTGATCCTGCATCTGGCGCATCCACCCGAACGGCCCGTAGCTCGCGGTGTCCAAACGGCTCATATCTCGTCCCGATCGCGAACGCTGAACGGACACGGATTGATCCGTTTGACGGTTCTGTTTCACAGGACCTTGATTAGCCATTGCTCCTCCTTCCTCCTCGACGATGTTCGAGGCAAGCTCGATTTCGGAGGCGCTACCGAATGGTCATCGGCGCATCGAACCGGATGCGAATAATCGATCCTGCCGGCAGCTCGATGTCCTTTCCTTCCGTTGCGGCAATCGCACCGCCTGCTCCAATGACGGCGCCGAGAATCGCACCCTTCACGCCTCCGAGGATGCCTCCGACGATCGCGCCGGCGCCGGCACCGACGCCAGCCGTCCCGCCTTCCTCACGAATACCGCCGCTCTCGAATACATTGGTTGCCATTCCGCGGAACGGATACGAGCGGCCGCGCACGGTCACCTCATCGAACGAGAGCGTCAGGCTGCCCGCGCGGTGCAGACGATCCGCAGGATCGACCGCGGACACGACACCACGCACCATCGATCCTGCGGGAATGATCACTCTGCCGTTCTGCGTCAGGTCCGCAACCGTCGTCGACTCGAACCGCTGCTCGACTTTGGCGGTTTTCGAACTCAGCGTTGTGCCGAGACGCACATCAAGTTCCTGACCGGACGGGATGACGCCCTCCCGGGCGCTGTTGACCTCAGTGGGAGTGGTATTGGCCGTCGTCGACGGCACGTTGGACGTCGGAGGTGTATACACGGGAGCACTTGTGCTTCCGGAGCTTCCGCTGGTCGTAGCACCGCAACCAACGGATGCAATCACGCTTGCAAGCGCGACAATCCTGATTACTCCAGACATGGGCTTCTCTCCTCCTCGATACTGACAGACGCGCAGTACGGAAGATCGAAGCAACGGAGGTGCCCAGAACAGCCTCGACGCGTTTAATGATGTGCCTGAGGTGTCGCGGTGCTCTTCTGTAACAGTTCTCGAACCTCCGCATCGTCGGTTTGTTCGAAGTTCAGGTACCACTGACCGACGGCAGAGAACGGCTCAGGCATCCTCGCGCAGATCACTTCGTCAGCGGATACAGCGAGTTCTGCGCACGTTTGCGGCGCCCCGACGGGGACAGCGATAACGACGCGCGCCGGATGACGCGCTCGCACGGCTTTCACGGCCGCACGCATCGTCGAACCTGTCGCCAGGCCGTCGTCGATCAGGACGACGATTTTGTGTGTGAGATCAGGTGCCGGTCGATCATCCCTGTATGCGCGCTCCCGGCGCTCGAGCTCTTCCTGCTCCTCGCGCGCGATGCGATCGATCGCCGCCTCTGAGATCCCGTACCACCGAACGACGTCCTCGTTGACGACGCGGACGCCGCCAGACGCAATCGCACCCATCGCCAGCTCGCGATGACCTGGTGTTCCGAGCTTGCGCACCAGAAACACGTCCATCGGAGCATTCAGAGCGGACGCGACTTCGTAGGCGACGGGCACTCCTCCGCGCGGCAACGCCAGAACGATGACGTCATCGCGGCCCGCGTATTTCGTCAAGCGCGAGGCCAGCACGCGACCGGCGTGACGGCGATCGGTGAATGCCTCGTAGTCATCCATGGCGACTTTCCCGTTTGGGATTCATATAACGCCTAAACCAATCGAGCGCCAGCCGCTGCACCTGGTCTAAGGTTCCGGGTTCCTCGAAGAGATGCGACGCGTGCGGCACCACCGCCAACTCCACGGTTCCGCGCATGTTTCGCATGGCTGCGTGATTCAACTCGATGACCGGCTCATCGTCGCCGCCTACGATCAGCAGTGTCGGGGTGCGGACCTGCGGCAGCGCATCGCGTGCGAGATCCGGGCGACCGCCGCGCGACACGACCGCCACCGCGTTGGGACGTTCAGCCGCGGCAACCAGCGCGGCGGCGGCGCCGGTGCTGGCGCCGAAGTACCCCGTCGGCAGTTCACGAAGAACAGGATGCGCGTGCGCCCAGTCGGTCGCCGCGACGACACGGCGGCCCAGGCGTGGAATATCGAACCGATACTCGGCCGTCTGGGCGTCCACGCGCTCTTCGGCTGGAGTGAGCAAATCGAGCAGCAGCGTCGCCAGCTCGCCGCGATTCAGGAACCCGGATACTTGCCGATTTCGACTGCTGAAGCGGCTGCTGCCGCTGCCATGCGCGAAGATCACGAGGCCGCGGGCGTCCGCAGGAATGTGCAGATCGCCATCGAGCAACTCGGCGCCGTCCGAGATACGAATCGAATCGACGACGGTTCCGTGCTGCATGTTCAGACACCCGTGGGATATGTTTCCGGCAAATCAGAATTCTCACGCGACCACCGCTCGAGCGGCGTCAGCGCGGAGGTCGTGTCGATGTGAATCACGGCGTCGAACTGGTCCGCGATCCTCGCACGAAAGTAGTGGCTCGCGCATTCGCTCTCGGGCTTGTCAATGACGCCGATTGCGCGCTCGAGCCTCGGCTCGGCGAGCGCGTCGCGCGCCGCCGATGTTGCCAGGACGAAGCGGTCAAAATCCGTGTTGTGAAACAGACGTTCGTAGCTCCCAGCTAACGATGGAGCCACACGCCGACGTTCGGCGGGCTCGTCCCATTCTCGCGCGGCGGTCACCGTTCCCGTGTGGGTTGTGAAACCGATCAAGAAGACCTGATCGCCATAGCGTTGGCGCGCAAGTTGCCCGAGGTTCAATTCTCCCCATGCGCCAATCTGGGTGGCACGCGCATCCCCGAGATGTGAATTGTGCGCCCACACGACCGCGCGAACGTACCCCGAGCGTCTCGTCGTCCACGCCATCAATGCGTCCAGTGTTTCCATCATGTGGGTGTCGCGGAGGTTCCACGATTCGACCTGGCCACCGAACATGGCGCGGTAATACATCTCTGCGTTGCGGACGAGCCTGGCGTTCTGCTCGGCGAAGAAATACTCATCGTCCGCGACCAATCCATCCCGGCTCGCGTACTCGGCCGCGGCATTCCGGAGTTCCAGCAACTGGGCGACGACCTCGTCTTCGCAGGATCGAGACAGACCAAGGTTTGCCCGGCTCCTCGCGCATGCAACGGACCCAGCGGTTGACACGGTATGCATCGGGCCAGTCGGCCTCCGCTGCGACGAGGTTGAACTGCGGATGAGTGCTTTCGTCAGCGCCACTCGGATCGAATAGAACTCATCGGTGCCATGCGTCGCCTCTCCAATCAATACAAGGCGGGCATCACCGATGAGATAAAGCAACGCAGGAAGGACGTCGGACGGCCGCTCGGCAACGCCGTCGAAACGACCAGGAAACCATTGCGCTGCCTCACGCACAGCGTCGAGAGCGTCGCGATCCTTCATGGACGCGACTAATGGTGCAAACCGTACTCCCAGTATGCCTGCGCGGCAACTATCAGGCGCGCCCGACGAGCTCTCTGTCTTTGAACTGCAGTTGGTAGAGGCGGTGATAGATCCCGCGATGGGCCAGCAGTTCCTGATGCGTCCCCGCTTCGCGCAGCTCGCCTTTGTGCAGGACGAGGATGCGATCCATGTCCTGAATGGTCGAGAGGCGGTGAGCGATCGCTATCGTCGTGCGCCCACGCATGACGACCTTGAGCGCATCGCGGATCAACAGCTCGGTTTCAGTGTCCACGCTCGACGTGGCCTCGTCGAGGACAAGCACGGGTGGATCGAACGCGAGCGCACGCGCGAACGAGAGGAGCTGCTTCTGCCCGACCGAGAGCGTCGCGCCGCGCTCGGCGACGGGCGTATCGAGGCCCGCGGGCAACCGATCGATGAACCCGCTGGCGTGCACGGCCTCCACCGCGCGTCTGACCGCACCCTCGTCAATCGCCTCGTTGCCCAAACGCACGTTGCCTCCAATCGTTCCGGAAAACAGGTGCACGTCCTGCAGCACCAGTCCAAACAACGATCGGAGCTCATGGAGGTCCATATCGCGGATATCGATACCGCCGATCGTGATCCGACCTTCCTGCGCATCGTAGAAACGGAGCAGCAGGCTGACGATGGTCGTTTTGCCGGAACCGGTCGCGCCCACGATGGCCACCCGCTGGCCCGGATCGACGGTGAACGAAACATTGCGAACAACCGGCTCGCCGGCTATGTACGCGAAGGTGACGTTCTCGAAGGCAATGCGGCCGATACGCGGACGTGGAAGGTCCGTGCCGCTGGGATCCAATGACACTCGTTTGCTCTGGCCGTGCGGGGCGGACCTTCCACGTCCGCCGGGCTCGATTTCCACGGGGGTATCCAGCAGCTGAAAGATTCGCTCGGAGGACGCCATCGCGCCCTGGAGGATGTTGAACTTCTCGGACATGTCGCTGATTGGGCGGAAGAAACGCGATGAGTACTGCAGTGAGGCGACCAGTGATCCGAGCGTCAGGATGCCGCCGAGTACCCAGCCGCCGCCGACCCAGATGATCAACGCAGCCGCGAGCGCACTGATTAACTCAATCGCCGGATAAAACACGGCGTAATAAAAAATCGACTGCACGTTCGCATTGCGATACGTCCGATCAATTCGTTCGAACTCTTCGAAATCGCGCGCTTCACGCCGGAACTGCTGGACCGTCGCCATCCCCGTGATCCGCTCCTGCAGATACGCGTTGATCCGCGCGATCCAGATGCGAACGGTACGATACGACTCGCGAACATTCCGGCGAAACCATTGCGTGACGAACCAGATGAGCGGCAGCACCGAAAAGGCGACGATGGCTAGCCGCCAGTCGAGCCAGATCATCATGGCCATGATGCCGATCAGCGTGAACAGATCGCCGAACACCGAGACGACGCCGGACGTGAAGAGGTCGTTGAGCACGTCCACATCCGTCGTGACACGCGTCATCAGCCGTCCAACGGGGTTGCGGTCGTAGAATCGGACGTCAAGCTGCTGCAGGTGCTCATAGATCTGCATCCGGATGTCGAACATGATCCGCTGGCCGGTGAACTGCAGCACCCACGTCTGCGCGTAATCGAGCACGAATGAGCCGGCCAGCGTCGCCAGATACAACATCGCAACGATGGCCAAGCCGTTGATGTCGCGGGCCGGAATGTAACGGTCGATGACGAGCTTGACCAGATACGGCGGCGCAAGCTCCAGGATTGAGTGCCCGATGATCGCCGCTGTCGCCAACGCAACCTGCAGTTTGTAAGGCCGCAGGTACGTGATGAGCCGGCGCATCAACCGCGCGTCATACGCTTTCCCGAGTACGTCTTCTTCGTGAATCGACATAGGTGAAGGCGGCCCTGAAGGTCCGCCTACGACGCCGCCAGTTCTTCCTCGAGCAATTGCTTCCGATACAGCTCCGCGTATATACCGTTGCGCGCCACAAGCTGATCGTGCGTGCCGCGCTCGGCAATCGCGCCGTCGTCCAGCACCAGAATCTGGTCGGCGTTGCGAACGGTCGATACACGGTGTGAAACGATGATCGTAGTGCGGGATCGCATCACACCCGCCAAACGTGACAGGATTTCTTCTTCTGTATACGTGTCCACCGCAGACAGCGCGTCGTCGAGGATGAGGATCTTCGGATCCGTGATGACGGCTCTGGCGATCGCCGTGCGCTGCTTCTGTCCTCCGGAGAGTGTGATGCCGCGTTCGCCCACGACGGTGTCGTAACCCTTCGGAAAATCCGCGAGATCCTTGTCGAGCCGAGACACGTGCGCGGCCTGCTCGATCTGCTCGCGTGACGCCGCCGGAACCCCAAAGCCAATGTTCTCTGCAATCGATGCGCTGAAGAGGAACGGTTCCTGCGCGACGAACCCAATCGAGGTGCGCAGCACCGCGAGCGGCATGTCGCGGATATCGATTCCGTCGATGAAGACCGTGCCTGACGGCGGATCGTTCAATCGCGGCAACAGGTTGAGCAGCGTCGATTTTCCGGAACCCGTCGCCCCAACAATCGCCGTCGTCGAGCCCGCGGGCAGCCGTGCGGAAATCCGCCGCAGCACCACCCTGTCGCCATATGCGAACGTGAGATCGCGGAACTCGATGTCACCGAGGATCTCGTCACGTGAGGTCACTTGTGCGCTGGCGCCAGCGTCGGTAATCGCCGGTTCGGCCGTCAGCACATCGAGCATTCGTTTCCATGACGCCGTCCCGCGCTGCAGCAGGTTCGTAACCCAGCCGAATGCAATCATTGGCCAGGCCAGCATCACCAAATAGGAATTGAAGGCAACGAGCTCCCCTATCGTCATCCGCCCTTCGATCACGTCGCGGCTGCCAAGCCACAGCACGAGAAGGGCGCCAATGCCCATCAACAATCCCATGATGGGAAAGAACGCACCCTCCACGCGAATCAACTTGCGGTTCCGCTGCAAGTACTCCTCGTTGGCCGCGCGGAACCGCTCAATCTCGAACCCTTCCTGCCGGTAAGCCCGGACGACACGAACCCCGGCAAGCGCTTCCTGCGTGACCGCGCTGATCGTCGACAGCTGGTCCTGGATGCGATCGAACCGACGATGGATGACCGCGCCGAAGAAGTACACAGCGACGGACAGAATGGGCAGCGGGATCAAAGACAGCAACGTCAGCCGCCGATTGAGCGACAGCATCAGGACAATAACGGTGACAAACGTCAGCACGGTGTTCGACAGGTACATCACCGCAGGCCCGATCATCATGCGCACAGCGTTGAGGTCGTTGGTCGCGCGCGACATCAGATCGCCGGTCCGGTTACGGTGGAAATACGCGGGTTCGAAGAGTTGGAGCCGCGCGAAGAAGTCGTTGCGGAGATCGAACTCGATATCGCGTGACGCACCGATGATGATGCGCCGCTGAAGGAAGCGGAAGACTCCACCGACCGCCGCCAGGCCGAGCAGGGCGCCGCCGTAAAAGGCGAGCTTAGCGGCCGTCGCCCGGGCCGTCAGGTCGTCGATGGCGTACTTGAGCACCCACGGGCCGCCGAGCGAAATCGCCGTCGTCGCAACAATGCAAAGAAACCCGAGCGTAAAAGCGGTCCGATAGCGCCCGACATACGCGAGCAGCCGCCGGGTGGGCGTCATTTTGCGAGTATGACGTAGAATTCCGGTCCATGCAGGCCCTTTACATCGTCATCCCCGTCGTGGGCATCTTCATGATTGCCTACCGCTACTACAGCGCCTTCATCGCGGCCAAGGTCATGGCGCTCGACGACGCCCGGGTAACGCCGGCGCATACGAAGTACGACGGGTCCAATTTCCATCCCATGGGCCGATGGGTCCTCTTCGGACACCATTTCGCCGCGATTGCCGGCGCTGGCCCACTCGTGGGTCCCGTGCTTGCGGCTCAGTTCGGCTTTGCGCCGGGCCTCCTCTGGCTCGTGGCGGGCTGCACGCTGTGCGGCGCGGTCCACGATTCGATGTGCCTCTGGGCATCGACGAGGCGCGGTGGCAAGTCACTCGCGAATATCGCGCGCGCCGAGATCGGACCACTGGCAGGAACCGTCGGGGCGCTGGCCATTCTGTTCATCCTTATCGTGGCACTTGCCGGGCTCGGCATCGCCGTCGTAAACGCGCTGGCCGAAAGCGCCTGGAGCACATTCACCATCGGCGTGACGATTCCGATTGGCATGCTGATGGGCTTCCATATGTTCGTCTTCCGCAAGGGACATATCAGAGAGGCGACGATCATCGGCGTGGTGTTGCTGCTTGGTGCCGTGATCTTCGGACGGACGTTTGCCGAGTCGTCGTACGGCCATTACCTGGTTCTCACACGGCATCAGGTCACGGCCGCCATGGCCATCTACGCACTCGCGGCGTCGATCCTGCCGATGTGGATGCTGCTGACGCCCCGCGGCTATCTGAGCACGTTCATGAAGATTGGCACGATTGCGTTCCTCGCGCTCGGCGTCATCATCGTGAACCCGACGCTCCAGGCGCCGGCGTTCTCACAATTTATCCACGGTGGGGGGCCTGTCATCCCGGGCCCGCTCTACCCGTTCGTCTTCATCACCATCGCCTGCGGCGCCGTTTCGGGCTTCCATTCGCTGATCGCTACCGGCACGACGCCCAAGATGGTCGACAAAGAGAGCGACATCAGGCCGATCGGCTATGCCGGAATGCTGTGCGAAGGGTTCGTCGGTGTGATGGCGTTGATCGCGGCAACCGCGCTGCACCCTGGTGACTACTTCGCGATCAACACGTCGGCGTCTGTCTTTTCCAATCTCCACATCCCGATCGTCAACCTCCCAGACTTACAGGCGGCAGTCGGCGAGAACGTCACCGCGCGACCTGGCGGCGCAGTCTCGCTTGCAGTCGGCATGGCGCAGATCTTTGCGGCGCTCCCCGGAATGAAGGGACTGATGGCGTATTGGTACCACTTCGCCATCATGTTCGAGGCGCTGTTCATTCTGACGACCGTCGATTCGGGAACCCGCGTAGGGCGCTTCCTCGTCCAGGAGTTCGGCGGGCGCGTGTGGAGCAAACTCGGGGACGCGGAATGGCTGCCCGGCTCGCTTGGCGCCACCGCATTCATGGTGTTGTCGTGGGGATACTTCATCTGGACCGGCAACATCAACACGATCTGGCCGCTCTTCGGCATCGCTAACCAGCTGCTTGGCGCCGTCGCTCTCGCCGTCGCGACGACCGTCCTTATCAATATGGGACGAACGCGCGTGGCGTGGGTCACGTTTTTCCCGCTCTGCTTCCTGTCGGTGACGACGATGACCGCGGGTTATATGAGCATCAGGGACAACTTCTGGCCGCTTGCGGTGCACACGAACCCCGATCTCCACGTGCAGGGGTACGTGCTGTCGATCAGCACCACGATCATGATGGCCTGCTGCCTGATGATCATGTCGGCAGCCATCTGGCGGTGGATGCTCGTCCTCACCGGGCGGCTTCCGCAGCTGGAGCTCGCCGAAACATAGCCAAGGCTCGCCGGTCAGGTATCGGATATCAGGCGTGGTCCAGGCGTCAGGTTAACCCTGGACCACCTGCCGATCAGTCCATCACCAACCGATAAATCCGTCATGAACCTTCGACTTCCCTTTCTGGCCGCGGCCATGCTCTGCGTCAGCGGCGTCGCGAGCGCCCAGAGCTCGCCGGAGAGTTACGGCTTCGAAGGCCGTCTGATCTTCTGGAAGCCGTCACCAGAGATCGTTCTCACCAGCGGCACGCTCGGCACGCCGGTGGATTTCATTAACACATTTGGCGTCGAAGAAAAGCGATTTCGCTCGTACCAGATCGTGACCAAGGCCGGCAAGCACAAGGTGCGTTTCAGTAAGGAGGACATCAAATACGATGCGACGACTGAGCTGCCGGTCACGATCCGATTTCAAGGTCAGACCTACACCGTGGGCGTGCCGACAACGGCGGAACTCGACTGGCATTTGACGCGCATCGGCTACGAGTGGGATCCGGTGTCAACCCCTCGCGGGTTTCTCGGACTGGTGTTCGACCTGGAGTACAACAAGATGAACGTACAGCTGTCGGCTCCTGGCGTCACAACGGAGATCTTCGAGCACACCATTCCGGTGCCGACGATCGGCGGCATCGCCCGCGGCTACCTTGGACAGTACATCTCGTTCACCGGTGAACTGACAGGCTTCAAGGTGAACCGTTCTGACTTCGTCGCGAAGTTCTTCGATTTCGATCTGTACGGCACTGCCAACCTTGGACGCAACCTGGGGGTGCAGTATGGGTATCGGCGCCTGACGTTGAACTACGATATCGACAACGACGCGGGCGATGTGAAGCTGAAGGGACCGTACTTCGGTCTCGTTGTCCGGTTCTAGCGCGGCTTCACCGCGACGACCAGCACGGAACTTCCGACAGGCATCGGGATTCGGCGCGACAGTGCCGCTTCTACCGCCAGCATTCCGGTCAACGTCGCATTGATTGGGGCCGCTGGCACGCGCATTTCCCAATCGTCCCCAGGCATCTCACCCGTCCTACCCTCCTCACTCGCCCTACCCGCCAGCCGCACGGCCAGCATGGCGGGAAACAGGGTTGCGAAGAGATACGTCAGGTGCCGAATCTCTAACCCTGCGGCCTCGACGATGGAGCGCATCCGCGCGGTTGTGTAACGACGCACCTCGGGCCATGTTCCCGCGTGGCCGCCCCGCAGCAGATCGAGCGCGGCAGCAGTCACGACGAGGCCCCCGCCCGGTTTGATCACGCGCGCGATCTCCTTCATGACAGCAGCGTCATCGCGGACGTACTGCAGCACGTCGAACGAGGTGGCGAGATCGAAGCGGCTGGATTGGAAGGGAATCGCGGACATATCTGCGCGCGCCAGACGGAGGCCCGCCGCCCGTCCGTGCGCGAGACCCGCTGGCGTCAGGTCGAAGCCGAACGCCGAGCCGTGCGGCCGAAGCAGCGTCGCGAGGTTATGGCCGGTACCGCAGCCACAGTCCAGAAGGTGGAGATCACGCCGGCCGTCAGCTATCTCCGCGATTGCGGGCGCAACGAACCTGCGGAATCCTCGAAACCAGAAGTGCGTCGCCTCGACGCGGCTGGTCAGGTCGAGGAGATCGTCCATCGATCAGCGCGTCGTCTTCCTTTTTCGTGAGGCTCGCCGAACAGGCGGTTTGCGCGTCGATTTCGGTTTCGACGTGACTCGCAGCGGCCGCGTGGGTGGAGCGTCCTTCAGGCTGCCCGGCACCAGCCGGCCCTCGCCGTACAAGCGGCGGTAGTCCTCCGCGGTCCCGAGGATGCGCTTCACGTAGTTCTGCGTTTCCGGGTAAGGAATGTCGTCGATGAATTCGTCCTGCGCCAGCCCTGGGCGTTCGTCGAGCCACGCCGCGACTCGAGAGTCGCCGGCGTTATAGCTGGCGAGCGCGTAATGCACACCGCCGAAGCGTTCGATCAAGTCCTTGAAGTTCGCCATCCCCAGCCGGATGTTCGTGTCGGGCCGCGTCAGCGACGCCGTCGAAAATGGCCGGATGCCGAGGCGCTGCGCGTAGCGCCGTCCGGTCGATGGAAGCAGCTGCATCAG
>Ga0207659_10000654_pt1 | contig 20589 bp, 15 predicted proteins | sample KBSM43metaG_FD_184330 | JGI IMG/M metagenome (GOLD analysis project Ga0207659, IMG submission 184330) | Miscanthus rhizosphere microbial communities from Kellogg Biological Station, Michigan, USA - KBS M4-3 metaG (SPAdes) (version 2) | ecosystem: Host-associated > Plants > Roots > Rhizosphere >...
GGTGCCGCCGGCACCGAGCTCCTCCTCGATGCGGAGCAGCTGGTTGTACTTCGCGACGCGGTCGCTGCGGCTGGCCGAGCCGGTCTTGATCTGGCCCGCCGACGTGCCCACCGCGAGGTCGGCAATGGTGCTGTCTTCGGTCTCGCCCGACCGGTGCGAGATGATCGAGGCGTAGCCGGCCGCGCTCGCCATGGCAATCGCGTCGAGAGTTTCGGTAACCGTGCCGATCTGATTGAGCTTCACCAGCAGGGCGTTGCCGACCTTCTGTTCGATGCCCCGCCTGAGGATTTCGGGGTTGGTCACGAACACGTCGTCGCCGACCAGCTGCACGCGATCGCCGATGGCCGCGGTGAGCGCCGTCCACCCGTCCCAGTCACCTTCGGCCACGCCGTCCTCGATCGAGATGATCGGGTACTGCTTCACCCAGCTGGTGTACATCTCCACCATCTGATCCGGCGTCCGGGTCGGCTCGCCCGATTTCTTGAACACGTATTTCCCGTTGTCCCAGAACTCGCTCGACGCCACGTCGAGCGCCAGGTAGATGTCGGAGCCGGCGTTGAGGCCGGCCTTGCCCACGGCTTCGAGCACCACGTCGAGCGCCTGCACGTTCGACTTCAGGCTGGGCGCGAACCCGCCCTCGTCACCGACGCCGGTGGAATAGCCGCCCTTCTTCAGGATCGCGCGGAGCGCATGGAAAATTTCGGCGCCGGCGCGCAGCGCTTCGGCGAAGGTGGGCATGCCAACCGGCATGACCATGAATTCCTGAAGGTCCACGCTGCTGTCGGCATGGGCCCCGCCGTTGAGGATGTTCATCATCGGCACGGGCAGCACGTACGGCGTGTCGCCGGCGGCTCGGCCGGCGAGCGCCGCGAAGTGGGCGTAGAGCGGCAGGCCGGCGGCCGCGGCCGCGGCGCGGGCGGCGGCCATCGACACGCCGAGCGTCGCGTTGGCGCCGAGGCGGCTCTTCGTGCTGGTGCCGTCGAGCGCGATCATGGCGGTGTCGAGGGCGCGCTGATCGAGGTCTTTCCCGATCACGGCCTGGGCGATCTCGCCGTTCACGTTGGCGACCGCCCTGCGCACGCCTTTACCGAGATAGCGGCTGGTGTCGCCGTCGCGCAGCTCCAGCGCCTCGCGCTCGCCGGTGGAGGCGCCCGAGGGAACCGCCGCGCGGCCAAGTGCGGGGCCGACCCAGGCGTCGACTTCCACAGTGGGGTTGCCGCGCGAGTCGAGAATCTCGCGCCCATGAATCCGGGTGATCTGCATCGGCCCTCGTTTCGTGCCCGGCGTCGTCGTGCCTATCCGTTCGACCCGCTGCGATCGGCTTCCAGTTCGAGCCGCAGCGCTTCGTCGCTCACCGGGCGGATGAGCGGGTCGTCATTGGCGGTCACCACGACCACGCCGCCGTCCGTCACGGCGTGGCGCCGGCGGTCTTCGTCGAGGTCGTAGCCGATTACCGCGCCGCGCGGGATGAGCACGTCGCGATCGATGATGGCGCGGCGGATCCGCGCGTGCCGCCCGACGCGGACGCCGGGCATGAGGATGGTACGTTCGATCTCGCAGAAGCTGTGCACCCGCACGTTGGGGCACAGGATGCTGCCGGTGATGCGGCTGCCCGAGATGATGCAGCCGTTCGAGACGATCGAGTCGAGGGCCTGGCCGCAGCGCACGCCTTCCTCGGCGAAGACGAATTTCGCCGGCGGCGCCTGCGGCTGGTAGGTGCGCAGCGGCCATTCCGGGTCGTAGAGGTTGAACTCCGGACTGATCTGGCACAGGTCCATGCTGGCGTCGTAATAGGCGTCGAGCGTGCCGATGTCGCGCCAGTACTTGGCCGCCTTCTTGTTCTCGTCGTAGAAGCGGTACGAATAGACCACCTTGGGGGCGATGAGCGCCGGGAGGATGTTCTTGCCGAAGTCGTGCTGGCTGTCCACGTTCGACGCGTCGTCCCCGAGCGCCTTGATGAGCACGTCGGCCTTGAAGATGTAGATGCCCATCGAGGCGAGTGCGAGATCGGGGGCACCGGGGATGGATGGCGGCTGCGCCGGCTTCTCCCGGAACTCGCGCACCCGGTCGTCCTCGTCCACACCCACGATCCCGAAACGCCGTCCGTCGGCCACCGGCACCTCGAGGGTGGCGATGGTGGCATCGGCGTTGCGGTCGATGTGGAACCGGAGCATCTTCGAGTAGTCCATCTTGTAGACGTGGTCGCCCGACAGCACCACGATGTGGCTCGAGCCTTCACGGACGATGGAGTAGAGGTTCTGGAAGACGGCGTCGGCCGTCCCCAGATACCAGTGCTCGCCCACCCGCTTCTGCGGCGGCAGGATCTCGACGAACTCGCCCAGCTCTTCCGACACCACGTTCCAGGCCATACGGATGTGCCGGTTGAGCGAGAGCGACTTGTATTGGGTGGCGATGAAAATGCGCCGAAAACCGGAGTTGATGCAGTTGCTGAGTGTGAAGTCGATGATCCGGTAGGGCCCGCCGAAGAACACGGCGGGCTTGGCCCGCTCGGCGGTGAGCGGGTGCAGGCGTTCGCCCGCGCCTCCCGCGAGCAGGATCACCAGAACGTCATCCAGGGCCATGGCGGTGCACCTTAGGGGGGCCAGGGCTCAGCGCTCGGTTCGCCAGCCCGTCGCGTAAGCCCCGATCATAGTCTCCAGCCGAGCGACATGCGCCACAGAAACTCAATTCCTGCGCGCATTTAGGGCTCTCCCTTCGATTGACTTGCCCTATTTTCCGTGCCTATGATCGAACCTTCGGAGCCCCTGATGGGCGCGGCGTTGGACGCCCGCCCAAAGGGCGGGCAAGCAAACACTGGTCGGCGAGGCATGGCCTCGCCCGTTAAGCGCGCGCCATTCTGGGACCAGGCCCTGAGCCTGCGTGCTGAGAGAAGGCGGGAACAGAGAGGCCGTAATGCAGATTCGCCGGGTCCTGGCGTTGATTGTTGTCTTCGCATTCGTCGTGACCTCGCTGCCGATGGCGGCGCAGACCGACAACAAGAGTCAGCCGAAGCGCTCGAAGGCCGAACAGCAGGACATCGACGTGTCGGCGCACCTGGTCGATCGCGTCAGTTCGGGCGAGATGCCGGCGCCGGCCGACCTCACCCTGACGTGGGAATCGAATCACTTCACGAAGGGGCAGGAAGGCCTCACCTACGTCCCGTTCACGATGATCGTGGACAAGACGCTCGCGTCGAAGCAGGTGGCCTACTACGTCCGCATCGTGGAAAAAGGCACGCCCGCCGTCGCCGCCGCGCCCGATCCGAAGGACAAGGGGAAGCCAGCCGCGGCTCCGGTCCGGCCAACCTATCCCTGGGAGCGCGTCTCCTTCACCCAGGTCCCGGCCACCGGCAAGATGTCGCGTGCTTTCGTCCTGAAGCCGGGCGAGTACGACGCCTACATCGTGATCAAGGAGAAGTTCGAGAAGGAAGTGAAGGACCTGGCCAAGCAACCGCTGCCGAAGGTCGCCTTCCTGAAGCGCGAGATCAGCGTGCCGAGCTATGACGCCGCGGCGGAACTCAAAGTGAGCACGCCCATCCTGGCCAGCACCGTCGAGCCGTTGACCGCGCCGCTCTCGCCCGTGCAACTGGAGGAGAGCCCCTACAGCGTGTTCGGGGCGATGAAGATCGAGCCGTCGGCCGACGGCAAGTTCTCGAAGGCCAGCGAGTTCAACCTGGTGTTCTTCGTGTACGGCGCGGGTGATGCGGGCGGCGGCAAGCCGAACGTGACGCTCGAGTACTCGTTCTACCAGAAGCAGGCCGAGGGCGAGAAGTACTTCAACAAGACCGCCCCGCAGGAGCTCAACGGCACCACTCTGCCGCCAGACTTCAACGTGGCCGCTGGCCACCAGGTGCCGGGCATGCTGTCGATTCCCTTGTCCAGTTTCCCGGCGGGCGACTACCGGCTGGAAATCAAGGTCACCGACAAGGCGAGCAGCAAGACGCTGGTTCAGAACGTCGCATTCTCGGTCACCGCGTAGCGAGGCATCGCCTCAAAGTGACGTGAAAGGCTTCGCCTCCAGCCGGCAGTGTTTGATTGCCCGCCCTCCGGGCGGGCGGCTATAGTGGCTGGCGGGGGCACCGTGCGGGGGATGGCGAGGGCACGGGAGATGACACACACACGCGCGCTGGGCAGTGCCGCCGCGGTCGGGCTGTGCCTGATCGTCCCCGCGCTGCCCGCGTCGGCGCAGCTGCCGCCCCGCCCGCAGACACAGCTCGTGAGCCGCCCCGCGGCCGCGGTGGCCGCCGAGCTCACCGGCATAGTCAGCGATCGCGGTGGCCGTCCCCTGGTGGGGGCGGTCGTCTCGGCGATCGGGTCCGAGTCGGCGTTTGCCGTGTCGGATCGCGAAGGGCGCTTCACCTTCCGTACCCTGCCCCAGGGGCCGTACATCGTCCGGGCGCATCTGCAGGGCTATCTTCCGGCCCGTCCGCGCCTGGTGCAGATCAGCACCGGCGCCCGCGGGGATTTCACCATCACGCTCGTGAAGCGGTCCGAGGCGGCCGATCCGCCGGCCGTCATCGCCGCCGGCGTCGGGCCCATCGACACGCCGGCGGGCGAGCCCGACGAAGTCGAGACGCACGAGCACGACGAGTTGGCTTGGCGGCTGCGCCATCTGAAGCGCAGCGTACTCAAGAATCAGGACGAGAGCGTCCCCGGGCTCACGGGCCTCGACGGCGAGTACCCGTGGGCGGGTCTGGGCCGGGCGGTGGGCGAATCCGCCCGCCTGGCGACGTCCGCCCTCTCCGACTTGCCGCTGGCGGGGCAGTTCAACCTGCTCACGACCACTTCGTTCGACCGTCCGCAGGAGTTGTTCTCGCCCGAGGCGGTGTTGCCGCGCAGCATCGCGTTCCTGTCGCTCTCGGCGCCGATGCCGAGCGGCGAGTGGCGCATGCGCGGCGCGATCACACAAGGCGACCTGTCGTCGTGGACCGTCACCGGGTCGTTCGCGCGCGAGGCGACGGCGGCGCACGCCTATCAGGCCGGCTTCTCGTACGGCATGCAGCGCTACGCGGGCGGGAATGCGGAGGCGCTGGCGGCGATGCGCGACGGCAGTCGCACGGTGGGCATGGTCTACGCCTACGACAACTGGACGCTGACGCGGGCCGTACGTGTGGACTTCGGCGGCCGCTACGCGAACTACGGCTACCTCGAGGATCTGGGGCTCTTCAGCCCGCGTGCGGGTGTCACCGTCAAGCCGTCGGAGAGGGATCCGCTGACCCTGCGCGCCAGCGTGTCGCACCGTGAGAGCGCGCCTGGCGCCACGGAGTTCATCCCGCCGGCCCTGGGCGTCTGGCTGCCGCCCGAGCGCACGTTTTCAGCGGTGTCGCGCGGCACGTTCCAGCCCGAGCGCATCGATCACGTCGAGGTCGGGGCCGAGCGCCAGATGCTTGGCGCGGTGCTGGTGGGCGTGCGGGCCTTCCGTCAGCGCGGCGAGGACCAGATCGTCACCCTTTTCGGACTCGGCACCTCCGATGAGATCGCGGATACCGGCCACTACCGGGTCGGGTCGGCGGGCGACTTCGAGGCGGTCGGCTGGGGCGTGAGCGTGAGCCGCAGTGTCGGCACGTCGACCCGCGCCTCGGTGGACTATTCCCAGGCCGACGCGCGGTGGATCGAGCCCTCGCGCGACATCCTGGCGCTGGCGCACGTGGCCAGCCACGTCCTGCGGCGCTCCGATCGCGTCCACGACCTCACGGCGAGCGTCGAGAGCGTGTTGGCGGCGTCGTCCACCCGCGTCTTCGTGCTCTACAAGCTCAACTCCGCCGTCGCCGCCGACGGCATCGATCAGGTGTTGGCGGGCGGCCCGCGCTTCGACGTCCAGATCAACCAGGCGCTGCCGTTCGGGTTCGCGCGGTCGCGGTGGGAAGCACTGGTGGCGGTGAAAAACGTGTTCTACGACGAGTACGACAGGGGCTCGATTTACAGCGAGCTGATGGTGGTGCGTGCGCCGACGCGCGTGCTCGGGGGCGTCACCGTCAAATTTTAGTCGCGGGCGCTTTCGCGAGGCGCGCGGCAGTTGTCTGGCAACCGGCTTGCGCCGGTTCAGGCGCGACCCGCTGAGAACGCGGGCCGCGCGGCAGTATCTGACAAACCGGCTTGCGCCGGTTCGCTAATTTGGGGAAGGTTTGAAGGCGTCGGCAGCAGCAGACCGGGGAGGCGATGCCTCCCCATTTTTTGCCGCATTTTCCGGCTCCATTTTGTTGAATGTCCAGTTCTGATCGTTGGATTCCCGGACGTACGCCGGCGAGCTTGGACCGGTGGTCGAAGCCCGCGCTCCCCGTGGTGGTGGTGTCGGTGCTGCTGTGCCTCGGTGCCGCCAACATCGCCTCGCGGGCGGCCTTCCTCGAGGTAGAGGACGGCGTACTGTGGGCCTCGCGCGCCGAGGGTGTGGTGGCGGCCGACATCGCCGACGCGACGCCGGCCGCCGCGGTCGGTATTCAGCGCGGCGATCTGCTCATCGCCATCAACGATCGACCGATCGAGGATCCGGCCGACGTCGTCGAGATCCTGCACGGCGCCGGCCGCGGCGAGACGCTGCGCTACACCGTGTTGCGGCTCGGCTCGCGCGACGTCCTCGACGTGCGCGTGGCGCCCATTCCGGGCGGCCCCGGCATCCTCTACTTCCTCCTCGCCGGCGTCGGCACCTTCACGCTCCTCGTCGGCGGCGCCGTCCGGTTGCGGCGCCCGCGCGATCCCGCGACCTTGCACTTCCTGTGGCTGTCGGTCGCCTTCTTCGGCGTGTTCACCTTCTCGTTCAGCGGCCGCCTCGATCGCCTCGACTGGGTGTTCTTCTGGGCCGACGAGATTTCGATTCTGGCGCTGCCGCCGCTCTTCCTCCATTTCACGCTGGTCTTCCCCGAGCGGCCCAGCAAGCTGAACAGCACCATGCTCGGACGAGTGCTGGAGGTGGTCAATTACACGCCCGCACTCGTGCTCGGGCTTGCCCGCGTGGTCTCGGTGGCCGGGGCTTCGACCGATGCGGCGCGATTCGTCCAAGTTAGCTCCGCGCTCGACCGGATGCAGTTCCTCTACCTGGCCGTGTGCTTCCTCGGCGGGCTGTTCGGGCTGAGCCGCGCCCTCCGGCAGGTGCGCACCGTGACCGCGCGCCGCCAGTTGCGCTGGATCGCGTGGGGCACGGCGTTCGGCGCCGGACCGTTCGCTTTCGGTTACGCGCTGCCCTATGCCCTTGGCGTCGCGCCGTCGATCCCCATGCAGCTGTCGGCGGTGCCGCTCAGCCTGATTCCCCTCGCGTACGCCTCGGCCATCGTCCGCTACCGGCTGATGGACGTGGAGGTTATCGTCAAGCGCGCCCTGGTCTACGCGGCGGTGCTCTCGGCGGTGGTGGCGATGTACGTGGTGCTGCTCAAGGTCGTGCAGCGGATGTTCGACCAGGGCAGCGCCGGCCACGAATGGGTGATCGCGTTTCTCGCCACGCTGGTCGCCGTGCTGCTCGCGCCGCCGGTCAAGGACTTCGTGCAGACCACGCTCGACCGGGCGTTCTACCGCGACCGCTACGACTACCGGCGCGCTCTGGTGGGCTTTGCCCGCGATCTGAACAGCGACCTCGACCTTGGCCGGTTGAGCGCCCGACTGGTCTCACGGGTGGCCGAAACGCTCGAAGTGGACCGCATGGCGCTGCTGGTGGAGAGCGAGTCGGGCCCGACCTACGCGTCGATGCACGCCTACGGCTTCGACGACCCGCCGCCGCCGCTGCCGAAGCTCTCGGGGATCGGCCGCCGGCTCGCGGGAGGCCACCTGGTGGCGCTCGACGACCCCACCGCGGTGGGCTGGTTCGCGGCCGAAGAGATCGAGTTCTGGCGCGACACCGGCCTCTACTACTTCGTGCCGTGCGTCTCCCAGACGGGCGCCACCGCGGTGCTCGTCCTCGGCCGCAAGCATTCGAACGAGCCGCTCAGCAGCGAGGACATGGCGCTGCTGGCCGCGGTCGCGGGCCAGATGGCCACCGCGCTCGAGAACGCACGGCTCTACCGGCAGCTCCACGTCAAGGCGCGCGAGCTCGATCGGGTGCGCGCGTTCAACGAGAACATTCTCGAGTCGCTCGACGACGGTCTGCTGGTCGTGGACCTCGATGACAAGGTGGTGCGGTGGAACACCGCGCTCGAAACCCTCTACGGCGTGTCGCGCAGCGCCGCCGCGGGCCGGGCGCTCGACGACCTCTTCGACGGCCCGTGCGTCGAGGCGGTGCGGGCGGCGCGCCGCGATTCGCCCACCGGCGCCGTGCTCTCGCGCGTGCCGCTGCACTGCCGCGGCGCCAAGGTCGGGCGGACGCTCATCGTCAACTGCGCGGTCGTCCCCCTCAGGACCACCGTCACCGACGATGGCGCCACGGAAGGCACGGTGGTGATCGTCGAAGACGTGACGTCGCGCGTCCAGTTCGAGGAGCAGCTGCAGATCTCGGAGAAGATGGCGTCGATCGGCCTGCTCGCAGCCGGCGTCGCCCACGAGGTCAACACGCCGCTCACCGGCATCTCGAGCTTCACGCAGATGCTGCTCGAGGGCGCCGATCCCGACGATCCCCGGACCCGCCTGCTCGAGAAGATCGAGCGCCAGACGTTCCGGGCGGCGAAAATCGTCAACGGGTTGCTCAACCTCTCGCGTCCGGCGTCGGGCACCGTGTCGGAGCTGGCGGTCGTGGACCTCAATGTGGTCATCGCCGACGTGCTCGGCCTGCTCGAGCATCAGTTCATGACCCACAGCGTGAAGCTGCGCCGCGAGCTCAGCGAGTCGCCGGTGCTGGTGCTCGGCATCGAGCACAAGCTGCAGCAGGTCTTTCTCAACCTCTTCCTCAACGCCAAGGACGCCATGCCGAAGGGCGGCTGGCTGTCCGTGCGCACGGCCGTCGACGGCAAACACGTCGTTGCCGAAGTGGCCGACACCGGCTCGGGGATCCCGAACGAGTATCTCGCGCGGATCTACGACCCGTTCTTTACGACCAAGGCGATGAACCAGGGCACCGGCCTCGGTCTGTCGATCACGTACGGCATCGTGCGCGAGCACGATGGGGCGATCGATTGCGACAGCCAGGTGGGGCAGGGCACGCGGTTCGTGCTGTCGTTCCCACTGCCGCGGTCGCGGCCGGCGCTCGCGTCACGGCTCTGAACGCGGTATCGAAAGCAGGCAGCACCATGGCTCGCAGCGGTTCGGTCCTGGTCATCGACGACGAAGAAGTGATGCGCGAGATCCTGGAGGCGCTGCTCGGCCGCGAGGGGTATCGCGTGAAGCTGGCCTCGAGCGGCGAGGAAGGCCTCGACCTCGCGCGCTCGACCCAGTTCGACGCCGCGATCGTCGACGTGATGATGCCGGGCATCGACGGCATTGCGGTGCTCGAGGAGCTGAAGAAGATCGACGAAGATCTGCCCGTGGTCATGGTGACCGCGTTCGCGTCGGTCGAGACCGCGATCTCGGCGATGAAGCGCGGCGCCTTCGACTACATCACCAAGCCGTTCAAGAACGACGAGGTGATCGTGGTGATGCGCAATGCCGTCGAGCGGCGGCAGCTGGTGGCCGAGAACGCCGCCCTGCGCCAGAGCCTCCACGCCCAGGCGCAGAAGTTCTCGGGCATCATCGGCCGCAGCCCGCGCATGCGTCAGGTCTTCAACCTGATCATGCAGGCGGCGCCGAGCCGCTCGACGATCCTCATCACCGGCGAGAGCGGCACCGGCAAGGAGCTGGTGGCGCGTGCCATCCACGCCAACTCGCCGCGTGCCGATCGCGCGTTCGTCACCGTGAACTCGGGCAACCTGCCGCCGGACCTGCTCGAGTCCACGCTCTTCGGCCACGTGAAGGGCGCCTTCACCGGCGCGATCAACCCGAAGAAGGGGCTCTACGACCTCGCCGACAAGGGCAGCATCTTCTTCGACGAGATCGGCAACATTCCGCACGAGACCCAGGCCAAGCTGCTGCGGGTGATGCAGGAGCGGGAGTTCATGCGCCTGGGCGGCATCGAGACGATCCGCGTGGACGCGCGCATCATCGCCGCCACCAACTGCGACCTGAAGGAAATGGTGGACGATGGCCGGTTCCGCGAGGATCTCTATTACCGGCTGCACGTCATCAACGTCTACCTGCCGCCGCTGCGCGAGCGCAAGGACGACATCCCGCCGCTGATGCAGCATTTCCTCGAGAAGTACAGCGAGGAGAACGGCAAGCCCGATATCGAGCTGAAGCCGGAGGCGCTCGACCTGCTGATGGAGTACAGCTGGCCGGGCAACGTCCGCGAGCTCGAGAACGTCATCGAGCGCGCGGTGGTGCTGAGCTCCACCGCCAGCATCGGCGCCGATCTCATTCCCGACCACGTACGCACCGCGCCGAGCTTCCGGATTCCGAACTTCGTGGTGCCGCCCGAGGGGCTGTCGTTCAAGGACGTCATCACCAGCGTCGAGCGCCGGCTGATCGAGTCGACGCTCGAGGCCGCCGGCGGGGTGCAGAAGAAGGCGGCCGAACTGCTGAAGATCAAGCCGACGACGCTGAACGAGATGATCAAGCGCCACGACATCGGCTCGCGGCGGCGGAAGGGCCCGGCGTTCAGCGAGCAGGACGACGAAAACGACCCGCCCCGGTCGCGCACGACGACCGAGCTGACGCGGGAGTAGGGGCGGGTCGGGCGGGGTGAGGCGGGTAGGGTGGTTGGGTCAGGGCTCTTAGCCGCCTTATAGCGCGCGTCAGCGCGGCCCTACCCGCCTTACCCGCCTCCTGCCCGTTATCGTGCAGGCTTGATCCGTCCCAGCAGTCGCTCGAAGCGAGTCAGCACCGCGTCCCAGCGGTAGTGCTGGTCGACGTAGCGGCGCCCGGCCTCGCCGAGGCGTTCCCGCAGCTGCGGGTCGCGGGCGATCAGCCGCAGCATCTCCACGAACTCCTCGCGGTTCTCGTAGTAGAGCCCGCCGTTGGCGCGGCGGCAGTGCGCAACCGCGGCGGCGTTGCGCGCGCTGGCGAGGACGGGCGTGCCGACGGCCATGCTTTCGAGCACCGCCTGTGCCATCAGGTCGTCGGGTGACGGCGCGATGGTGAGATCGGCGGCTTCGAAGGCGATCATGCGCTCGCGCTCGGGCAGCATGCCCGCCTGCCGCAGGTACGGCTCGTCGGGCACGCGCATCATCTTCACGCCCATCAGCACCAGCGACACGTCGCCGTCAGTGGAGGCATAGCCGTCGAAGTACTCCAGCATCTCCTGGCAGCCGTTGTCGGGCTCGACGCGGCCGCCGTAGAGGGCGATGGGGCCGTAGAGGCGGTGGCGGCGGCGGAAGGGCATGCCGCGTCCGGCGAGGTACGACTCCTCGGTCATCGCCTCGGCCTCGCCGGGCACGTCCTCCTCGACCGGGATCACGTCGGAGGGATCCTGCTGGTGCCGCGGGTACGCCTGCTGCGGCGACGGCTCGACGCCGATGCCGACGAGCTCTTCGTGATGCGGCTGCACGTGCACGAAGGTGTGGAGCAGCCGCCGCTCGGAGGTGGAGAGCAGTCCGAGCGCGCGGGGCATCAGCAGCAACTCGGCCCAGAGGCCCAGCCGCAATGTCGCTTTGAGCTCGAGGTGCGGGAAGAGCACGCTGTGCTCGGGTGCCGTGGCCATCCCGAAGACCGTGGTCACGGTGTTCAGTCCGAAGAAGACCAGGGCGTCGTAGTTGCGGTGTTGCCGCTTGAGATGGTCGAGCAGCCCCGGCGCCCATGGGCCGCGCCGCCTCACCCAGTCGAGTTCCTCGGCCCGCGAGTGCGGCTCGGCGAGGAGGCGCGCGGCGAGGCGCGACAGGGCCGACGGATCGGGATCGCGTTCGGTGACCGGGAAGCGGCGGACGCGGACGCCCCGCACCCGGTCAGGCCCCTCCGGGTACTCGTTCTTCCACGTCCGCGAATCGCGCGCGCAGGTCGTCAGCACATCGATGTCGTGGCGATGGCCCGTGTGCTCGGCCAGCAGACGGCAGGCGTGCTCGGGTCCGGCGATGAGGTCTGCGCCGTAGCGCGGGGTGATGAACGCGAGTTTCACGACGCGGTCTCTCTCTTCCCGTCCGTCGGGACCGGCCCGCGCGGGGCCGCGTCCACGACAGCGGCGCCAGGCCGCGCGGTGCGCGGGCGGGCGGCCAGCCATCCCGGAAGCGGATCCATCCGGCCGGCCGGAGCGCCAGCCGCCAACCGCTCGAACATGTCCAGATAGGCACGCTCGATCACCGGCCACTCGTAGTGGGCGGTGTAAAACGCCCGTCCATTCTCGCCCAATTCGTCGGCCAGTGCCGGGTCGTTGAGCAGCGTGTCGAGCATCGCCTCGAATTCCCGCCCGTTCGAGTAGAACAGCCCGCCGTTGCTGCGCAAGCACTGGCCGGCGAGCACGTCGCAGCGGCCGTTGGCGAGCACGGGGACGCCGATCGCCCAGGCCTCGAGCATCACCATCGAGAGGCTCTCGAAATACGAGGGCATCACCAGCGCTTCGGCGCCCGCGAGCACGTCGTATTTGTCCTGATCGCTGACATAGCCCAGGTGCCGTATGCGCGGATGATCGGGGATCGGCAAGACCGGCGTGCCGATCAGCACGAGGTCGAGCGGGCGGTCGCATCGGGCGGCGTACTGCGAGAAGTAGTCGAAGAGCTCGGCGCACCCCTTGTTCACGTCGATGCGGCCTACGTAGAGCAGGTAGGGACGATCGAGGCCGAAGGCGGCGGCCGCGCGCGACGGGTCGATCGCCGCCGGAATCTGCGATCCGACGCCCACGGTCACCCCTGGCACATGGCCGGCGCCGTGGAGATCCTGGATGAGCGCGCGTTCTTCCGGCGAGTTGTACATGATGCCGCGGGCGCCGCGGAGCACCGGACCGAAGATCTGGAGGCCGAGCGCGGGATCGCGCTCGGTGGTCGGTACCAGCACCGCGTTGCCGGCCGCGGCGCGCGCGCCGTGAAACGCGGTGTGGTAGCGCAGGCTGAACAGGACCACGAAGTCGGACTCGGCCGCTACGTGGCGCACGCGCTCGATGAGCGCCGGACTCACCGGCCCCTGGCTGTCGAGCCAGGCCAGTTCGTCGGCCACCGAGTGCATCTCCTCGAACACGAGCGACGAGCGGCGCGCGAAGTCGCGCGGCTCGCGCTCGTGCGCGACGGGATAGCGCTCCACCGGGATGCCGTGGACGCGGGTTTCGCCTGCTGGATACTCGTTCTTCCAGGTCACGTAGTCGCGTGCACACGTCGTGAGCACGCGCACCTCCGCGTGGCCCGCCAGGTGCTCGGCGATGTACCGCGCGTGCAGCTCCGAGCCGCCGCCGATATCGGCGGCGTAGCGCTGCACGACGACGGCGAGCTTCACCGGTCGGACGGTTCGGACGACGGGGGCGTGGAGTCGGCCGGTGCAGCGCCGGGTGACTCCGGCGGTTCGAACGCGGGCGCGATGGGTGCCGGTGCCGTCGGACGCGCGGGCTCGACTCGCTCGAAGGGCTCGGGTGCGGCCTCCGCAGACGGTGCCGAAGGCGCCGGTTCGCCGGCGTCCGCAGGGGGTGGGGCGACTACGACGGATGCGGGCGAAAGTGGCACCGCGTCATCCGCCTCCGGCCCGTCGCCGTCGGGACCGTCGTCGAACGTGTCGTCGTCGCTCTCGGCGAGATCGGCTGCCGGCGCCAGGGCCGCGCCTCCGCCCGCCGTGTCACCGCCCGGCAGGTTGCCGCGCCGCCCACGCCGGCGCCGCCGCCGCCGCCGGCCTTCCGAGGCCTGCCCGTCGCCGCCGGCGCTGTCCGGCGATGGCCGCGCCGCGCCGGCAGGAGGCGCAACCGCGGGCGTATCGAACGTGCGGGCGGGGCTCGGGGGCGCCGCGGGCGGCGCCTCGAGTCCGCGAATGCGGCGCTCGGTGAAGTCGGCGCGCGCCGTGAGCGATTCGAGGCGCAGCGACAGGCTCTGCATCTCGATGCTGACCCGTGACACCTCGGTGACGAGCCGCTGCAGCACGGTGTAGTGCAGCGCGTTCCACTCCGCCTGCGCCCGCTCGCGCTCGGCTTCGCGCCGCGCCGCCTCGCGGTTGACGCGCACCTGAGCGTTCAGCGCGGCCGCGATCGGGTTGGGGTTGAAGAACAGCTTGAGCACCGGCGCGAGCAGCTTGCGCAGAAAGCGGAGCAACCCGTTGTGCGTGTCGTAGATCGTGTGATCCTCGAACGTATACGCGTCGGCAGGCTCGGCAGGCGCGAGATCGGCGGGCGCGCCAGCGGCCTTGCGCAGCTGGTCGAGCAAGCCCGGCTTCACCGTCCGCGGGTCGAGGATCGCCTCGAGCCGCCGCGCGGCCAGTTCCTGGATCTGCTGCGCCGAGAGATCGATGCCGTGGCGCTGGGCGATGCGCGCCTTGATGTCCTTGACGATCCGATCGACGTCGGCCTGTTCGACCTGTCCCGGCTCCTGGGCCTGCGCCTGGGCCTGGGGCGGTGGGGACGGCCGGCGGTCGCCCCGACGGTCCTGACCGCGGCGGCCACGATGGAAATGCTGGCGACGTCCGGAATGCGGGTGCTGGTCAGCTGCCATGTCGATCGGTAAGTATGGCCGAAATCCGATGGATTTCGCGCCCGGTTAGCCGCCCAGGCCCGTGTAGAGCACCGCCAGCACCGCCCCCACCCACAGCCCGACGCAGGCGAGCAGGGGCCGATCCGTCAGGAGCAGGTCGGAGGGATTGCCGCCGCCGCGCCGCTGGTGGACCAGGTACAGATACCGGAAGATGCCGTAGAGCACGAACGGAATCGTCAGCCCCAGCCGGTCGGAGCCGAGCCGCTCGGCCGTTTCGGAGCTGATGGTGTAGACACTGTAGGCGATCAGGGTGGACGCGGTGACGACGGCGATCATCTGGTCCAGCAAGTACGGGCTGTACTCCTGCAGGATCGGCCGGTGCCCGGCGGCCCCGTCGGCGAGCAGCGTCAGTTCGTGGCGTCGCTTGCTGAGCCCGAGGAAGAGGGCGAGCAGGGTCGTGCACACGAGCAGCCAGTGGCTGATGGGCACCCCGATCGCCACGGCCCCGGCGACGGCTCGGAGCACGAAGCCGCCCGCGAGCGTCAGCACGTCGATGATCACGTAGTGCTTGAGCGCAAGCGAGTAGGCCAGGAGCAGCGCCACGTAGGCGCCGGCCGTCATCGCCAGGGCGCGGTTCACGGCCGCGGCGGCCGTCAGACAGGCGACTGCCAGCAGCGCCGATGCGGCGAGCGCGACCGCCGGAGACAGGGCGCCCGAGGCGACGGGCCGCAAGCGTTTGATCGGATGCTGGGCGTCGGCGGCGCGATCGATCACGTCGTTGATCAGATACACCGCACCCGAGAGGCCGCAGAAGATCACGAAGGCCGCAAGGGCCGGCACCCAGGCGTCGCGGTCGATCAGGCGTCCGCTGAAGCCGAGGCCGGCAAAGACCAGCAGGTTCTTCGTCCACTGTTGCGGGCGCAGGGACTGGACGACGAGCCGCGCGGGCGAGGCGTGCAGTCGGCCGTGCGGAGACGCCACGGATGGCCGGCCGGGCGGCCTACTTGGCGACGGTGAAGCTGCGCACCGCGTCCGCCTCGTTGTCGTAGGTCTCGAACACGGTGAGGAGCTTGGTGATGGCCAGCAGGTCTTCGATGCGCTTGGTGAGGTTGAGGAGGCGCATCGTGCCGCCCTGGCGCTTGACGGTCGTGTAGGTGCGCACGACCTCACCCAGCCCGGCGCTGTCGATGTACGGCACGTCCGCCAGGTTCAGGACGAGCTGCTTGTGGCCCTGGAGTACGAGGCTGTTGATCTTGTCCTTGAGAATCTCGTCGCCCTCGCCCAGCGTCATCTTGCCCTTGAGGTCCAGGATGATGACATCGCCTGCGGCTCGTTCCTCGATCTGCATAGGTCCTCGGAGTCGATCGGATGCGTCGGAAAGCCCAGAATTCTAGCACGTGGGGCAGGAGGGTCCTGGCGTCGCCTGGCTTAGACACCAGAGGCGGGAGTTTGGCCTGAATCGGACGAAAAAGCAGGCAAGGCCGCGCCGGGACGGACGAAAAAGGGGGCCAAGCGTTGCGCTTGGCCCCGGCGTCTGGCGAACTCGACCGACGATCCGACGGGCGCGACCGGGGAAGTTCCCTGCGGCTTATACGCCGCTTGCCCCCGCGAACTTCCTCTGCTGGAAGCATTCCTTGCAGAAGATCGGGCGGCCTTGAGTGGGGCGGAACGGAACCGTTGTTTCCTTCCCGCACGCCGAGCACGTCGCCTGTGTTTCAACGCGCTCCCTGCCGTATCCTTCGCCGCGCCCGCCGCTCGGGCTCGACAACGTCCGGCTGGCCCTCTTGGCCTTGCATGACTTGCAACGCTTGGGTTCGTTCTTGAACTGCTTGTCAGCGAAGAAGAGCTGCTCGCCCGCCGTCCAGATGAACTCGTTGCCGCAATCCACGCACCTCAGGGACTTGTCTTGGAACTCCATCGGTCGCCACCTCGTGAGCTCGTCGTCCTGTGGGTTTTGCTACTCCAACTCGCGTCGAAGCTTCTTACGGTTGCGCTTACGCGCCAGAGCCTGCTTGGCTCTGCGCTTGTCGCCCGGCTTCAGGTAGAAGGAATGCTTCTTGATGTCCTTGATGATGTCTTCCTGCTGGACCTTCCGCTTGAAGCGCCGGAGGGCACTCTCGATGGACTCGCCCTCCTGAATCTTGACTTCAGCCACGCCTAGATACACCCCCTCACGGCTGGATGGCACTGTCTGTAGGACCGCTTACAAAGTGGCGAATACAGTAGGCTATCACAGGCGCGCGCGGATTCTAGGCGCAACGGGTCTCCACGTCAACAACAACCAACGCTGTGTCGTATAGAAAGATCCCATCCTTTTTAAGCATGGCCGGTGCACTGTTCCGGCATGGCTCCATCGCTCCAACCGGCTCGATGAGATGCGCTTCGACCGGCTCGAATCCTGCCGTGCACGTGCTCTGTAACCAATTGCGCTTGAATTACTTGCCTCGATCTCTATGAAGATTCTCGTGGTCGGCGGCGGCGGGCGGGAGCACGCGATGACATGGGCTCTCACCGCCGGCCGCGGCGGTGTGACCGTGGTGGGTGCCCCGGGGAATCCCGGGGTGGCGCAGCTCGCCAAGTGTGTTCCGGCGGACCTGACGAAGCCGGATGAACTGCTCGCGATTGCCGATCGCGAACAGGTCGACCTCACCGTGGTCGGCCCCGAAGTGCCTCTCAGCGCGGGCATCGCCGACGTGTTTGCCGCCAAGTCACGGCCGGTTGTGGGACCGACACGAGCGGCCGCAGCGCTCGAGTCGAGCAAGGCGTTTGCGAAGCACTTCATGGCACGACACGGTGTGCCGACCGCGCGATTCGCCGACTGCACTACCTCGAAAGAGGCACTCGAGGTCATCGCTCGCGGCGAGCTCGGCTTTCCGGTCGTCGTGAAGGCAGATGGTCTCGCCGCCGGCAAAGGCGTGGTGATTGCCGAGGACCGTGCGACGGCCGAGGCGGCGGTGCGCGAGGCGATGGTCGATCGCCGTTTCGGCGGCGCCGGCGATCGCGTCGTGCTCGAAGAGTTCCTCGTCGGGCAGGAAGCGTCGTACTTCGTTCTCTCGGACGGGCGATCGTTCCTCCGCATGTCGTCGGCGCAGGATCACAAGCGCATCTTCGACGCCGATCGCGGCCCGAACACCGGCGGCATGGGGGCGTTCGCGCCGAGCCCGCTCGTCACTCCCGAGGTCGAGGCGCGCGTGATTAAGGAAGTGGTCGAGCCCGTGCTCGGCGGGATGCGTTCAGAGGGCCACCCATTCAGGGGGTTCTTGTACGTCGGGCTGATGCTGACCGCGGCCGGGCCGAAAGTGGTGGAGTTCAACGTGCGGTTCGGCGATCCCGAGGCGCAGGTGATCCTGCCGATGCTCGACGAGGATCTGCCCGCGCTGCTCATGGCCGCGGCGACCGGCGCGCTACCGTCGCGCGCGGCGCGCACGCGCGACGAGCGCCTCGTCGGCGTGGTGCTGGCATCCGCCGGGTATCCGGAGTCGTCGGAATCGGGGCGCGTCATCGAGGGGCTGGCGCGGGCCGCAGCGGTGCCCGGCGCCCTGGTGTTTCACGCCGGGACGGCGGCGCGTGATGGCGCCATCGTCACCGCGGGCGGCCGCGTGCTCACCGTCGTCGGCCGCGGGCCCACCTACCCCGATGCGATCGCCGTGGCCTACCGGGCCGTCAGCGAGATCCGCTTCGAGGGGATGCAGTTCAGAACCGACATCGGGCGCAAGGCGGTGGCCGCGCATGAGGCGCAGGACCCGGCGGGGCCCGCATGAAGTACGCGGTGGTTACCTTCGGCTGCCGCGTCAACCAGGCCGACTCGCTCGAGATGGAAGCCGTGCTGCGCGCGCGCGGCGCCGTCGGCGTGGCGCCGGCCGACGCCGACGTGGTGATCGTCAATACGTGTTCCGTCACCGCCGCCGCGGATCAAGGCGCACGGCAGGCGATCCGGCGCGTCGCCCGCGTGAACCCCTCGGTGCAGATCGTCGTGACCGGCTGCTACGCCACGCGCGAGCCGGCCGACGTGGCGTCATTGCCGAACGTGGCGCGCGTGGTGGCGAATCCACGGAAGGAATCGCTGGCGTCGGAGCTCGCCGAGGCCTTCGGCCTGACGACGGCGGACCGGTTTGGCCCGGGCGAAGGCCCCTGCGGCGCGCCGCTCGAACCCGGCGTGGCCGGCCGTACCGCGTTGACACTGCGCGTGCAGACCGGCTGCGACGAGCGCTGCAGCTACTGCATCATTCCGAGCACGCGCGGCGCCGGGCGCTCGAAGCCGCTTCCGAAGATCCGCACCGCGCTCGAACGGGCGGCGGCCGCGGGCTACCGCGAGATCGCGCTGACCGGCGTGCACCTCGGCTCCTACGGGCGCGACCTGGGCGACGGCAGCTCGCTGCTGGCCCTCGTCCGGCTGCTCGCAGAGTGGCCGGCGGACGTGCTGTTCCGACTGAGCTCGCTCGAGCCGATGGACTGCAGCCCCGAGCTCGTGGATCTCGTGGCGGCGTCGCCACGGCTGGCGCCGCATTTCCATCTACCGCTGCAGCACGCGTCCGACGAAATGCTGGCGGCGATGCGGCGTCCGTACTCGCTGGCGTATTTCGGCGCGCTGGTCGATCGGATTCGCACGCGCATGCCGCATGCCTCGATCGGCTCCGACGTAATCGTCGGCTTTCCCGGCGAGACCGACGCGCACGCTTCGGTGCTGCTCGACTACGTGAGCGGGTCGCCGCTGACCCACCTGCACGTCTTTCCCTATTCGCACCGGCCGGGAACGGAGGCGAGCGCGCTGGGCGGCATGCCGGCGCCGCCGATCGTGCAGGAGCGCGGCGCCGCGCTGCGCAGTGCCAGCGAGCGCCTGGCGCGTGCGTTCCGGACTGCGCAGGCCGGCAGCGTCCGCCGCGCGCTGGTGGTGGACGACGGCATGGCAGCTGTCACCGACAACTACCTGCGCCTGGCGCTCGACGCGCCGCGCACGCGCAACGAGTGGATCGACGTCGAGGTCGTGGACGGGCGGCGCGGCCGGGTCGTCCTTCACTGAGGCGGGTCGGAAGACCAGGAGCCACGGAAGGCCTTCGTGAGACCTGCCCGAGGCGGATGAGCCGGCGCCGCAAACTGAGCAGCGCATCAGGGCGCTAGAATCGCACCATGGTGCACCGATTGAGTCTCCTTCAAGGCTTCCACGTGCACGCGACGGACGGTTACATCGGCCACGTCGACGACTTCCTCTTCGACGAGACGAACTGGCAGCTCCGATACATCGTCGTGAACACCAGCAACTGGCTGGCCGGAAAGTGGGTGGCCGTCGCGCCGCTGTCCGTGAAGCGCATCGACTGGTCCAACCGCGAGGTGCACATGGCGCTCACGCGAGCCGAGATCCGCGACAGCCCGAACATGGAAGAAGCGGAGGTGCCGTCGTATGAGCTCGTGCCTCGATTCGTCATCATGTAGAGGCACACGACCTGCCCCTACGAACGAAGCAGGAGGGCCATCTGCTGGCCCGCGCTCTTCTTGGTGCCGCCCTCGACGATCAGCTGACCGCACGCCGCGCGGATGTCGCGGCCGCGGCTCTTGCGCACCGATACCGTGAGGTGCCGGTCGGCGAGGCTCTGCGCGAAGCGCTCGACGCGGTCGTCCGACGGCCGTGTGTAGTCGATGCCCGGCGCCGGGTTGAGCGGAATCAGGTTCACCTTGGCTTTCATACCGGCCAGCAGCTTTGCCAGCCGCCGCGCGTCGTCGGGCGAGTCGTTCACGCCCTCCAGCATCACGTACTCGAACGTGATCCGCGCGCGCTTCTTCAGCGGGAACTTCCGGCACGCCTCGAGCAGCGACGCGAGCGAATACTTCTTGTTTGGTGGGACGAGCGCCGTGCGCTGATCTTCGGTGGTCGCGTGCAGCGAGATGGCGAGGTTGGGCATGAGCGGCTCCTGTGCGAGCCGCTCGAGTCCGGGCACGATGCCGACGGTCGACAGCGTGATGCGCCGAGGTGAGATCGCGAGGCCGTGCTCCTCGTGGAGCATGCGGAGCGCCTTCATCGTGTTGTCGTAGTTGTGCAGCGGTTCGCCCATGCCCATGAGCACGATGTTGAAGGACTTGTCGAGCAGGTCGGTCGCCTTTGCGAGCACGCGCACCTG
>Ga0207659_10000657_pt1 | contig 20521 bp, 22 predicted proteins | sample KBSM43metaG_FD_184330 | JGI IMG/M metagenome (GOLD analysis project Ga0207659, IMG submission 184330) | Miscanthus rhizosphere microbial communities from Kellogg Biological Station, Michigan, USA - KBS M4-3 metaG (SPAdes) (version 2) | ecosystem: Host-associated > Plants > Roots > Rhizosphere >...
AAAAAGGCCGGGAACCTTACAGATACGGACTGACTACCGGATGACTACCGAGGCACAAATTCTCTAATGATATCAACAAGGCCCATTGACCGATGATTAGGGCCAACTCGCTGATATGGTTAACGGCCCGTAGTCGCCATTTTACAGATTTCCTGTAAGTCGCTGGAAGGGTGAAAAATTAACCCAATAACGCGACCCTTCCAGCGCATCTTTAATCTGGCATATACGGATAGATCACTTCAACCTCGTCGTCGGTCGTGATGTCGAGGCTTTCCATCAGGCCCGGCGACAGGTCGGCGGCACGTCCGGTCTGTTCTTCGTGTGGCCCCCAATCGGCCGGATGGGCGAGCCGCGCGATCCCGGTTTTCCGCGCCGTGACCAGTGCCATCTGCCCGCTGTCGCGGAGCATGGTCTTGGGCGTCCGGTTATAGTCCCAACGACAGGCGAGATAGAACACGTTGGGGTCCAGCCTGCGCGCAAGCCCGGTGGTCCCTGATGGCTGATGTTGCAGGAACAGCCAGGGAGCCTCGTCAAGATTGTAGATGAAGGCCAAGCCCTCGCTGGCACTCACGCCGGTATCGGTTGGCCCCCCGAAGGACGAGCAAGTGCCCTCGGCTTGGAACAACACACCCTCGGGTTCCGGCTCGGGTTCCGGTCCAGGCTCGGGCGCCACGTCATCGCCGGCAATGCCGGATGCGATGGCTTCGCAGATAATCTCGAACTCCTTGCGGTAGAGATCGCAGTCAGGCTTGGCGTCAACGAAGCACACCTCAACCAAGGCCGAGACTTCGTCGGTCGCGTTCAAGAATTTCAGGTCGGTGCGCTTCTTCGGTCCCCGGTTGATAAGCCCGCTGGCATCGCAGACCTTGTCCACAATCTCGTCGGCGAGCTCCATGCCGGAGCTAGACACGTACAGCACTTCACAGCCGCGTGCCGTCGTGGTCGTGACCTGATACGCATTGAAGTGGATGCTGATATCGAAGTCGTGCGATCCCTGCGCGTTGTGGAAGTCCACAATGCGCGTCAGGTTCTCCGATTGGCTATGGCTGACGTCGTCGTGGTAGCAAATCGTCTCGACGCCCATGGCGCGCAGATTGGTGGCGACTTGCTCGACCACGCGCCGCGCTTCGTTGACCTCATCCAGCCCCCACGGCAGCGGCCCAGAGGCGCCACGGATATATTTTCCGTGGCCGCTCGACATGACGATTTTCATTTCTTGTCCTCCACGGGACAGGGTGGCGGGTCCCAAGCAAACGCCAACTTGCGCGCCCTGTTGTGGGCGTTGACTGCGTTGGTGGTTCCTACCTGCGCCCGCTGAGGCTGGGAGTTCTGTGGGTCTTTCGTCCAGATGTCGAACAGGTGGGACATTGCGTCCACCAGTCCCTTGTCGATGCCATCGAAAACAAGCTGCCGAACACGTTCGCGCTCAGTGGCGTCGATGCAATCGAACGGCACCTTGGAACTGGCGTCGCGGTCGAGCAGGGCGAGCAGCAGGAGCGTGACGACGATGGTGGCCACGCCGACTGCTATTCGGAGCATCATGGTGGTGCTGCAAAAATAACATCGGCGCGCGCTTGCGTTAGAATGCCATCAGTTACCAAAGATGCCTTCAAAGTCGCCGTGCTCTGGCTACTCAAATTGATGCTATCCGCACTGAACAGCACATCCCAATTCTTGGCATTGCCACCGGTCTGTCGCCATGTCGTTGCGGTGGCCGCTCGATATTCCGCATTAGTGAAAGCCGCAACCCAATCGGTCGTCGTAATCGATGTCTTGGGCGGCTTGACGTAGGGATCGGGTATGCCGCCAGCCGCAAGCCATTTTTGATATTCCACCCAATCTCTGTTGCCGGGATCGTTAGGGATCGTCGCACCATCAGCGGTGCGGATCACGTATCTGTCGGTCGCACCTAGTGCATATTCTGCCATCACAGCCTCGCGTCGCCAGAAACATTAATAAACGCATAGGCGTTGCCCGCCGCTGCTGTCGTCGCCTGTACGCTTATGATGGTTGCAGTCGTATTTTGAATTGCTGCCGTGTTGGCATTTCCGTAAGTAGCACCTAACACCGCTGCCGTTGGCGTCGCCCGCATTGGCGGCACCCAGGGAACCGATCCAAAAAAGAAAAATCCTGCTCCTGGCGCGTACCCCGATGCCATCAGGTTGTCGAACCGCTGCCAATACCGACGACATATCAGCAACTCCTGATCATACGGCCGCATGATGAACGGCGAGCGTGCGGCGGATGGAGCGTCGGTGCCGGGGAGAACGACGAGGCCGGTGATACGGAAAACGTCTGTGGTGGCGGCGACGGCGTTGATCTGACCGGGCGCTGCAATGTAGCTAACCCCGCTCGCCCAGACGTTCGCCGTAGGCGCAATCAAGTCTGGACCGCATGCCATCGTAAAACTTAAATTGATCCCCACCAGATTATCAATATTCCAGACCCCGTCAGTACAACCCGGAATGGTGACGGTCTTGTACTCCGGTGTTGTTGTCACGTTCTGCGTATAGTTGAAGGAAATGCTGCGGTTTTGCGCGGCATTGCGGATAGAGCCGCTATAAACGCCGGTTCTGGTATGTGCCGTCCAGAACCCAATCGTCAGCGGCTGTGCGCTTGCTGTCCCCCACGCCAGCCGCGACATGCGATAACCTTCGATGTTTTGCTGAAGAAAAACATAACTGCCATTCGGCATCGATGCCTGTGCGACAGTGTTTTGCAAAACTAGTACTTTTGAAAATCCGGGATAGGCCGTGCCAGCCGAAAATTGACCCGCAGAAATGCCTGCGATTGTGGTTTGGAAAACGAAACCGTCGAGGGGGCGGCCGCTGCTCGTTATGACCGATCCACCCAACTCCTGACTGACCTCCATCGAGCCGTTGATCTGCATGCCGTTATAGGCCAGCGCGTCGAGCGGCGTGGCAGGCACAGTCGGGCTGCTCGCTACAGCCCACACGCCCTGCGACGTGAACACATAGGTCACGCCGTTGAAGGTGTACTGCTGCCCGACTGTGGGGCTGGTGGGAAAATCAACGGCCATGATGGGTTATCTCAACTGAAGATTTCATCTGCGCGTGCTTGCGTCAGAACGCCAGCCGTTACGAGGTCTGCCTTGAGCGTCTGCGCTTTCTGATTGCTCAATTCGATGGTGTCCGCGAGCACAACGATGTCCCAATTCTTGCTCACCCCCACCTTGCTCGCCTGCGCATCGGTCACGCGCACGTTGCCCAGTTTGGCGTATTCCGCGTTGGTAAACCGCGCGATGAAATCGGAGTTGTTTGAGATGGATACCTTGGGCGGCTTGACGTAGGGATCGGGCACGCCGCCATCGGCCAACCACTTGTCATATTCCTGCCGATCACGATTGGCTGGATCGTTCGGGATGTTAGCATTGTCCGCTCTGCGGATCACGACTTCGGTTGCAGTGAGTTGATATTCAGCCATCACAGCCTCGCATCAAAAGTCAGCTTGGCCGCATTAACATTATTGCGGTATAGACTTGTGGCATTGCCAACAACAAGTCCACCACTAACTACCGGCAATAAATATGCGCTGCCAAGATCGACACCTCCCAGCGATAGACCTGTCAACACAGCCGGGGTGCCGTTATTTAACGAAATAACAAAATCACCCGCCGCGCTTATATTGAAAGTTGGCACAGATCGTTTTATGGCCTTGAAGAATGTGAATACCTGAGCGGAAGTCGTGCTGGTCGCCTGTCCCGTGGCGATAGGTGCATATGCACCGTTTGCTAATGGCCATGCCTCAAAGTATCGCATACACGTCACCAGTTCCTGATCATACGGCCGCATGATGAACGGCGAGCGCGCGGCGGATGGAGCTTCGATGCCGGGAAGAACGATGACGCCAGTTAGATAAAACGCATCAGCTGTCGCCGCTATGCCGTTGACTGTGCCGGTAACCCCTACAAAATTTCCGGCACTCCAAACTCCGGCGGACGTTGTAAATGTACTGCCCGCCATCGCTGTTATGGTGACTATCATTCCTGTATTGCTATCCGTGGCCCACGTCCCAGTTGTGTCCCCGGTGACGGTAACGGTCTTAAATTCCCACGTATTAGCAGCATTAATGGTGAACGAAAACACATAGGAGCGCGCGGATGTACCGTTTGCTACCGAACCGGAAAACGTACCGGTGCGGGTAGATTTTATCCAAAACGCTATCGTAATCGGTTGAGCACTTGCCGTTCCCCAGGCAAGCCGCGCAATTTTATAGCCCTCTATACGTTGTTGAATTAAGCAAAAGTTTGATGCCGCAGGAGATGCATTGGCCGGATTGCAGCTAAGTGTTATTGTATTAATATAGCCGGCAGGAGGCGCTCCAGCATTTGAGGCAAAGGTTGTTTGCGCTCCATTGGATTGAACTATCCAAACATCAGCTAAATATTTTGCCGATGTGGTGCTTACGAGAGCAGACCCATTCTCCTGACTGACTTCCATCGAGCCGTTAATCTGCATGCCGTTGTAGGCCAGCGCGTCGAGCGGCGCGGCGGCAACGCTGCCACCACCCGGCGGGGCAACCATCACCCATTGCGAGCTGGTGCCATCGTTGACCCGGATCGACAGCACGCCGGTCGATAGGTCGTACCAGAGATCACCAGCAGCCGGCGATACCGGCGCGGTGCTCGATGCCGTATAGGTCACGTTGCCGGTGCCACCGCCACCGGTCGCATTGAGCGTCGTGCCCGACATCGTCAGGTTGGTGCCGAGCGTGATTTCTTGCGGAACCCCCACGCCCGAGGCCGATCCGCGCCCTGCTAATTTCGACGGATTGAGAGTGCCGCTGCCACTATGAGCATCAACGTACTGCTTGGTCGCCGCCTCCAATGCGAAGCTCGGATCGGCGACCAAAAATAACTGGCCGCTCATGGTGTCGCCGGTTCGGTTCACCTTGTTGGCGACCTGGGAGGCGTTGAAACCGGGAACCGCTGGCAGGAATTGCAGCTTCAACGCTGTCGGCATCGTGAGCTTGAGCCGCAGCGTGGGATATGCGGTGAGGCTCATGCCGCGACAACTCCGTCAACGACCGGCAGCTGGCCGGCAAACAGCTGATAGGTCACGCCGTCCGCGAGCGTCACGGTAATGCCAATGTCGAGATCGCCGGGCGGAAACTGGGCCATTTCAGCGCGGGTGAAACGCACATCGAACGTACCAGCTTCCGTGACCGTGATGTGACCGTCCAGATTGGTGCCGCTGATCGCCGGCAACGATTGCGAGGTCATCCGCAGCGCAACGGTGATGGTAGCCCCGGTGAAGTCCACAAAGTCGTTGGTCACGGGATCGACCAACTCGACCTTGAACTTCAGGTCGGCGCGATTTGAGGCCGCTGCGATGTGTCCGGTGTAGAAGGGCATGTGCTATGCTTTCTTCACTCGTTTGCGCTTGTTGTTAGAGCGATTGTTGGCTTGTTCTTTAGCTGTAGCCCAATGACAGTTGCCGGGTTCGTAGTTTCCGTCGTTGTTGATGCGATCAATGCTGTAGCCCTGGCCGGGACGCCGCCCCATGTCGATGAGAAAATTGGCGTACTCATACCAAGCCTTACAGACCTTGATGCCGCGACCACCATAACGGGGATACTTGCGGTGATTAGGATCGCGACAGCGGGCGAGCATCGCCATCCAAGTCTTATATTCCGGTGAGAAAATTCGACCTATTGTTTCGCCATGAGTTGTGTTTGCTTGCCGTATCTTTTCTGTGCGCCAGCAACCACAACTTGCCGATTGCCCACTACGAAGCATCCCACCCAACACATCTCGCGTCGTTCCACAATCACATTGGCATTTCCACATTGCTTGGCCTTGTGCCTGAATGCGGGCAAACGCCAAAACACACCAACGTCCAAACCTGCGCCCCACCATCTCTGCTCGTGGACCCATAACTTGATCTCCCTTTTGTCAAGGGAGCTACTTTATATCTCATGCTGCTCGTTGTCTAAAGTTTAATGTATATGGTTAAAATCATCGTTGGCTGCGTGTTCGAGTGCGCAGTAGCCCCGCCCGCCAACTGCGTGTTCCCGCTTATGGCGTGGTCGTGGGCAGCGTTTCTGGCGCCTGTGGTTCCGCCAACAGCAGTATTGTGGGTATGGTTGAGATCAACAGAACTCGTCGGCACCGTATCGTTGGCAGACGTAGCCGTAGCAGCAAGGCCGGTCACAGCTGCGATTGGTGAGCTTCCTGTAGTGAAAGTATGATTGTGGGACAATGATGAGTTGGAGAGCCCACTCGTAAACGTGCCACCCCAACTGTGTTGGTGGTCCTGCGTCTCTCCGACTATGCTTAGATTTCCGCCGAAATGTTGGCTGGCGAGCGGATGAAGGTGTGACGGCAGTTGTGCAGTTGATAGCGTCTGACTTTCCCCGCCGCCGACATTGCCGACAGCAGTCCCTGTTGCAACTGCACCAAAATATGTAGCAGTCAGCCTGGACGCCGCCGTCGCGCCCATGTCGTCCATGCCAGCGATGGTGCGCCCGCGCAAATCGGGCAATGCCATCCGCTTGTTGGCAAGCCAGTCGGCATTTGCCGTCGCGCCCCGGCTTGGCGTGGCCCCGGCAAATACTTGTAGAACCGTGGTGCTCCAGAGATATTCGAACAGCGCCTGACAATCGGCGTTGGCGCGCTCGGTCGAGCCCGACACCGCACTGCCGATGGTGTTGCCATTACACCGCACGAAGCCGTCCAGCGGCCCGGTACCAAACCGCGCCTTGATATCACCAGGAGCCATGACGGTCGTTGGATCGACGCCACCACCACCGCCGCCACCACTCGATGGCCCGATAACCAGCAGATTGTCGGCGGCCATGACGACCACGCCGCTGTCGTCGGTCAAGCGGATTTTGATGTTGCCATCGGCGAGATAAAACATCGGCACGCGGCCGGAGGCATCGAGCACGACGGGGTTGGGATGCAGGATGGTCAGCAGCTGGTCCTGAAACGCGGACTGCGGCGTCGTGGTGCCGGCGGCGAAAAAATACAACAGGCCACCGCCCAGCGGCTCGCCGTCCATATCGAATTGCTGGGAAAGTGCGAGGTTGATGGTGCCGGCCATTATGGATTGCCTTCTGTGTAATCCGCTCCAAGATTGCCGAGCGTTGGCGCTAAAACTCCGAAGGGCGAGAGTGGGGAGCCGGTCGGCACGACCGCCTGTGCTGCCAATGGCGAACGCGCGCGGGTCATGGTGCCGATATCGCGCGCGTTGGCGAGAGCGCGCTGACCACCGAAATAGCGCAGGCCGAGCCCGGCCAAGGGCAGTGCTCCCGACAGGCCGAGATAGCTCGGGTCGCCAGTGCCGTAGGACAGCCCGCCGCCCAAAGCTCCACCGCCAAGTGCTGCAACCGCCAGATCACGGCCGCCACCACCGCCCAAAGCACCGCTGATAGTCCGCATCGTATTAGCCGCTGTATGGCCGCGCACGAGGCGATCCATCTGGGCGAGTTCGGCTGGCGAGAAACCACGCTGCAATGCCGGGTTAATCAGGATGTTCGCTATCCGCTGCCGGACGGTGTTTTCGACATTCATGCCAGAGTTTGCGGACGATGCCCGCAGTTCGGCGGCGGTGATGCGCTTGTCCAGCCCAGCAGCCCGCTCGGCGGCGCCGTAATTGGCGTTCGCCTCCCGTAAGATTTGGGCCTGCTGGGGGTTGCCGTTCGCAATCAGGAAATCATCGAGCCTATTTCTGGCGATGACCGCCGCAAGTCGCTCCTGCGGGTCAATGGAGCCGGCGGCATTGCTCAAGGTCTTGCGCAGCGACAGAAAGTTCTGTGCCGTCATCACGGCGCCAGGCGGGGCGTTGTCCAGTTTGTCCAGAATGCCCCAGGTCTTGCCCGCGAGGTTTTCGTCCAGGCCAGCCTCGGTCAGCCGGGCTTTAACCCCCTGCCCAAAACCAGAAGCCGCATCTGATTTAATCTCCATTCCCGACTGACGAAAGGCGTCGTAGCCCTGTCCCGCCTTGGTACGTAACTGTTCAATGGTCGGTGTGGCCGCACGCGCCGCCGCCTGCTCTGCTTGCCGGGTCGCACCTACGCCGGCAACAAGCGCACCGGCCGCACGAGCGTAGGGTTCAGCGGCAGTGCCTTCCGTCGCTCGCCCCGCCGCTTCGCTGCCAGCGCCCGCTGTCAGCCCGACGCCGATGGCGCGCGGGATCGACAGCCCGGTCGATGCTACCGTCGAGGGCACAAACTCCATAATGGTGCGAACCGACTTGCCGAGCTCGGTCTTCGCCTCGGGCAGATAGTTCGCAATACCCTCACCGCGATTTCCTTTGATGACGTCGCGTAGCGCTTGCTGTTGCTGCTGCGGCGTCTGCGTTTCACCGCCCTCGACAGTTAGACCGGGAATGAAACTGCGGACGTAGTTCACTGCCTTGCCGGCATCTAAGCCACCCGCCAGCGGCGCGTTCTGCCAACTCTCCGGCAGCACCTTCTGGGCAAGGCCGCCGAGTAATCCTGCCGCTTGGGCTGGCGCTGCCGGAATGGCTTCGGTTCCGGTGACAAGACCAGCGAAGCCCTGTTTCAGCGCATCAACCGCGTAGGGTCTTACCGACGAGCCGATTTCGTCATCTGCGGCAAGCTGGTCCCCCGCCGCTGTCGGGGTAATATGGGCGAAGGAATTTTCTTGCGGCTTGATACTAGCAAACGGATTTTCGGCCATCTGCTATCGCCCCAACAGAATTTCGGGGTTTGGGATTTTGCGTCGGCGCATTTCTTCTATGATTTGTTTGTAGACGGAGGCTCTTTGAGCTGCGGTCACATCGGGATTGTCTCGGTACGAACGCCAATGATCGCGCGCCTCGCCCACGGCCTGATTGACTTCGGCACTGCTCGATACTTCCGGGGGACGCCTGCTGATCGACGGCGGCTCTTTCTGGAGCAGTGGCGTGCGCTGACCTACCGACGTTCCCTTTGCAGTTTCGACGGCTTGTTGTGCCGCATCCCTGCCTTGCAGGAGAAAATTAAGCTGACCCGCTGGATCAACCGTAGTCAGGTCGGGAAATTGCGCGGCGGCCAGTCCACGTTCATAGTTTGAGACCGCACCTTGGCCCTTGAAGTCGATGGCTGAAACCCGTGACTTAATCCGATTGATGGCTGTGTCGTAACGCTGACGAGCCGCCTCTGCGTCGGTGGAAAGCAGCGCCCCACCAAGACGACCCACGGGCGAGCCCACAACTCTTCCAATGCCGCCCCCCTTCATCAGGTCTTGCCAAGCCGCGATTGCCTCGTCGTAGTATGGCTGCAAGTCCTTCGCTACTTGTGCAGCCTGTACATCTAGAGCTTGCTGATCGACAAGCTTCTTTGCAAACTCCGTGCGGGTTGTCTTCGTATCAGGCTTAAGCGGTGGCCCACCCGGTTCGCCTGGCCTGGGAACTGCTGCTGCCGGCTCGGCTTGTGCAACTCGTTGCGCTGGTGCAACCGCTGCCGGTGCAGCCTGAGACGGCAGCGCCACGTCTCCCAAAGCGGCAACGCGCGTCGGTGCCATAGGCGGCGGCTCGGAGGCATCGACTGCCGCAAACCTGTCGTTGAACGATGCACCAGGTACAGGAGCCTCCGAGCGCGGCCCAACGGCGGCGGGAGGTGGGGCAGCGGCCGGTCCCGCATACGGCGTCCATTGGCCAGTTTTTACGTCAAACTTTCGTCCACCATTCGGACCAATCTCAACGATGTAATGGTTGACCTCATCGGTGTCTGGATTGGTCTCACTGATATTGAAACGCTGTACTCTTCCCTGCTCTTGGGTGTCGCGCAAAATTTTGGTACGAGCCGCTGCGTCTTCTTCGGTCGCCTTATAATGTCCCTCCGTGAGCTTGCGCTGTTCCGCCCGGTCGGCCTCTGCCGACGTCAGCGCCTTCTGCCGCAGCGCCGTGTCCAGCATCCGCTGCGCGTGTGCGCCAAAGCCGGCGGCGCCCAGTGCCGTCGCCGCCTTGATCGGGTCCACATTGCCGGCCTCGTCGGTGGCACCCGCGAGGATGCTGCCGATCTGCTGCTGCTGCCGATATTGCCCGATGCCCTCGCCAATGCTCTGCAACGGCGAGAAGTCGATGGGGACCGGACGCAGCGGCTGCGGTAGCTGGAGCTCGCCGACGCGGAAGGGATTGATGGCCATGGTTTAGCTCACACGGGTTTCGGAGCGAATGCCTTGGTGGCGGCCCCGCCGAGGTTGCCGAGCAGGTTCCAGAAGTTCGAACTGTCCTGCATCCCGGCCTGCGCCACCGACTGGTTGCCTTGCGCCTGGCCGCCCGTGACGTCGCGTGCGACACCGGCTTGGCCCTGCGCCACGTTGCCGAGGATATTGGACAGGTTCTGTCCATAATTGGTGTAAAGCCCAGCGAGTGCGCCGGAGTTTGTGCCGTAGGCCGAGCCGATGCCGCCATAGCCAGTGCTGTAGATATCGGCCAGCGTCTTGTTGGCACCGGCAACACCCGATGCCGCGCCCTGCGTCGCTTGCAACTGCGGATTGACGAAGCCGGCAAGGCGGTCGAGATACTTGGTGTAATCCTGATCGGCGAAGCCTTGTGCACGGCCCCGGATCGCATCAAGCGTGTTGCCCGAGCCGGCGATGCCGAGCTTCGACGCCGCGTTGGTGGCGGCGCGGGTGCCTTCGTCCACCGCAAACTGGTAGCCCGGCCCGGTCTGATATTGCGCCTGGGTGCGGGCAACACCGCCCGGCCCGTTGAGACCGAGCGCGTCGTAGTAGGAGCTCACCGGGCGTCCATATTGCGCGCCCAGATCGCTCAAAGGATTGTAGGCGGCAACACCGGCGCGGCCGGCATCAAGCGAACCGGTGAGGCCGGTCTGGAGAGCGCCAACCTGATTGGTCAGTCCGGTGTCAATCGCGCCGGTCGATTTGGCGAGTGCATCACTGAGCGCCCCGCCGGCCTGGGTGCCGTAGGTGCCGTAGATGTTATTGGCCTGCGTGCCATACTGCGAATAAAGCGCGGCGTTCTTGGCCGCAGCTTCTTCGGCATCATCTTTGCCCGAGAACAGGTCGAAGAGGCCCATCACGTCACCCTGATTTTCACGGTGTTGCCCGTGCGGTAAAACCCATTGAGCGGAACGCCGCCGGCCGCAGCCGCAGCGTCGCTGGCGAAGTCTTTAAGTGGAGAGCCGCCGGCCAGGCTGGCGAAGAAGTCGTACCAATAGTTGTCGATGATGCCACTCTGCGGCTCGACCAGGCGAACGCCCGCCAGCGGGATGCGGTTGATAATGCGGACCATCAGCCGATGTCCGAAACCTTCGGGCTCTGGTTCTGATAGGCGCCCATGAAGCCGATATAGACCGGGTCGGCGATCTCGATCCGCCAGCGCCGCGCGTTCCAGGAGCTCCGGCCGGTACATGAAATGAGCGACACCAACTGCCGCGTCATCGCCTGACGCCCGAGCTTGCGTTGGATCGGCGCGTAATAGGTCTGCCCGCCGTCATCCGACCAAGAGATTTCCACCACCGGATCGGTTTGGATCGGGTCGGTGCCACTGGCCATGCCCACGCCAGTCACGAACTCGGCGTCGAAGCGGCCGACGCGCGCGCCCACCGGGAAGTTTTCGACCGCACCACTCTCCAACCGCCAGCGGAACGGCTGACCAATTTCGGTATGCACCTGGGATGTGATCTCCTGCACGTTGCCGGACAGCTGGTCGCCGCACAGCCATTTACCAAAGGCAAACACACCGCCGGTAATGCGCGAGCGAGCGCGCTGGTAGCTGGTGCGCTCGGCCCATTTGTTGTTGTTGAGGTCAAACACCCAAGACCAGGTCAACGACGACAGCAGAATGAAGGCATGGCCGCGCGAGATATAGCAGGACATTTCCAGCTGGCTTTTATCGGTCACCGCCTCGATCAAGCCGTCGAGGTCGGGCGGGCTGATCTTCTCCGGTGTGTAGCCGTTGAGGCGCACCACAGTGTTGTCATCGGCGACCCACACCAGCGCGCGGCTGAAATTGTCCTCAAAGCCCGAGACACAATATGAACCGGCGATGCCGCGCGGGATGACGACCGAACGCTGGAACGGAAACGGCGTGGTGCCGGCGTTGGCCCAGACTTCGGTGGTGCTCGGCCCCATCAGGAACAGTTGCCCGGCCCACGATACGCCGCGCGTCAGCCCATCCGACTTGGCTTCGGCGGTGGCAAAGGACAGCGGCTGCACAGCGGTCGAATTGAAGTCGGAGGCGAACACCCGACCGTCGCCGATGGTGAAGACGAAGAAGCCGTCCAGAATGCACACCGAGTTTGGCGCCGGGAGATCGACGTCGTAGTTCGGCGTGATCGCACTGGTGTTGAGATCAATCTTGGCGTAGTTGCCGGCGGGATCGCAAAACACCACGTCCGGCGTTGGCGAGAGCATGTTGCGCGCAAAAAACCCCTTGGCGGTGCCGGCCAGCACGCCGACGTCAACGGCGGCACCGCCGGCCGCATTGAGCGTCACCAGGCGGTTAGCAAAGGCGCAGTACAGCGTATTGTTGACTTCGATGGCCCCGCGAAAGCCCGTGCGAACCGTGGTGCCAAAATTACGCAAGCCAGGCGCGCGCCGGTAGATGATTTGCGTCGGTGCGGTCGGTGCCAAAGGCTCGACATACGAATTGATGATGCGCCCGCCGCTTTCCTGAAAGTGCGTTCCCGGCATGGTGCTGTCGGGAAACGGAACCGGGAGCGACGGCATTTATGTTCCCCGGCTGAAATTGCCGAGCCCCGCTGTCCGATAGCCGCGCAGCTGGATATCGGTGCCGAGCGTGCGCCGTGTCGATGCCGGGCGGCTGATGACACGCAGCACCTTGAGCGCTTCGAGTTGCTTCGCTTTGAGAAAGGGACTGTCCACCATGTTAAAGGCCCCGCCCACTGCCTCGGCGACGCAGTCAGCAATTGGCAAGAAAACGCTGTCGTCATATTGGCCGCCGGCCGGCGGGTTGGGTGTGCCGGCGTCGCCGACATAGACGTAGTCCTGTGCCGCCAGCGTCGCGAGAGCAGGGTCGATGATGAGATCAACCCTGCTCACCGCTTCGTCGCCGGGCGCCTGTCCAGGCACCAGGACGCCTAGATTGTCCAGAACCTGGTCGATGAGCTCCCGGCGGGTTCGTGCCATGATGATTACTCAGCCGTTTGTTTCTTGTTTTCGACCGAGTATTTTTCGCCTTCGCGCTGCTCGGGCGTGAGATCATCGTCCTCTTCGTCTTCGGGTGAGGAACTGCGCACCTCAACCGCCTCGTTGTAACCGCAGAGCAGGCGGAAGCCGTAGATGCCGGCACCTTGCAGCGGAGGATCGAAATACATATGCAATCCTTCCTCGCTGGTGGTGATCGGACGCTTGGTATCGAGGCGGTCGTGGTTCGCGGAAATCTCCGTCACGCTGTCGGGTTCCTCGGATAGCCCGAGACACCCCCACTCGATGACGACTTCGTTGAACACGCCGGGGTTGGGGAGCGAGAGTTGCACTTGCACCGGGATGCTGACGCTGCCCAGCAATGTGCCGGGAGCCGCCTCTCTCGGGGCGACGCTTTGCGCCTTGCGCTTTTTCTTCTTGGCCGGTTGCTTTGCTTTCGTCGGTGTCTTCGCCATTGCAGTTCTCCTGTATGAGAGGCGACAGGCGCCCGAAGACGCCTGCCGTTCCCTTCCCGTTTACTGTGCTGGATTGCCGAGCGTGGAAGCGCCGCCCGACATGCGGACAGCAAGGCGGTTGTCGATGGTCTTGACGCCGTAGAGGACGTCGAGGCGGTAGTTCGAGATGTCGTTGAGGCCGTCGTAGTACGGGATCAGACGAGCGCTGATGCCCTTGTAGCTCTCACGCGCGACCTCGACCGCACCGGCCGGCTTGACCATCGGAACCACAACAAGCGCAAAGGCGTTCTTGTGGAACATCAGGTTCTGCCGATAGTTCTGGCTGTCGCCACCGACTACTTGGATGGTCGCACCAGCACCCGCCGCGATGTTGGTGGTGACCCAGGCTTGGTCTGCCGTTGCACCCGTGAGCGGGATAATGGGCGGCGTAATCCGAAGCGTGGCAGCACCACCCGCAGCGGTCACGTCAGCCAGCACCGTAAACATCTGCTGGAACGGCAGGACCGCCTTTGTGATCGGATTGACCGCGAGCACTGCGGTTACGCCGGTGCCGATGGTAAACACCGTGCCGGCCCGGATCAGGTCGGTGGTGCCCCAGGCGCCCGTCACCAGGTTCATCGAACCTGGAACGGCATCGTTGGCAGCCAGGGTTTCAGTCGCTACCGCCGCATAGGTCGTGCTTTGTGCGCCGGTGACGGTGGCCGCATCGTCGTTGGCCGCCGTGCCGAGATAGGTCGGCACGTTCTGCGACATATACGTGGCGACGCCGCCGATCTCGCCGATTTCGCCCTGCCGATAGGCTTGCGTGCCAATCGAGTTCAGAAACAGGCCGGTCTGCGAGGTGGCCAGCGCCCAATAGCTGTCAGGCGCGAGCACGGCCGACCGCATGTCTTGCGGGCAGGCCATTTGGTCAAGGCGTTCCGCCCCGCGCGCGAACATGGCGAAGGACGAGATCGGCGCATCGGCACCGGTCGCCGGTTGTCCGACCCAGTTCGGGATGCGGTAGTATTCCGCCATCACATCCTTGTCGATCTCATTGGCGAGACGCACCATCGCCGGCCTGATGACGCGGTCGGCGAGGTCTTCGATTTTCAGCGTGAGGTCTTTGCTGGAGAACGCGAAATCGACGCCCTTCTGGTTGCTGACAACCAGCTTGATTGAGCCTTCTGTGACGTCATTAAGGTCCGCCACTGCCGTTTGCCGCACTCTGAACTGTGCGGGTTTACGGATGGAGATCGTGTCGCCGATATTGTAGCCGTTAATTTTCCGGTCGAACTCTTCCTCGTAGCCGCGATAGACGCGGCTCGCCATGACGAGCTCGTTTTCCAGAATACGCACCGCCGTAGAGGCGATGATTGATGGATTGAGGACGGTGTTAGCCACTGCCGTAACCTTTCGGTTGACGGCTCGGGCCGATTATGGACGCGCTGTCTTAGGCGCGGTCGCCATAGAGCTTTTTGAGATAAGCGTCTCTGGCGGCCGTTTGGGACGGCGGCCGAGCACCACTGCCTTTGAGTGGAGCAATCGGCGCCCGAGCCTGGGTTTGCTTGGGCTTTTGCGGCAGAGACAAACGACCTTCGATGCGACCGAGCTCGCGGGCGACTTCCGTAGGGGTGCTGCGGTTGAGCTTGGCGAGCAGTGCCTGGTCCTTGCCAAGCACATATCCGATGCGATGCGACTTCCGACTTTCCAGGATCAAGCGTTCGACATGAGGGGCGACGGGGACTGTCGCTTGTGACATGACCTCGTCGAAGTCCTTCACCGTCTTCTTGAACTTGGCGACCCGGTCCTTGTGATCCTGCACCAACTCGGCCATGCGCTCGTGTTCGCGCGCCTGGTGTTCGTGATGGCCCTTGATCTCATTGACCAGTTTTTCGGCTTCCTGACGTTTGGCGAGACGCTTGTCGGCGAGATACGCCTGCAATTCGCCGGCATAGCGAACGTAGTCGCCCCGGAAGTCTTCCTCCCGTGGCTGTTCGCCGACCGCGCGCTGCACGCGCCGCTCTAGCTCTTGGTTGAATGAAGCCTCGTCGGTGGGCAGGCTACCGCTGCTGCGGTTGCGCAAAGCCTCGTTTTCGGCCCTCAACGCCTCTTGCTGTGCGTCTCGTTGTCGTCGGTAGCGTTCGGCGCGAGACTTCTTGGACTTTGGCTTGTCGCCATCGCCCTCGTCATCCTCGCCGTCGTCGTCGTCGGTATCATCATCGTCATCGTCGGACGCATCGTCCGCTTCCTCGTCAGAGGGCTCGGACTTGTCGTCGGTCTCCGTATCACCCTCGGGCTCATCGCCTTCGGGCTCGGTGTCCGCCTTCGGCTCCGGCGTGTCGGCTGGCACTCCCTCGGGGGCTGGCGCTGACTTCGGATCGTCGTCGTCTACCATTGTGGATGTCTCCAAAGAAAAAGCCGCCCCGGAGGGCGGCTTGCAACATCCCTGGCGGCTACCGCGTCATGCGGTTGCCGGCCGGGAAACTCGAATTGCTTTAGCTACAGCTTCACTGTACGGTTCCAGCTTTGGAGGACGAACACATGCTCAACAAAGCCGTACTTGCATTAGTTGCCGGGCTGGCGATGGGTTGCGCCACGGCGCAGGCCGCCAGTGTCACCACCTTAGCACTGAATTATTCGTCGGCGCCCGGCATCAGCAACAGGACCACGGACTTCCTGGTGCTCGGGTTTGCGGACTATCTCGCCAGCCCCGGAATTGGCGGCTCCCAAAGGGAGGAAATTCCCATCAGCGGATCGCTTAACGGCGGCTTCGAACTGCCTTCCGTTGTTTTTCCGGCTCAGGTGGGGTGGCACGCATTCACAAAGCTGCCTGGCTTGCCTGGCGGCCCCTCGACAAACGTGTGGGACACGAACACCCCTGGCCCTCCCGGTTTCCCAATCGAACCTACTTCATTCGGGCGGCTTACTGAGGACCATTTCTCACTGATGCTTTTCGTGCAATGTTTCAACTTTACCTGTGGAGACCCGGCTTTTCCGTTCTCCATAACGTTCACCACACCTGATGGTGTCTCGATCATCCCGACGCCTATTCCCGCCGCGCTGCCCATGTTCGCAGCTGGCCTCGGCTTGCTTTGGTTTGCCAGGCGACGAACTAGGCGTGCAGCCGAAGGCGCATCGCGAGCATCAGCGGAACGGCAGTAACGCCACCACCCCCCCCGCCAGTGTCTTGGGCAGCGTTGTATTCGCCCATCGCGGTCCAAGTCAGGTTGAGTGCTGCGCCCTCAACAGTGCCACCATCAACCCAGTTATTGAAATTGGGACGGTTGTAGCCATGGCGGTTGCTGGTGGTTTGGATGTAAATCGAGGGATGATAGTGATGAGCAAGCGCCCCGACAGACGTGAAGAATGCTTTTTGCTCCGCAGCCCACCCCGCGCTATTCTGAATGGCGGTTAGAAAGTCTGCCTTGTTCTGAGTGTCTACGATGCCCCCCGTGATAGTCTGCCAATCATAGCCACCCTCATATTGAATGGCAGAACGACCGAGATTTCCCAGGACCGTGCTGAATTGACCGGCCTTGACAGTGTAAGCCGCCGTGCCTTCGCCCAGCGGTCTGATGGCGTCTATCCAGCTCTGGCAGACGGCTTCTTTCGCGGCGGCACCAACAGCCGCCACCCAATTGGCGGTATAAGTGGTCAGGTTGGTAGTGTAGAAAGAATAGTCGCTTCCGGTTGCGGCATCGAAGTAGGACGCCCAGGCAAAAGTCTCGAATTTGGTATATGGCTGGGCACCACCCACGTTCCAGGCGTCGCCCATAACGTTAGCACCGGCATTCATTACGCGCAGTTCGTTGACGTTCGAGCTGCCAACAGCGATGCCGAAAGTGCCCTGTCCCGCAGCGAGACGGATCAATCGACCAGAAGCAATCTCTGTGGGGTAGGCAGTTGCAAGGTCTTGGCACATCACGATAGAGCGAATGACAGGCATTGAGCTAATGTCTTGGGTGCCGGTCGTAAATGGAGTACTAGCGCCGCCGTAGCGAAGTTGACCAATGCGGCCCTGATATCCCGTGCCTTGCATAAAATAGTTCCAAGTCTCATTGGAAAACTCAATCAGCAACGCAGCACGAGCATCTAAACCTGCCCAACTACCGTGGCCATTAAGGCAGGCATCGACGGCCTTGACTGCCCAATTCTCAGCTGCTGTGTAGTCAGGATCGACCGACATCAGGGAGCGTGGTGGTGTGGTAATCCAGCAGTTGATAGCACCGCCGCTGGTTTTCATTGCATTGAGTTCATTGGTCAAGGCGACACAGACTTCAACCGGAACGCCCGGTTGAGGCGCACTAAATTGGTCTTCGTAGGCTATCCACGCGCCAGGGCCAGTGTCACGATTGCCGACGATATATTTGTCAAAGTAGAAGTGGCTGAAGCCTCCGTTTGCAAACGGCACGCCGCTAAAAAGAACGCCAAATCCACTCAATGCGAGAACGGGATATTCCCCGCGCGAACCAACCTCCATGCTGAGATAATCGTAGCAGCAGAAGCCGGGTTCTAGGCTGCCCACACTTGAGGACCATGTACCAAAGGCAGAGGTATCGACATTGATCTTGAATGTGCTGGTGGTTGGAACAGAAATAATGGTGGCAACTTTGTAGTGAAGTTGGTGGAAGGTTGGGGCTTGGCCTTGGGCCATGTGGAAGAGCACGCGCTGGCCATTATTGAAGCCGTGATCGGCTGACGTGACCACGCCGCCAGTAGCATCATTTGTGATGTTGGTGATAACGCGCTTGCATGAAAAGTTTGTGGGGTTGAAGGTTATGGTAGCCGATCCACTAAAACCAATAAAGACAAGCTCGCCATGTTTCATCGACACCGGCATCCCAGTGGCAGGGTTGACAGTGATCTTGTTCGTCGTGGGGTTTATGGTGCCGAGGCCATAGGGCACAAGGCCGCTGTATCGCGTTATGTAAGAGACGTTATCTGGAGATATCTGGCTACTCCAGTTACTCGACAGGGTAGCGGCACCGCCAGTCCAGTTCATGAACCGGATGCAGCCCGGATTGTGATTAATGATGGTTTGCTTCCAGTTACGGCGGAATAGCTTCCCAGCATTCAGGTCGGCTTCGTCCACAAGCATGTAGAATTTCAGATCGCGGATATAATCATTAGTGTTAGACGGATCGCTGGCGATTATTTTGACAGAGGAAATGTCACCGGGATACGCCACTGGAGTAACGAGGATGCGGGGATTGGTGCCAGCGAAGCGCCCGCCACCGGGTGCTCCAACTTCTGTGGCCCCCGTGCTGGCTCCCGCATCGAAGGTCCAGGCCATAGTTTGATCCAGATACACCGTGCCGGTACCAGTCCACTTCAACACGTATTGGCCGGAGTAGTTGACGGACGGAGGAAGGCAGATGATGAACTCGGTCTTGCCAAGGAGTATCTGCGAGTTGTCTATGGCGTAGCCATTGGCATCAATCTGGGCAAGATCGACGTTGTAGGCGTATGTAAAGTTTGCGGGTTTGAAGAAATTGATAAATGGATATTCCCTGTTGAACGTAAGTGCCGTATTCACATTCAGAACGGAACGCTTGTTCAGTCCCGGCATTACGGAATGCTCCACTTCGAAGCAAGATAGGCTTCGGCGTTGGTCATATCGGTAGTGGAGTTAGTAGGGATGATAAAAAACTCTAGGAAGTAGCCAGGAAAGCCAACCCCGCCGGCCCAAGCCCCCAACATGCTAGCTGTGACAAGCCCTCCCGATGTAATGGTGTTGCTTACGCTGACCTGGGTGCCATTCCTTCGGATTTTCGACGAAGCCCCGTCAAAGACGCAACTAAAGTAATAGGGAGTGTTGTTTGAGAGTATACTTCCCCCCTTGCTTACTTGAGTGCTGGCTGTGAGGATGGCTTGGTGATCGGCCGACCCATCTTCATTACTAGAAAACACAATTACTCGATCACCCGCCATGTCTACCACTCTGCCGTCAAAAAGAGTGCCGTAAGACCCAGGGTTGAGCGTAGTCGTCTTCACCGCGAAGAACAGCATGAATGGCATATTGCGGGTGAAGGCAGGGATTGCTGTGAAAGTAGCATTCGAGCTTCCGTCGTCGTAGATGCTTAGTAGTCCGTGCTTCCCGTTCTGTACGGAGGCGGTGTCGGTGAATTTGTAGATGGCGTTGGTTTGGGCGCCGTGGCGGGCGTTGCCAGATAGGTCAGCCCATCCGCTGACCTTGTTGCTGCCGTCCTTGGTGATCGAGGCGGCGTTGTCGGCGTCGAACCAAACATCAGTTGACACACTCGCGGGCGTCCAGCTGCCACTAGCGACGTAGGGGCGTCGGGAGACGCTGATGAGCTGGCGGCGATTGTGGAACATTAAGTGAAGTCCCCGCTGGCGAGCACGGTAACGCCTGCGGCTGTGGTGATCTTCCAGCCGGGCGTGGTCGCATTGATGCAGCGGAGGCCAATCGGGATCGGATAGGTGCCGACACCTGCGCCGACAGCATTTGGCAGAACGGTAATGGCAGAGCCGTTGCCGTCCTTGATCTGCACTTGCGACGTGGCGGCGGTTGCGACGACGCAGAGCAAACAGTCGAGGTAGTCGCCGACTGCACCTGTTGCACCCATGATCTGATCGGTCTGCGATACGGCGACGGTTTCATATTCGAAGCCGCCAGTCACGACGGGGACGCTGCCGTTGACGAGCGAGCCGAGTTGCGACGTGCTGATCTTGATGCCGGTGCTATCGGTCAGCGACGTGCCGCCACTGTCACGGATTTGCATCGGGATGGGTTTGCCCGAGGCAACGTCGGCATCGCTTGCGGTGCCGTCCGGCCCCCATGTCAGCTTCACACGGGGATACTTGACGGAACTGATGTCATCATTGGCAAACACTTCGGTACCAACGCTGACGGGAAGCGTGCTGTTGTCGGCCATGTCAGTATTGTCCTGTGATGAAGAAGTAAGTTGCGACGCTTGCGCCACCTACGGGTGCGGTCCACGCCACGATGTTGGCGCAAGCG
>Ga0207659_10000658_pt1 | contig 20486 bp, 17 predicted proteins | sample KBSM43metaG_FD_184330 | JGI IMG/M metagenome (GOLD analysis project Ga0207659, IMG submission 184330) | Miscanthus rhizosphere microbial communities from Kellogg Biological Station, Michigan, USA - KBS M4-3 metaG (SPAdes) (version 2) | ecosystem: Host-associated > Plants > Roots > Rhizosphere >...
TTCGACCTGGATCTCTCCAATCATCTGTGGGACGCCTTCCATCACGTCGCCGGCGCTCAGGATCCTGGTGCCGAGACTCATCAGTTCCGCCACGGTCTTTCCGTTGCGGATCTCCTCGAGCAGTTCGGATGTGATGAGAGCCACAGCTTCCGGGTAGTTCAATTTCAATCCGCGAGCCTTGCGTTTGCGCGCAACCTCGCCGGCCGTGAAGATCATGAGCTTGTCAATTTCGCGAGGCGTGAGATGCATAGCCGGGCTATTTTACACGCTAAGGTGACGATGAATGAGGTCGGAATTGAGATCGGAAGTCAGCCCCGAGGCGACGACACGCCGGCGATCCATGAGATAGAACCGGTCTCCAATTTCTTTCACGAAATCGAGGTACTGCTCGACCATCACGATCGTCATTCCCCGCTCTTTGACGAGTCGTTCGAGCACAGCGCCAATCTGCTGAATGACGTTGGGCTGTATGCCTTCCGTCGGTTCGTCGAGGAGAAGAACTTTCGGCTCCCCGACCAGCGCGCGGGCGATGGCGAGTTGCTGCTGCTGGCCACCGGACAAGTCCCCGCCCATCCGTTTCGACATTGTCTTCAGGATGGGAAAGAGATCGTAAATCTCTCCAGGGATTTTCGTGGCGCGACGGCCAAGCGTGGACAAACCAACCTTTAGATTCTCTTCAACGGTCAGTCGCGGAAAGATCCGGCGGCCCTGCGGCACCAGACCCAGTCCGGCAGCCGCTCGCTTGTCGGCAGGAAGATCCGTGAGGTCGCGATCCTCCATGTAGACGGCGCCGATAGTCGGTCGCAGCAAGCCCATGATGTTCATCAGCAGGGTTGTCTTCCCCACCCCATTTCGACCGAGGATGCACGTGATTCGCCCTTCGGGCATTCCCATTGAGATGTCGTCGAGTACCTGAATCGCGCCGTATGCAAAGGACAGGTTCTGAACCGTCAGCATGGTCAGCGCCCCAGGTAAGCCTCGATGACTCGCGGATCTGCCTGAACCGCGCTCATCGGACCTTCCGCAAGAATCTTGCCTTCGTTAAGAACCGTGATGTCCGCTTCGAGCGCCCGTACAAAATCCATATCATGCTCGATCACAATGACGGTGTGACCTTCGGCGAGCTTTCGTATGAGCGTCGCCATCGTCGCTGTCTCTTCGTCGCTCAATCCGGCTGCGGGCTCATCAATGAGGAGGAGCTTGGGACTCGAAACCAGCAGTGTGCCGATCTCCAGGGATTGACGCTGGCCATGACTCAGGTACTGTGCCTGAACGTCAGGAACCGCATCGAGTCCGACTGCAAAGATGACTTCACGAATCTTATCTCTGTCGGCAGCCGCTGTCTTCCGATAGAGAGCGGGAAGAACTCCCTTCGAGATCGGTGCTGCGAGTTCCAGATTCTCCTGAACCGTGAGACTGCCGAAGACCGCCGGCGTTTGAAACTTTCGTCCGACACCGAGTCGAGCGATTTCGAAGTCCTTGAGGCGGCTGATATCCGCGCCGTTGAAGTAGATCCGCCCGGACTTCAGCCGTGTCTTTCCGCTGATGACGTCGCACAAAGTCGTCTTGCCCGCTCCGTTTGGGCCGATGACAACGCGGACTTCATTCTGCCGAACGGCGAATCGATCGACATCGAGTGCCTTGAATCCATCGAAGACAACGCTGGCGTCCTCGACTCTCAGCATTGCATCCTCCGGTCGCGCGACAGTCAGCCGCAGAGCACTGGACTCAACGCTCATGGTGTGTTCCCCACGGTTGCGGCTTCACCCTTCGGTCCTGAGCGGCGGAACTTTCCGATGATTGACTTGAGGCCTGACGTGAGGTTGCCTTCAAGATAGGCATAGATCACGAGCGTCGCCAGCACGAGAAGATATTTCACTACGCTGAACGATCGCGGCATGAGGCCCAGAGCTTCAGTCAGAAGAAACCATCCGAGTCCGAGCATCGGAATTGAGGCATGGGCGACCCGTCCGACGCACAGCACGATTGTTATCGCGATCAGGATCCAGTACTTCGACTGCACTCCCAGAATTGCGAATCCACCGAACGATGGAATCCAGTGAAGCTTGTCGGCGATCAGCGCGACTTCAATAAATGTCAGCGCAAGGAATATTCGAAAAATGCGCGAACCCTGCCGGACCTCAAGTTCCAGTTTGGTCCAAAGATCGGAGACGCCATTCGGAAACGCCAATGCTCCAAGGAAAAGGCCGGCCTGAATGAAAGGCCATGCTCTGGGCATGTCCGCGGTTAGCGCGGAATACGTAAAGTTAGCCAGCAGCGCCCCGACGATGGCGCCCCAGAGGCGGCCACGTCCACCAACGGCGACCCAGATCACCATCCAGATGGAGTCTTCGACGCGCATGGCGTTTGGCGTGATGATTCCGTTTTGGGGAGCGTAGAGCATGCCGCCGAGCGCGGCGAGGAGCGCGGCGCCGATAAACGCGAACGCCTTGTAAAGGTCCGGCCTGTAGCCGAGGAAGTACAGCCGCGTTTCATTGTCGCGAACTGCAACGAGCACGCGACCCAGCCGGGACCTCGTCACCCATCGAACCAGCAGGAAACTTCCGACGAGCAATGCCGCCGTGAGCAGGTAAAGAGCAAGGATCCATTTATTGTCGGAGTTCAGCGGCTTGAAGAAGTTGGTCAGGCCATTCGTTCCGCCCAGCAGCATTTCGTTTCTTGAGAACGCAAGAAACGCCCCCCACGCAAGGGCCTGCGAGATGATCGAAAAGTAGACGCCGCGAACGCGATTACGAAATATGAAGAATCCCACCAGACCTGCGACGAGGGCAGGCAAAACGAATGTTGCCAGCAGCGTGAAAGGAAGCGATGCAAAGGGACGCCACCAGAACGGCAGGGAGTCTACGTTATTGAAGAAGAAAAACTGCGGAATGTTGTGATACTCCGGGCGCACGTCGCCGCCGGCCTCGGGGAGACTGAGATGCATGGCCATCGCATAGCCGCCCATGCAGAAGAACAACGCGTGGCACAGCGAGAGCACTCCTGCGTATCCCCAGATCAGGTCGATGCCAAGAGCCGCAATGGCAAAGCACAGATAACGCCCCAGCCGGTTCAGTATGTGCGGTTCGACGACTCCGAGCATGTTCAGCGCGGGAATCAACAGAAAGGCCAGAACGAGCAAACCGAGAATGGCTTTCTTGCGGAAACGGACGATTTCGGGATCTGTCTTGAGGGTGTGCGGTTGCGCGACCGTCACCATCCTGGGAACCTTGGTGGTCGCCACGCCTTAATCCTCTGCGAGTCTTCCGCGGTGCGGGAACAGACCCGAAGGTCTCCACTGCAGGAAGAGAATAATCAACCCCAGGACAGCCAGCTTTCCATATACCGCCTCGAGAAACGGCTCGATGTATTTGGTGAGAAATCCGAGTGCGCCACCGGCTGTGATCGCGCCAGCAAGCTTCCCGACACCACCGACGACAACAACCATGAAGCTGTCTACAACATAGCCCTGTCCCATATTGGGATTGAGCTTGTCGAACAACGGAACAATCGCACCCGCCAGGCCCGCCAGCCCGGCGCCAAAGCCGAAAGTCAGGCCGTCGATCCAGCGTGTGGGAACTCCAAGCGCCGCCGCTATCGGCCGATCCTGTGTTGTGGCGCGCAGCAAGAGCCCGAAACGCGTTCTTTGCACCAGGTAGTACACCCCGACAATGCAAACCGCGCAGAAAACGATGATGAAGACGCGATTCAGTGGAAAGACCAGATCCGGCGCGACTTCCCATCCGCCCTGCAGCCAGCTGGGCGGCGTCAACGACGTCGTATCCCCAAAGATCAGGCGCGCTGTCTGAATCAGCAGCAGGCTGATCCCCCAGGTTGCGAGCAGCGTTTCGATCGGACGTCCATAGAGGTGACGGATTACCGCAAACTCGCAAAACATGCCGACAAGCCCCGTCACAAGGAACGACAGCGGCAGCGCCAGAACGAAGTAGTAATCGAAAAATGACGCCGGAATATAGGCTTTGAAAAACTCCGCTACAACAAATGCGGTGTAGGCGCCGACCATCATGAACTCGCCGTGAGCCAGGTTGATCACGCGCATCAGCCCGAAAATGATCGACAGGCCGAGGGCAAGCAGGACAAGGATGCTCCCCAGCGAGAGCCCTGCAAATGTGTGATGCACGATGCGCACTTTCCACTGATAGCTTTCGACAGTGGCCAGAGCGCCATCAATCGCTGAAGCCAGCGAGGTGTTGCTCTCGGCACGCGCCTTGTCGAGCGCAGTACGCAGATCCCCGAGAGCGCGGGATGTTCCGAGTTTTTCAAGAGTCTGAACAGCGGCGAGGCGTTCCTCCGGCGTGCCGGACGATAACTGAATTCGGGCAACAGACTCGCGGAGCGTTGTGGCGATCTCTGCTGCAGGTTCGGTCTGGAGCTGAGCCTGAAGGTCAGGCAACAGCGCGGTGTCGGCGCGGTTTGCGGCTTCGACGATAGCATCTCGCCGCTTGTCTGAGTTGGGATGGTGAATCGAGAGCACGGCGATGAGCCTGGCGAGGCTGTCCGCCTGAGAACTGTCGGACTTGAGCATGCTGCTGCCGAGGCCCGCAGCATAGACAGGCGATCCGTCCGCCTGTTTAAGAGGTTCAAGGGTCCAGGCATCGGCCACGGGGAACATGGATTGTCCGTTGACGTCGATGCGGGGGAGATAGATGACGAGCCTTCCGTCAGTTCTTCGTTCCAGCAATCCGCTGCGCAAGGCCTCCAATGCCGGAACCAGCGCGCCGTTGCCGGACTTCTCGAGTGAGGAGTAGGCCGCGGCGCGCGCTTCCGTCTCTTTGCCGATAATCTGTTCGAACTGCTGCTTCAATTCCGGTGATACGGAAGCCGCGTTTTGCGCGGCCTTCAAAGCCGGCGTCACAAGAAGGAACGCCAGCAGCGTCGAAGCAACAGTTCGAATCATTTATTTCTTCTCTTCCTTCTTTTCAGTGACCTTTGCCGCATCCTTGAGGTAGTGGCTGAAGGCTTCCGGCTCAACAAGGCCCGGAGACTTCGAGATCACGTCGAACTGACCATCAGCGCGGATCTTGCCGATGTAGACCGGCTTGAACGTGTGATGGTTTTCGGGATGCATCTTCTTCTTGCCGCCCGGAGCATCGAACTCAAGGCCAAGGACCGCCGGCACAACCTTGTCCACGTCGAAGGAGTTGGCTTTTTCGACCGCAGCCTTCCAGACGTAGACGCCGAAGTATGCGGCTTCAATCGGGTCATCGGTCACGCGATTCTTACCGCCCGGGAGGCCCTTCGCTTCGGCGTAATTCTTGAACGCTTCGACGAACGCCTTGTTCTCCGGCGTATCGATCGTCTGATAGTAGTTCCACGCGGCCAGGTGACCGACAAGGTGCTCGGTTTCCATGGAGCGCAACTCATCTTCGGCAACCGAGAACGCCATGATTGGAATCTTGTCTGAAGTCAGCTTCTGGTTCGAGAATTCCTTATAGAAAGGAACGTTGCTGTCGCCGTTGATCGTCGAAAGAACGGCTGCGTCGCCCGCCTTGCCGAATTCCTTGATCTTGCCGACGATGGTCTGGTAGTCCGCGTGTCCGAACGGCGTGTACTCTTCGACAATGTTCTTCTCAGGGACGCCGACCGAAAGCAAATAGGCCTTGAGAATCTTGTTCGCCGTGCGCGGGAACACGTAGTCGGTTCCCAGGAGGTAGAACTTTTTCTTCTCGCCGCCTTCCTTGCTCATCATGAACTCCGCAGCCGGAATCAGCTGCTGATTCGGTGTGGCACCTGTGTAGAAGATCTGCGGGCTCTGTTCTTCGCCCTCGTACTGCACGGGATAGAAGAGAAGACCTTTCAGCGATTCGAACACAGGAAGCACGGACTTGCGGCTGACCGACGTCCAGCAACCGAAGACCACGGCGACCTTGTCCTGGCTGATCAGCTGCTTGGACAGTTCGGCGAATTTGTCCCAGTTGGAATTGGGATCCACAACGACAGGCTCGATCTTGCGGCCGAGCACTCCGCCCTTGGCATTGATTTCATCGACAGCCATCAGGACAGCGTCTCGAAGAGACGTTTCCGAAATGGCCATCGTGCCGCTGAGAGAATGCAGGATGCCGATCTTTACCGGTTCTGCTTCCTTGGTGCAGCTTGCTGCTGCAAATGCGAGCAGAGCCAGCGTCGTGAGGCACAGCGCAGTGCGCCACCTCTTTAATTGTTTAAACATGGGCATAGTCCTTTCGTTCGGGGTTGTGTTTTCCGTTTTGGCTAGAATTGAAACTGTGCACCGACGGTGAACTGGTTCGACTTCACGTCTCCCCCTCCCGGCGGATCAGACTGGCCCCAGAAAGCGCTCACGCGCGCGCTGTGGCCCCGGATGATGTAATTCACACCGGTATCGAGGATGTTGGCATCCTGGAAGTCCTGATACCTGACGAAGGGCTGAAACTTTCCGATACCGACTTGCTTGCCGAAGAGGAAAGCGCCTTCGGCGTAGTACCCGGAGCCATCTCCAGCCAGATCCTGCTCCTGATAGTCGTAGTTGTACCAGGCACCCTCAATCGAGGCGGCGCCCATAGCAATCTTCTTTTCAAAAAGAAGATCAAAGTTGTATCCCGTGAAACTCTCAGGATTGCCGTTAACGAGGACGACGTCCGCCTGATGCTGGAAAGCGGCACCGATGGCGAGAATGTCTTTCTCACCATAATAAGTGCTGCTGTTGTAGTAGCCCGGCTCGGGATCTAAGAAGTTGACAACACCTCTTCCTGCGTAGAGCAAAGAGTCTCCGGTACCGAACGATCCCATGCCTTCATAGATGCCAAACGCATACTTGAATTTTCCGCCGTGGATATCGCCGTTCACCAGGACGCCGTTATCGCGGCCCGCGAAGATTCCGGGATATCGGGAAACAAGACCGGGATAGTCGTAGGCGTTCAGGAAGAACGGACCGTCGAGATTAGGCCGATCCGACGGAACCAGGTGCCGACCCATCCAGATGTTGAAGTACGGACGAGGCGAATACTTGACGACGGCATCCAGAACCATGATGTCGCCAGACCCGTCGTATTCCGTGTTGAACTCGACCTGAAAATCCTTGTGAACCTGCGCATTGACGTAGAGGCGGATATTGTCAAGGTTGAAGTCCTTGAAGTACGCACCGCTTTCAGGCGCCGTTTCAGTAGAGCGGTATGATGTGCGCAGACCACCGCCGATGCTGACCCAGCGCATGTCGTCCATATTGATCTTTGCCTGGCCAAAAGCAACCGATGAGGAGATCAACACGATCAGGGCGCTTAAGGCTGCGAGGCAGTGAGTGAAGGTTCGTTTCATTTGCTTTGTAGTCCCCCAAAAATGAAAACGCCCCGCCGGCAATGATTCATGTAGTGCCGTAACGGGACGCCATCGTCCACGAAATAGTGGCTAACATCGGCGGCTGCGACCGTCGCATCCGCCGCAAAAAACAAAATCCTTGAGACTAAAAACGCCTCAAGGACTCTCTCAGTCATATCTGTGGTGCAACGTTGCACCGCAGGATGGCGAAACTTATAGCACGCGAGTTACGAGCGAAACACCCAACATTTATGTCGGATGCTATGACAAAAATGTCTGAGTTGGAATGGACCCGAACTGACCCGGAGAAGCGGCGAAAGTTACTCAAGAAGCAGAAGAAAGGAATTTAAAATCGGAAATCCGACAACTCAAATCCGAGATTTCAAAATCTTAAACTGGACGGCAGACCCTGAAGTTGGCACGTTCACTTTTGAGATTTTGCAATCTCGGGTCTGAGTTGTCGGATTTCCGATTTTAAATTCTTCTTTGTTCCCGACGACGGGAATGTTGGCAGATCCGTGCAGCTGGGAGCGGAGGGATGTGCGGGCAAATTGCTCTTCCCTGCAATGCCCGCACTCGGACTCAAAAAACTTACCCCTTCATGATTTTGAAATCGCCTTTCTTGGCGTCGTGGTTCCAGCTTCCGCTCATGGTCGTTCCTTCAAGCTTTCCTTCAATGGTGTAATGAACGGGTTTGCCGTCGTGGCCCTTTGCATCGGCTTCCATCGTGACCGTTCCGGTGTCCTTATTAAAGGATCCTTTGGTCAGCGGTACGGCCATTGGACCGGGATTAACGGTGCCCGTCAGGGCGGTTCCATCCCACTTCAACTCCACGGTTACGGCATTACGATCGCTGGCCGACGGACCCCAGTCCCCTTTCCAAGTTCCGGTCAACGGATCTGCAGAAGCGTCAGGTGTAGTGGCGGCGGGTGCATCCGTTGCAGCTGGCTCAGGGGCTTTGGCCGGCTCGGAACTGCAGGCCCCAAGAACCAGGAGTGCGATCAGAACGGAAAGTAACAGCAGGCTACGTCTCATAGAAACCCTCCTATATTTTTTGGTCCGGGCAATATTAATGGCCGATGACGGGCGTGTCACTACGAAATTGTCTGAGAATCAAACATGATGAAGCGGCCCGGATTTTCCTTAAGGGGAAGAAAAATTCCCTAAATCCTTCTGACTCTGTACATAATTTTGCCGTCTGATACGTATATAGAGGTTGAGCACGAGGTTATTGGAGCCGTGGCCAGCGAGAGCAAGAAATTCCTCCTCTTCAAGAGTCTCATTGCGGTGGGCTTTGTCCTGAGCATCGTGCTGCTTTTCCAGTCCATCTGGACCTACAAGTACGTCGCGGGCGAGCTCATCATGCAGGAGGCCGAGCGCGACACCCAGCGGAAGATCAATACCCTCGTCGGAGCTGTCCGTACCGCCCAAACCCAGGACATGGGCATCGTCGGAGGCATTCTCGAGGAATTCCTCGAAGACTGGAATCAACAGGTAGCCTGGGTGCGAATTCTTGATGGCACGGGCCGGCCCCTTGCCGCTGCCGGTCCCGCGCCCGCCGGTCCCGTTTCAGCAGACAAACTTCCCCGACCCTTCACTCAGGAAACCCACCCCCCCGAGCAGGAAGAGTCGGCACAGGGACCCGTGCTGGTCTCGATTCGCTCTTTCCGTACCGTACCGCTCGGACCGGGAGCAACTCGCGGCGGTAATCCTGGAGGATTTGGACCTGGAGAGCGCGGGTCTGCGCCGCCCGCTGTGGTTCCCCCGACTCCAGCGCCTACGCCGGCCCCGCCACCCAATCCGGGCGAGCCCTTTTTTGGCGTCCGCGGCGGACAGTTTGGTGGCGGACGGGGTGGGCGACCTCCTATCGGACTGAACTGGAATGTCGAAATTGCCATTCTGCCGGAAAGCGTGTCCGGATCCTTTGCAGGTCTGCGCTTTAATCTGATCCTCGGTCTGTCCGCGGCACTCGCGTTGATGGGAGCCCTGGTCTTGCTCGCCGTGCGCTTTCCCCACTACCTTCGCGGGCAGCAGATTGAAAGAGAACTCAACCTCGCGCGCCGCGTGCAGGCGGATCTGCTGCCTTCCTCCGAAACGATTTCACCCTATGTGGATTTCTCTGCCGAGTGCATCTCCGCCTGGCAGGTAGGGGGAGACTTCTGCGACGTCTTCCATGTCGCAGAAGATCGCACGGCACTTGTCCTCGGCGACGTCTCCGGAAAAGGCATATCGGCCGCATTGCTGATGGCGTTGATTCACGGCGCTATCCATTCGGTTTCGTGGACGCGCTCGACTCAGGATCACGTTAATGCCAGCCGGCAGCTCAACACTCTGCTCTGCCAGAAGACAGCGACAGAGCGATTCACAAGCCTCTTCTGGGGATCCTTCGACCCGCAGCGCTCAACGATCCAATACATCAATGCGGGTCATCTGCCGCCCTATCTCCTGAGGAAAACGAATAACCAGATCGAAAGCCACCGGCTGGAAACCGGCGGCCCCGTGATGGGTCTGCTGCCCGGCGCGAACTTTCAACAAGCCGAAGAGTTTGTCGCTCCCGGAGATCTTCTCGTTGCTTTCTCGGATGGCGTGGTCGAAGCGACCAGCGATACGGGTGAGGAATTTGGCGACAAGCGTCTTCTCGCCGTCATTCAGGAAATGTGGGATTCTTCCGCAACCGATATCCGGAATGCCATTCATGCTCGTCTCAAGCAGTTCACCGGGGACCTCCCCGTCGTTGATGATCAGACCCTGATCGTCGTGCGTTTCAAGCACTCCGCAAAAACGATGGCTGAGACTCGATCAACCACCGCATCCGTAGTCTGATTCCAGGGAGGCTCACTGTCCGCCATGCGGAAGCTGCTGATACTGGTTCACCGCTACCTCGGCATCCTTTTCAGCTTGCTGTTCTTCATGTGGTTTGTGTCCGGCATCGCGATGATCTACGCGCGCGGGATGCCGAGCCTTACGCCGGAAGCACGGCTCGAACACTTGCCTGCTCTTAACCCGGCTAACATTCGTCTCACCCCGGCACAAGCTCTCACGAAGGCTGAACTCGGCAGCCCTCCTGAAGCGGCAAAGCTCCTGAACATCGTGAATCGCCCGGCGTATCGTTTTGAAATCGGCGGAGGCTTCGTCACGGTCTTTGCCGACAATGGCGAATTGCTCGATGTGACCGCCGAGGTTGCCTCGGAAGCTGCGCATCAATTCACGAAGCTGCCCGAGGATCGGGTGCATGCTGCAGGCGTCCTCGACAGTGTCGATCAGTGGACGATACTGGCTCGACGGCATCTGCCGTTGCACAAGTTTATCGTCGAGGATGATTTCGGGACCGAGTTGTACGTCTCGGGAGCCACAGGTGAAGCCGTCGTCCTGACGACGCGCAACGGCCGCAGGCTCGCGTGGATCTCCGCAATCCCGCACTGGATGTACTTCGAAGCGCTTCGAAAGGATTCGTGGCTGTGGCGTCAGGTCATTCTCTGGACGTCCGGGCCGGCCACGGTTGCGGCGTTGATCGGGCTCGTTCTCGCGGTGATTCAGTATCGACGCAAACCACCGCATATTCCCTACAAAGGGTGGTTGCGATGGCACTACATCACCGGTGCGGTCTTCGGAATCCTGACAGCCACGTGGGTCTTCAGCGGCTTTCTTTCGGTCGAGCCCTGGTACTGGGCATCGGATGGCGCCATGGGAGGCCCGCAGGCTGCGGCCCTGCAGGGTGCAGAACTCGATCTGCGGAAATTTCCCACTGGATTGCCGCAGATTTCGGAAGCGGCAGACGCGAAAGAAATCGAGTTCCTCGCGATACAGAGTGATCCGTACTATCGCGTTAGAACCGACAGTTCCCTTGCGGCTCTCGTATCGGCTCCGGCGATGAACGTTCGCCTTGAACCGTTCAGCATTGAGTCGATCATCGAGCGCGTCACTTCTCCGACGCCTGACCTGAGAATTCTCGAGGCAGCGGTTCTCGAGGATTACGACTCTTACTACTACGCGTTCGACCGTACTGCGCCGCTTCCGGTCCTGCGGATCAAATTCGACGATCCGGAATCCACATGGCTGTATGTGGACCCACAGTCAAGCGAACTGGTTGCTCGCGCACACCGTCGTGAGCGGATCAATCGGTGGATCTATCACGGCTTTCATAGCCTCGACTTTTCGTTCTGGTACTACAGTCGCCCGGTTTGGGATATCGCGATCGTCGGCCTGTGTCTGGGTGGCACGCTGCTCAGCTTCATCGGCATTGTCATTGCGTGGAAGAGGGTCTGGCGCGCTGTAGTTCGAACAGCGCGGTAGTTCCTCAGAAACGACCAGGTTCAAGCCTGCGCCAGGCTCTGCTTCATCCACTTCACGTTTCGCTCAACTCGAACCTCCTCCTTCAGCAGCGGGCAGCACGCGCAATACTGCTTGTTCGGCAGCAGGTAGTATCGGCAACAGGAAGTGCTTCGATAGTACATACGGGAAAGTTTCCGTATGTGAGGGGATAGAACGTTGGCTGAGACTCAGCCGTGAGATCTGTACCAGAGAAGAGTTTCTGAGCGAGTCTGGCTCCGGAGCATTGATCGCCATTCCTTGCGAACACATTGCTGCACTGCGCGCCCCAGAAGGAACTGATCATTCCCCAGGTCGCGCGCGGCGAAAAGCGGCGTCAGACAGTCGATCGAACGGGAGGTTGGATCCGACGCCGCCACCAAGAACTTAGAAGTTCACACGAGCGCCTGTGATGACCCAGGCCTTCGGTCCGAGAAACCCATCCTCATAGGGGCGTTGAGCGAAGATGTTTTCGACCTTCGCATAAATCTCGATGCTGTGATCGTCCCCAAATGGCAGGTCATGCCGGGCCCCAAGATCGGCCTTGACCGGACCGGTGAACCGAAATCGCCGGCTCTCACCGCCGAATAAACCGCCAAACAACACCATGTTGTAGTCACTATGTGCCGCCATGTCGAAAGTAACGCTTGTCCTCCGGCTAAGCCATTGCGTGGCCGTTACAGTAAAAATGTGCGGCGAAACATCCAGAACGCCGTAATAGGCGGAGCCGGATGTTGGAGTGCGTGAATCCGAGTTCGTATAGGTATAAGAGGCACGGATCTTCGTGTTGTGGCTCGGAGAGATCCGTCCACTCAGTTCGATGCCGCGTGCAATGCCGCCGGGCCTGCTCGTGTATCCGGATGTTCTCCCGAAGGGATCGTTGGTGACGCCGGCGAATCCAATAATCTGCTGAAGATTCGTGTAGAACCACGTGGCACTCAACTCCAGCTTCGAATCCAGCAGGGATTGATCGATTCCTCCATCTACTGCAATCGCTCGCTCCGGCGAAAGGCGTGGATCACCATAATAGAATCCAAAGAACGACCCGAATCGCTCGTAACCGGAAGGCGATCTGAAACTGTTACCAACGTGAGCACGAAGCTTTGTCCCCGATTCTCCGATGAAGTAGGCGAGAGCGCCATCGCCGGTATAGGCGGTCGGAACATCCAGCGACGAAATCTGATTCGAATAGGGATTTGAGAAACCTTCGAACTCCGGATCCTTCAATCGGAAGAACTGGGCCCGGCCCGCTGCTGTCAGCTGAAGACGGTCGTCAAGGAGATTTACCTGGTCCTGAACATAGATCGCGTGGCTGCGCTGGCGCAGTTCCACCTGATTCGCCGAAGGAGATCCGTAGGCGCCGCCGTCGTAAGTCCGGTACTTCTCCTGTTCAAACTCATATCCCACGCTGACGAGGTTGTGTTGTCCGATGCGCTGGTCTAACCGTGCCTGAGTCGTGTCAATGTAACCACCGTAATTGCTGCGTTCGCCGGGACCAGGTTCAAACGATCCGGGACCCTGCGGGCCATCCAGGAAAGCGCGGCGTGTATCCACCGCCTGATATCCCAAGCGATAGGACGTGTTGGCGGACACCTGGTGCTGAAACACCGTCATCGCGCTAAGGAAACTTGCCTGCCGACGACCATCGGGATCGATTGCGTTCGGTATGAACGTGGCGTTGCCTGCATTGAAGGGCTGCCCCGTCTCATACTTTTCGAGTTCAGAAGTCGGAAGTGCAATCGCTTCAACTTCCCCGTTTGGATTGTTCGGCATCGACGCGAGGAACGTCGGGGTTTCGGTCGAATTGAGATAGTTGCTCGAGTACCACGCTCTACCGGTAAGAGAAATTCCCGGGCGAAAACTGTATTTGCCGGAGCCCTGCAGGCTGTTGTTGCGGTACGGGAGGTGGTCGCGTACGCCGTTCGTCATGTAGAAGTGAGACGCCCCGCCGCTGTACGTCAACTTGTCCTCCAGAACTCCGCCGCTGACGTTGGCGACACCACGAATCATTCCAAGGCCGCCTCCCTCGACGCGAAGCGATCCGCGTGGCCGGCCACCGCCCGTTCCGGAAATCACGTTTACAACGCCACCGAGAGCGTTGGATCCGTACAGAGATGAACCGGAACCGCGGAGAAACTCAATTCGGTCCGTGTCCACAACCATCATGTCTCCAAGGAATCCGGTCGCATCGTTTTGAATACTCGACGCGTCGTGAAATCGCATCCCGTCGATCAGCAACGCGGTGTCGGCCGCCCGAAGGCCGCGAGTTTTGATTTCTGTGAGGCTGCCCGGGCCTTCCACGGTCTGTACACGCACGCCGGGCAGCGGACGAAGGGCTTCGCTGATCGAGGATTCATTTCTCAGTGCGAGTTCCGTGGCGTCGATGACATCGACGGCCTTTCCGGTGGCTTGCACCGAAAGCGGCGTACTGTTTGCAGTGACAGAAATCTCGGTCGACTTTCCGGATACCTTGAGATCCAGGTTCTCTGTCTGGTTGCCCGTTACGGTCAGCTGTTTCGATCCATTCAATGCGGAGTCCGATGCGTCCGCTTCAAGGAGATAGTCGCCGGGTGCGATTCCCTTGAAGGAGTACGCGCCATCCGAGGAGGATTTTGTGGTTCGAAGATCCCCCGAGTTGCGCTCATAGAGACGTAAGGACGCGTTAGCAACGGCGCGGCCGTCCGGATCCAGGATCTTGCCGGTCAGGTCTTCCGCCAGCACAGGATTTACAAAGAGAACAAGAGCGACGAGTGAGGCAAAGGCAGCGGGCGAACCAATTTTCATGACACTCCTCTTGGCAACAAATTTCGGCATCACGGACGTTCAGGGAACAGCGCGTCCGTGAGATAGCGCTGGAAAACTTTTCGCGAGAGCGGTTCCTGAGGCGAGACAAATCGATTCAGCTGGAGAAGTCGTTCGATGTAGTCATAGATCAGAACGACATCGTGATTTGAGTTGATGGAGTGAAACCAGACCGTTTCGCCTCGATACATCAACAGAACAATGTTGGGCACACTGCACAGCCCCAGGCATCCGGAAACCGTCAAATGAACACGCGAGCGGATACCCCGCTCCTTCCACTCTTTCTTGAATCGTTCGAGCGGGACAGGCGGGTTACCGGCCTCGACATTTCTGCAGCAGCACCCCTGGCAGACGAACAGGTTTCCCTCCACGACGCGCAGCGTTTTGACTTCGCGGTCAAAGCGAGTCGCTTGTGTGAAATGGTCCATAGCCCCAGGTTGCTTCTTGCCGAGGTCCACAGTCATGTAGCCATCGGAATGCGTGACGTTTGGCGCCTTCTCGAATTGGATTTCATAGACGACGCCTTCGAGGCAGGGTCCAATCACAATGTGTGACCAGTGATTCGCAAACAGGTCATCCATCAGCGGCCGGAGGACAGATTCCTTCGCTTCGAAATACCTATATCGCGTCTTGCCTCCCTCAAGTGAAGTCTCGACTCCAGGCGTAACTCGACTCTGTGCTGTGCTCACGCAAAACTCCTTTCAAAAGCCTTTGGAAGTGCGCGGATCATAGTTCACGCATGAAAAACACAACCCTTAAGAGTTCCTGACTTTTTCAGATTCCGTACTCGCGTTTAAGAACACGATGGTTCACATGCTCGGCGAACCAACCTGCCAGACGGTCATATCCCGCCTCCTTGGTGAGGACCGGCCGTGTCTGTAGAGAATGTCCGAGAAGCTCCTCGAGCACCGGACGGTTTTCAAGAGCGCCATGAAGGTACGTGCCTGTGACGCGCTCCGCACGAATGCCATCCTCGGTGCCATCTTCAAGAACAGCGAATGGCTTCGCATTTCCGCTGGTCGTGGTGATTCCCATGTGAATCTCATACGCTTCGAACCTTAGACCTGAAGGCGTTCGCGCCGAAACGTTGCGTGTGAGCTTTCCGCTGGTGAGATGTGTTTCTGCAGGAAGAAAGCCAAGGCCTCGTGCTTCGTGGACTGGAGATTCCACGGTATAGGGATCACAGATGCGGGTGCCGAGCATCTGATAGCCACCGCATATTCCGATCAGCCGGCTCCCGGTATCGAATTGATCTTTCAGCCATTGATCCATGCCGCTCTCACGCAGCCAGAGCAGGTCTTCGATGGTGGACTTCGTGCCCGGAAGAATGATTGTGTCGAATCGGGTCGCGACGGGTCCTGTCACAAAGGCCGCATCGGGAAGAAGGCGAAAGTCGGTGAAATTGGAGATGTGCGGCAGGCGAACGACGGCGACACTGCTCTGCCCATGTAGTTGGTGCGGAACGGCGCATTGAGGGGTTGCGCGATCCTCGAGACTCACACTGTCTTCGGCATCCAGGTGAGCATCGCTGATAAAGGGAAAGACACCGAGACAGGGACGTCCTGATTTTTCTTCGAGTATCGGGACGCCGTCGCTAAAGAGCGAGTTGTCGCCGCGAAAGCGGTTCACCAGGAACGACCGAACGAGCGGTGCTTCCTCCTCGTCCAGAAGCCGGCAGGTTCCGGTTACGGAAGCGAAGACACCTCCTCTGTCGATATCCGCAACCAGGATGCACGGCGCGTTCAGCCGGACCGCAAGGCCAAGATTCACCAGGTCATGACTTTTGAGATTGAGTTCCGTAATGCTGCCGGCGCCTTCGATGATCACGAAGTCGTAGTCCGCACTCAATCGCTCGTATGCATCGAGAACGTTGCCGAGGAGAAAGTCATAGTGCGTGTAGTAGTCGCGGGCGCTTAAAGTCTGCCAGGGTCGGCCATTCAAAACGATCTGGCTTCCGTAGCTTCCTGTTGGTTTCAGAAGAATCGGATTCATATCCGTGTGCGGGAGAATTCCGCAGGCTTCGGCCTGTGCGGCCTGGGCCCGTCCAATTTCGCCACCATCGGGACAGACCGCGGAGTTGTTCGACATGTTCTGTGCCTTGAAGGGCGCAACACGATGCCCCATGCGATACAGGTAGCGACAAAGCGCCGTAGCAACCCAGCTCTTTCCCACGTGCGATCCCGTGCCACCGATGAAGATGGGCCTCGCCGCCATTGTTACCAGGCTCGGGACCATCGAGGCCCGTCGTTTGTGCGTAATTTCGAATCGATGTTCTTCTCGAGCTCAATCAACCGGCCGTATAACCAGAGCAGATCGGACAGACGATTCAGATAGCGGAGCACGTTCGGAGGAATGATGGTCCCTTCCGTTGAGACGCGCACGGCGAGGCGCTCGGCACGACGGCATACGGTGCGCGCCAGATCGAACGATGCCGATGCGGCGTCTTCACCCGGAAGCGCCCAGTCGGCGAGCATTCCGTCGGTCGCTTCGATCCGATGAACTTCCTGCGTGAGGCTCTCCACCATGGCGTCGTCGATCTAAACTTCGGGCTTCAGATCCGTGCGTGGCCCGGCTATCGCGGAACCGATCTTGAAGAGTTCCTTTTGGATGGACTTCGCCGCCGCAGCAATCTCGGGGTTCGGACAGAGGGCACGAGCAAGGCCGATGGACGAAATCAGTTCGTCGATCGTGCCATAGGCGTCAACCCTGGAATCCGCTTTGGAGAGTCGCGCACCTCCGGGAAGACTGGTCTCCCCTGTATCTCCGCGCTCGGTAGAAATAGACATGATTGAACTCCGTATACAGGAGCCGCGGAAAGATGGATTGTGAAGGGATTCGTGTGAAGCCCATCCTTGCCCTTCTTCCCGAAGGCTCGAATGAAATCGGCGTTTTGAGCCGGTTATCGATAGGTCTTCGGACTTGCAGGCTTGAAATGCGTTCCTACTGGCCGTTGCTTCCCAGTTCGCCGCGCGAACCAGTGCGTGAATTACGGCGGTCGTTCCTGCTTACCGCTGCGGGACAGTTCCGGACTCACACCGGATTCCCTTAACCGATAACGAGCGGAGACTAGCACGCGGGTCGAGACCTCTGCAAACAGATTCTCTTTTTGTGGTACAACCAAGTCACACATGGAATCTGCGAACGGTCAGCGTCAAGTTATCTGCGAATCCTGCGGAGAGTCGTTTAGTTGCTGCCCCGTGCCTGACGCAGGCTGCTGGTGCGCGGGAGTCAACATCTCCGATGCTGCGCGGGATGAAATGAAGTCAAAGTTTGCAGAGTGCATCTGCCCCGACTGTCTCGCGAAATACGCGCAAAAGGAGCCAACTGCGCCGGCATGAGTTCGACTGCACATTGGAAGCGCTCCCCCTGGTTTTCGGCGTCCACCTTTGAAGCTTTCCGCTCCGGCCGCTTTATCGTTGTCGATCTGCTTTGTCCGCATCGCGTGATCACGACGTCGTCGTGCGTCGGAGGCGTGAGCGAACAAATTCGTCATCTGGTCAATCATCAGAGCTGCGAAGCCGCGGGGCACAATGAACGCTTTGTTGAAATCACGGAAGCGGGCATGGAGGGCTATCACTGCAACGTGTGCGAGGAGTTGTCGCTGTCCCCGCAGACCACGGCCGTTATGGGGACTGCGGCCAATATGATCTATGCGTCGCATCAGTCGGCAACGTTCGAGGGGCTGCGGGTTGATGCGATCGTTACTGCGGGAGTCGAAGGAAACGCTGCAACCGCCGGAGACCCTTCGCAATGGGCGGAAACGCCAGAAGGCTGGAGCAAGCTTCCGCACGTCGCCGGCACCATCAACACGATGGTGCTCGTCAATCAGCCATTAAAGCCGGAGGCTCAGGTGCGCGCCATCCTCACCATTACGGAAGGCAAGAGCGCAGCGCTGATGGAACTGGGTATCTCGAGCCGCTACTCGCAGGATCTTGCGACCGGGACCGGAACAGATCAGATCTGCCTGGCGGCCCCCATCGTCAGCGGCGCTTATGAATACTCCGCGACAAATCCCCACAGCAAGATGGGCGAACTGCTCGGCGTTGCAGTGCGTTCTGCCACGAAGGATGCGCTGCGCTGGCAGAATGGACTCGAGCCGTCATTCACCCGAAGCCTGGTGCACGCGCTGCGTCGTTTCGGATTCTCTGAGACGGCGTTCCTCGACGCGATGCGGGACCGCCTGTCCGAGAACTCCATGGATCTATTGCTGAAGAACAGGAATGCAGTCCTCTACGAGCCTCAGGCTGCTGCCGCATCATACGCATTCGCGGCTGTGCTGGATCGTGTTCGTTTCGGCGTTCTTCCTCCTCTGTCCGCCCGCGATGTTCTCCGGCACCAGGCCGCGACGCTCGCGACTGCCCTCTCCGCGAAAACGGATGCCTGGTACTTCTTCTGGCAGAAGCTCGATGTCGATATGAATCGCCCGCTCGATGCGGTCTATGACGCGGCCGCCTTGGGCTGGACATCCAAATGGGATTTGAAGGCTTAGCTCCTTCCGGCTGGCTTCTTCTCATCGGACTTTCACTCGACGCGGTATTTGGAGATCCGCAGCTGCGTTTGCATCCGATCCGTCTTCTCGGCGACACGCTGCGGTTCTTCGAAGGGACTCTCCGCCGCATGGGGCTTACCGGCTATGCCGGAGGCTGTGTGTTACTTCTGCTTCTCGCTCTCGTCTGGATCGGGCTTCCGGCTTTCGCAATTCATCAGATCTCGTTGCGGAATCCGCAACTCGGATCGGCCGTGCACGTGCTTTGCGTTTATATCTTTTTCGCGATGCGCGATCTCATCGACCACGTTCGAGCCGTCCGCAATACAGCACGACGCGGTGAACTCAAGGCCACGCATGCGGCAATCGCCATGCTCGTCGGACGTGATACGGGTCGAATGGACATCGTCGGGTGCCGTCGCGCATCGATTGAGAGTCTCTCTGAGAGCTTCGTCGATGGATTCCTCAGCGCTCTCTTCTGGTATGTCGTCGCAGGACTCCCCGGACTATTCCTGTTCAAGGTCGCAAGTACGATGGATTCCATGGTGGGCTACAAGACCGAACGATACCTGCAGTTCGGCTGGTGTGGCGCCCGTCTCGACGATTTGATGAACTTCATTCCGGCGCGACTGGCCTGGATTCTTCTTCCTCTTTGCGCTCTTCCCTTTCGGGGTCTTTCGCCTCTGAAGGGTTGGCAGATCGGTTTGAGACAGCACGCCATCGTCCCGGGCCCTAATCCCGGCTGGAGCGAAGCCACAATGGCCGGTTTGCTGCAGCGGCGTTTGATTGGGCCCATCCGGAGGGACGGCGCGCTCGTCACCGATATCTGGGTGGGGGATGCTGCAGACCCGCCAGCCGGGTCAGACGAAGATGTGGGCAATGCCTTGAAGGTGACAGTGCTGGCTGCCGCTGCGTCTACGCTCCTCGCTGTGGTTGTTCTGTCCGTGTAGAGGGCAGGAGACGGGCAGAGTTCAGAATGAACACCAGCTCGGACGAAACGTGGATAAACGCTGCGAGCAGCGGGTTGAGAAATCCGAGTGCGGCCAGCAGGACGCCCATGCCGTCTACGGCCAGCGTACCCACAAAGTTCACGAGAATCGTGCGATGAACCCGCCTCGCGATCTTTAGCGCGGCCACGAAATCCATCAGGTTGTTTCCCAGCAGAACGACGCTGGCCGTCTCACGCGCGACATCCGTTCCCGAACCCATGGCGACACCGACTGTTGCCTGCATCAAAGCCGGCGCATCATTAACGCCATCGCCAACCATGATGACGTTGCCGTCACGCGTCATCAGTTCCTGGATCCGTTTCATCTTCTGCTCAGGCAACAACTCGCTGGCGAACTCGTTGACGCCCAGACGCTCCGCGACCGTCTTGCCGACGTTGGCATGATCACCAGTAAGAAGTACCGTTCGGAAGCCCATCTTTGACAGTTCTGCGGTCGCTTCCACAGCTTCCGGCCGCAGCGTGTCCGCCACTTCAACAATTCCGAGGAACTGTTTGTTCTGCGCGATAAAAACGTCGGAGGATCCCGTCGCACCGTTGGTGCGAGAGTTCACTGGAATGGAAAGCTCTTCAAGGAAGTTGCGGCTGCCG
>Ga0207659_10000661_pt1 | contig 20382 bp, 18 predicted proteins | sample KBSM43metaG_FD_184330 | JGI IMG/M metagenome (GOLD analysis project Ga0207659, IMG submission 184330) | Miscanthus rhizosphere microbial communities from Kellogg Biological Station, Michigan, USA - KBS M4-3 metaG (SPAdes) (version 2) | ecosystem: Host-associated > Plants > Roots > Rhizosphere >...
TTGTATTCGATCGGATCCTGGCTGAATCCGATGCCGGCGAGCCCGGCGTTGTTGAACGACGTGCTGTCGGTGCCGCCGACGGTGCGGCTGCGCGTCGCAACCGCACCGGCCACACCGAGATCCGCGAACGGCGCGAGCACCTGGCGCACGATGTCGGCCGCGGTGGGCGGACCAAACACGCTGGCGCCACGGGCGCGGCCGGTGCCCGAATCGATGTTGAGGTATGCCACCAGCTTGGCAAATTCAGGCCGCTGGTTCTCGAACGATCCGAAGTGCTCTTTGACGTAGGCCTGCGAACCGAGCAGCCCTTGCTCTTCTCCGCTCCAGAGCGCGACGCGAATCGTTCGCCGCGGCTGAACACCCAGCACCTTCAGCAATCGCGCCGCCTCCATCATCGTCGCCACACCGATCGCGTTATCGGTGGCGCCGGTCGCGGAGTGCCACGAGTCGAGGTGGCCGCCGAGCATGACGACCTCCTCTTTTTTGTCTGAACCAGGAATTTCGGCGACCGCGTTGTAGGCGGTGCGTCCTTCCGGATACAGCTTGTTGACAATGTTGAATTCGAGTTCAACCGGCGAGCCGTCGGCGAGAATTCGGGCGATGCGGCCGTAGTCCTCGTTGCGCATGACGACGGTCGGCACGGCTTTGCTGACGTCGAACGTCCGGTTGTTGAAGGCGATGATCTGACCGTGTTCGCGGCCGGCGTCATTAACCCTCATCCGCGCGCCGTTAGCCATCAGAAACTCGTCGATTCGCCGGGCCACTTCGTTCGCCGACATTGGTGGCGGTGCACTCTGGTTGCCGCGTCCGCCGCCGAACTGGCCCGCGTTCGGATTGTTCGGATCGAACTGCGTTTTCACCTGTTCGTCCGACCGTCGCTTGGCCGGCGGGTTGATGTTCACGTCCACTTTGGCGGGCCGTCCGATCAACACGATCTTTCCAGCCACCTGACTCTTTTGCGAATCGAGGAACGACGTCAATTCAGCCGGCGTCGGCCGTTCGGGAAGATCGATCTCCACGGCCTGCGCAGCGACCGTCCCGTCTGTGCCCGGCGTCCACGCCAGCACCTCGCATGTCAGCTGATCCTTTACTGGCGAGATGATGTGACCGGTGAACCGTTCATTCACCCAGCCCGGATGTCCAAAGTCCCAGGGTTCCAGATGGCCGTTGCTGAAACCCCAACTCTCCATCTGCTTGATTGCCCACTCACCCGCAGCTTTCAAACTGGGCGTACCCGTCACACGCGGCCCGTGCACATCGGTGAGCATGTGCAGCGTCCGCATGATTTCGGAGTGACGATTCTCTTCGGCGCGAATCTTCGCGTTGATGCCCGCGTCGATCTTCTCCTGCGCCCCCACCGGCACCACGAGAACCGCGACCAGAACGACGGTTGTGATCCTCATAAGCTCATGAACCTCGTGAATCTCTCGAACCCCGTGAACCTCGTGAACCTCTCGAACCCCGTGAACCTCGCGAACCTCTTGAACCCCGTGAACCCCTTGAAGCTCATAACCCCCGCGTGAACCTCTTGAAAGGCGATGGCGCGGCGATCGACGTCAGTGCATCGCGGAGTTCGGCGCCGTCCCGGTAACGATGCTGTGGCAACCGGCCGAGGCATTTCAAGATAACGCTGCGCAGCTTGCGCGGCACATCCCGTGGCAGGTCTGGCAGCGGTGACGCCAGGACGGCGACAGCGGTGGCCATGTCGTTGTCCCCGTCGACGAGAAATGGCCGGCGTCCCGCCGCCATTTCGTACAGCACGATGCCCATACTGTAGACATCGGTGCGGCAGTCGATTGCTTCGCCGAGCAGTTGTTCGGGCGACATGTAACCCGGAGTTCCCAGCGCCAGGCCATCGAGCGACGAAGCGGTGAGTCCGCTGACGGCGCTGGTCGCAGATGTCGCTTCCTTGGCGGACGATGGAACGGATGCCGGCCGGCGCGCCAGCCCGAAGTCGAGGATCCGCAGCGAGCCATCGGCTGCAAATCGCATGTTGCCCGGCTTGAGATCGCAGTGCACGATGCCGGCGGTGTGTGCGTGCGCCACCGCGTCGGCCATCTCGATGCCGACACCAACGACCACCGCTGGGTCAGGCGGTCGCGACCGCAGGCGGTCGGCAAGCGAATCTCCCGGCACGTACTCCATCACGATCGCAGCCCGGGTATCGACCTCGACGATGTCGTAGATTGCGGCGATGCCGCGGTGGTTCAGCTGCGCCGCGGCACGCGCTTCGCGCACGCGGCGCGTCCCCTCGTCCTGGGTGGAACTCTGCGTCAATAACTTCAATGCAACGTCGCGCTGCAGCCGCGTGTCGCGAGCGCGATACACTTCGCCGCCTCCGCCACGGCCAATCGGCAGGCGGATGCGATAGGGGCCGACTTCGGCGCCCGGCGCCAGCTCGTACTCGCGGTCGTCGGCGGCTAGCGAGCGCAGTGCTCCGCTGGTTTCATACGCGTCGAGCAGGTCCATCACTTCGGCACGGAGCCCTGCATCGGCGCAGGCATTTTCAACGAATGCCAGCCGCTCGGCGATTGGCCGGTCAAGTGCGGTCGCAAGCAATGCTTTGATCGTTTTCCAGCGGGCTGCGTCCATTCAGCCCCGCAGCCGGTGCCGCAGCCAGGCGGTGGCGGTAGTCAGCTCCCGTTTCACGGTCGATTCGGAGACGCTGACCGCGACGCCGATCTCCTCAATCTTCAGCCCGCCAAAATAGCGAAGTTCGACGATGTGCGCCTGGCGCTCGTCAAGCGCTGCCAACGCCGACAACGCGTCGTGCAGCGCGAGCACGTCGACGTCCTGGCCGCCGCTCGGGTCGGCGACGCGAGACAGCGGCACGCGCGGGCCATCAAAGCCGTCGCGCTTGGAGGCGGCTTTGCGGCGTGCATGATCCACCAGCACGCGGCGCATCATCCGGGCCGCAATGCCGAAAAAATGCGCGCGGTTTTCCCACTGAACGCGTCGCTGCGGCATCAGCCGGATGTAGGCCTCGTTGACGATGGCGGTTGGTTGCAAGGTGTGGCCGGGGCGTTCGCGGCGGAGATAACTGGCCGCCAGCTTTCGGAGCTCGCCCTGAACCACCGCCATCAGCCGCGTTTCGGCTTCGGGCGATCCCAGCCGCCATTGTGCCAGCAACTGCGTTACGTCCTGATCGTTTGGCGATTTGTCCACGTCTCGGTGCTCGTTGCTCGTTGCTCGCTGGTCGAATTCGGGCGAATTCCTAATTCCTAATTCCTACTTCCCAATTACCACTTCCTAATCTCCGCCTCCTACCCTACCCCAGCTATGTTAACTACTCCCGGGGGACCCGCGTATTAATCGAGTGATGAAACTGCGAACCCTGGTCACGACTCTACTTATGACGGCCGCGCTCAGCGGCCTTTCACCGGCGCGAATTTCGGCGCAAAACCCCGGTCAGGCTCGGCAGGAGACGGCATTCGTCGAACGAACCCGCGTCAACGCCGAGCAGGCGCGCGAGCAGCTCCGGGACCTGCTCAACGACTACCCCTCGTCGCTCGCACAGGTCCTGCGACTCGATCCGACGCTGATGTCGAATCCGGCCTATCTGGCGCCATACCCGGCGCTGGCCGCGTACCTCGCGCAGCATCCGGAAGTGGCGCACAACCCGTCCTACTTCCTCGGCGAGGCCCGGTTCGGCGCACCTGATCCGCAGCGTCGCACGGTTGAAGCGATCCAGGAGTCGCTCGCCGGCCTGGCGTTCTTTCTGTTTTTTATGACCGCGCTCGGTGTCGCGACGCACGTCGCGCGATCGATTCTCGAGCATCGCCGTTGGATGCACGCGATGAAAATTCAAACCGATACGCACACCAAGCTGGTCGATCGGCTGTCGTCGAATGATGAATTGATGGCCTACATCAATTCGCCGGTCGCCCAGCGTTTCCTGTCATCGACGCCGGTGGCAGTGGAGTCGGATCGGCTGGGCAATGTCGCTGCGCCGATCTCGCGAATCCTCACCTCCATGCAAATCGGTGTGGTCGCCACTTGCGGCGGCACCGGGCTGTGGATTGCGAAAGCCCGGGTCATTGAAGAGGTGGCCCAGCCGCTGCATGTGATCGCCGTGCTGGCCATCGCGCTCGGCATCGGCTTTGTGATTTCGGCATTCCTATCGTATGGTCTGTCCGAGCAAATGGGGCTGATGAAGCGCTCGACCAATGCGTGACATGACGCTGTCTCATCTTGATCGTCTTGGCGTCGTCGCCGCTGATGAAACCGCGGACGCGCTGGTGATGGACGAAGATGCCTTCCGCCTGTTTTACGATCGGACGGCACGTCCGGTGTGGGCGTATCTGGCGCGGTTGACCGGCGACGCGCGTACCGCGGACGACCTGCTGCAGGAAACCTACTATCGCTTCCTGCGTGCGCAACGCCGCGGAACAGCCGCACCTGGACTGGCGATCGTTCACGAGAGCGATGCCTACCAGCGCAACTATTTATTCCGCATCGCCACCAATCTGGCGCGCGATCTTCATCGCCGGCCGCGCGCCGACTCGGTGCGGATGGACGAAGGGGTCGAGGCCGTCGATCCGGATACGACGCGCGACGCCGCCTCACAGGTCGCCGATCGTCTGGACCTGTCGCGGGCGATGGCGAGGTTGAAACCACGCGATCGCAGCATGTTGTGGCTCGCCTACGCACAAGGATCGACCCACGAAGAGATCGCTCAGATACTGGGGTTGCGAGTCGGCAGCATCAAGCTGATGCTGTTTCGCGCACGCCGCCGCCTCGCGGCGCTGCTGCCGGAACGCGCCCGACGGGGATCACGATCATGACGGACCAGGAGCTCGAACAACTCTTACGCGAGAACGACCAGGACATCTGCCGCGACGCGAAAATCCCAAGCGCCGGACTGATCTATTGGCGCGCCTCCATCCGGGCGCGCAGCGAAGCAGCGCGGAAAGTCGAGCAGCCGTTCACGATCGTGCAGGGCATCGCCGCGGCCTCGGTAGCTGGCGTCGGCGTCGCATTGGGCGGGTTCGCGTGGCAGTCGTGGACGACGTTTCCAACCCACCTCGGCGTGACCACCTTGTTCGGACTCGGGGTCGCGGCACTGGTCGTTATTTCGCCGCTGGCTTTGGTGGCGCTTGGGTCACGAATGCGATTCGATCGCCCGCAGGACTGACCGCAATCCTCGACACGCCCGTCAGTCCGAGCGGTCCTAAATCCGCCAGTCTTTTCCAGCCGCTCGCGGCGTCGCTCCTTCGCCATCCATAAAGCGCATCGTCTTTCGCGACCAGCAGCAGCCCATCGGGTGCCCACGCGAGATCGGCCTCACGCGAGCCAGTCGGTGCATCTACGAGCGGCGTGATCGCTTTGGTCTTTGGATCGAGTTCGCGGATATGCAGTGTCGCCGTGCTGTCGCCGACGGGCTCCCGCTCGACGAAGCTGACCGTCCCGCGCAGCGGAATGGTTTGCAGCGACCGCCCGATGTTGCGAGCGAGCGTTTCCGCTTTGTCGGTGCGCGTATCAGCGAGCTGTAAGGTGGCTGGCTGACCGAGGACGAACAGCGCCAGCGTCTGCGCGTCGATCCACGTGTGATAGCCAACGGGTTTGATGTCGTTGAGCACCAGCTGCGGTTGCTGTCCGTCGGAGGTGAATTGCCACAGCCGCTGCGTGCCGTCGGCTTCGACCCGAATCACCGAAATATGTGCCCGATCTGGCGTCACCGTCGGCGAGTACTCGCTCTCGGGAGTATTGGTGACGCGAGTGACCTCGCGGCTGGAAATCGTATAGCGATAAATGTCGGTTTGCGAGCCACCACGGATCGAGGTGAAGAGAACGGTACGGCCATCCGGTGAAAACGACGGCTGGTTGTCGTAGCCGGGACTGTTGGTGATGTTGACCGGCCGGACGACCGCGCTGCCGCTGGAGAGATTCAGTGTCGCGAGAAAGATTTCATTGTCCGGCGGCGAGCTCGGAGTCTGCGCCTGCAGGGACATCAGCAGGGCGAGACCAGCCGCGGCCGGACGCAAACGCATGGCGCCATGGATTGTAGGCCAGCACCCGCTCCCACGGCACCCAGAAGACGTAACACATCATGAACTGCTCGAAGGTCGGTCCCATCAGGATGCGGATGCCGACCAAGAAGGCCAATCCTGCTGGAACCAGCAGCGTGCGAGCACGACGGCTGAACAGAGCCAGGGGAAATCCGGTTTCGACAACTACCGACATCGCGGCCATGCCGCGCGCCATCCAGTGTATTTGGCCATCTGTCGTCTCCTCTACCCGTAGACGAACCAGAGGGTCGAAAACCGACACTACTCGTCTCTCGCTACTCGTCTCTCGCTACTCGTCTCTCGCTACTCGTCTCTGGCCACTCGCCACTGGCTCCTCGCTTCGCTAATCACCCTAATCCCCAACCCCCAATCCCCAATCACAAGACGGCGGCTGCCAACGCCTGCTCGACATGCGCCAGATGGTGGCGGCAATGCCACTCGTACAACGCCACTGCCTCGTCGATCGTGACGGTTCCCCAGTCCGGGTGCTTGAAGGTACGCGCGTACTCGGCGTCCGACAGGTTCTTAAGGAACAGCACCCATCGTCGATGCAATGCCTCGAGAAGGCTCAGCGATAATTCCGCGGGTGCAGTTTTCGCGTCAGGCAACTCGGCCCACAGCTGTTCTTCGTAGGTTTTGATTGCCGGCGAATCTTCGGTCGCGGCCATCTTCATGCGGATGTACGCGTTCATGTGACTTTCGGGCACGTGATGGACGACCTGCCGTATCGTCCAGCCGCCTGGCCGGTAGGTCGTCTCGAGCTGAGCATCGCTCAAGCCGCCGACCAGAGCGCGGAAGCGCGCCGGTGTGTCTTCAATCGTCTTTACGAAAGCCTTGCGGGTGGCTCGATCAAGCGGCGGCTTGACGCGCTCGAATTTGCCAACCGGGTAGCGAAGCCTGTCCAGGTCTGTCATCGTTCCTCCTGAAACGGAGGGGACGGAGATACGGGTTCAACACGGAGAAACGGAGAAACGGAGTCAAAAACAAATTGTTATTTTTGTTCTTTTTCTTCCTCTGTTCCTCTGTTGCTCCGTGTTGATCCCGTGACTCCGTCTCCTCGGTTCCTCCGTTTCCGTTTCTCCGTCTCCGTGTCTCCGTCTCCGTGGCTCCGTCTCCGTCTCCACCCGTTAGCATAGGCGGAGTAAAATCGCCGCGCGAGGAAACTTTCATGCTGAAACGATGCATCACGCTCATAAGTGCGCTGGCGGTGCTGGGCGCAATCGCGTTCCGCTCCGAATACGTGCCTGCGTCTGCGCAGGCGCAAAGTCCTTCGACCAGCTCCGGACAAGGCGCTGCCCAGGGACGCGGCGGTGCTGGCGCCGGCGGACCGATTCCTTCGATTGAAGATCGCACGAACGGCATGCGGAAGATCGATGGCTACTTCCCGCTGTATTGGGACGATCGCAGCGGCTCGATGTTCCTCGAGATTCCGAAGATGGATGCCGAGTTCCTGATGGCCTTCGGGCTCGCTGCCGGACTCGGATCGAACGACATCGGCCTCGATCGCGGCCAGGGCGGCGGCGGACGCGTGGTGTTTTTCCAGCGCGTCGGTCCGCGCATTCTGCTGGTGCAGCCAAACCAGTCGTTCCGCTCGAGCAGCACGAACTCGCTCGAGCGCAAATCGGTCGAAGATTCGTTTGCCAAATCGATCCTCTGGGGCTTCCCGGTCGCGGCGCAAACTGGTGATCGCAACCTGGTCGATGCGACCGAGTTCTTCGTGCGCGACGTCACCAGTTCGGGCAGCGCGCTGCGGCCCGGAAACTATCGCGTCGATCGCGGGCGCAGCACGTTCTACCTTCCCAACACCAAGGGCTTCCCGAAGAACACCGAAATCGATGTGACGCTGACGTTCGCCAACGACGCCGCTGGCGGCCGCGGCGGTGGCGGCGGCGGTCCCGCGCAGGGCCCCGAACAGATTGGCGGACGCGCCGGCGGAGCCGGTGGTGGCGGCGGACGCGGCGGCGGTCTGTTCTCGGGCTCGGTCGCCAGCGTGACGCCATCTCCCGACTCGGTGACGATGCGCGAGCACATTTCGCTGGTCGAGTTGCCGGACAACAACTTCAAACCGCGCTGGGACGACCCGCGCGCCGGCTATGGCGGACTGACTTACGTCGACTATAGCGTGCCGATCGGCGAGCCGATGCAGATGCGCTACATCCGGCGCCATCGCCTCGAAAAGAGAGACCCGAACGCGGCGGTGAGCGAAGCGGTGAAGCCGATCCAGTACTGGGTGGATTCGGGTGCGCCCGAAGACGTGAAGAAAGCGCTCGTCGAAGGCGCAAGCTGGTGGAACCAGGCGTTCGAGGCCGCCGGATACCGGAATGCTTTCAAGGTCGACGTGCTGCCGGCGGACGCCGACCCGATGGACATCCGCTACAACATGATCAACTGGGTGCATCGCTCGACGCGTGGCTGGAGCACCGGCGGCAGCATTTCCGATCCGCGCACCGGCGAAATCCTGAAGGCCACCGTCATTCTCGGCTCGCTGCGCGATCGCCAGGACTACATGATCTTCGAAGGCCTTACCTCGCCGTACGGTGCGGGCAACCAGCGCTCGCAGCCGGCATATGAAGCGGCGCTCAAGCGCATTCGCCAGCTCGCCGCGCACGAAACCGGCCACACCCTCGGCCTCGGCCACAACTACTACGACAGCAGCAAGGGCTGGATTTCGGTGATGGATTATCCGCATCCGCTCGAAAAGCTGAACGACGACGGCACGATCGATATCTCACAGGCGTATCCGCAGAAGATCGGCGACTGGGACAAGGTGACGATTAACTACGGCTACCGGCAGTTTCCGGCCGGCACCGACGAAAAGAAAGCGCTGACCAAGATCCTCGACGATGCGTGGGCGGAAGACATCCGCTACATGACGAACCAGGATACCGATTCGAACCCGAAAGTCGACCAGTGGTCCAACGGCGTCGATCAGGCGGACGAACTGTATCGGCTGATGAAAGTGCGGCGCGCGGCGCTCGATCGGATTGGCGAGCATACGATCCGCGCCGGCGAGCCGATGGCAACGATCGAAGAACCGCTCGTCCCGATTTACATGTACCACCGTTACGCCGTCGAATCGGCCGCTTCGATGGTGGCTGGGCAGGATTACATCTACGCGATGCGCGGCGACAGCCGCGTGCCGACGGTCGGCGTGAAAACCGACGATCAGCGGAAAGCGCTCGACGCGCTCGCCTATACCTTGAAGCCAGCCGAGTTGACCGTACCCAAGAAGATTCTCGATCTGATTCCACCGCGTCCGCCGGGCTACGGGATGCACCGCGAACTGTTCGCGCGGACGACCGGCGATACGTTCGATCCGCTGGCGCCGGCGACGATTGCCGCCGACGTGACGATCGGCTTCGTGCTGCAGCTCGATCGCGCGGCACGGATGGTCGGACAGCATGCCGTCAATCCGCAGCTGCCGGGCCTGGAAGACGTCATCGATCGTCTGGCGCAGGCGACCTTCGATGCGCCGACCGTCACGCCGTACGAAGCGGCGGTCAAGCGCGCCGAAGAACGGGTGCTGGTGGATCGGGTGATGTGGCTGGCCTACGCGGCGCCGAACAGCCAGGTGCGCGCAATCGCCTCCCTGAAGCTGCAGAAACTGGCGGCGCGGCTGCGCGCGGCGGTCGCGAAGACCGAAGCCGATTCGGCTCAGAACACGCTGCTCGCGGCGGACATCAAACGTTTCCTCGAACGGCCCGGCGATCCGTCGCGGCCCATTCCGCTGCCGGCGCCGGATGCGCCGCCCGGGGCGCCGATCGGCGATGCGCCGCTCGATTGGCTGGCGCCGGCGCCTTGGAAGTAGTCCGCCGCCACACGGACCACGGGTGGCACGCTCACTGCCGGTGATTGGGGATTAGGGATTGGGGGTTAGTAATCCCCAATCCCCAATCCCTACACAGTTTTACACTTAAGTGGTGGCATCAATTCTGCTCTTACCTGTTCCGCCCCCTGATTCTCGTATTGGGAACGGACAGAACAGCGTGACCAGCAAGAAAAACCGTCTGAAAGAGATACAGGACCAGCTCGACCTTTTAATGGATGAGTTGCACCGCATTCGTCACCGAATTGACGACCAGGAATCTCGTCGTCGCATCTATCCGTTTCCGTTTGAGCGCTCGATCGCGCCCGACGCCCCTCCACCGGCGACCAAGAAGCGCGTTCGCGGCAAGAAACATTAACTCTGCCGTTACGACGCGTGACAACTGGGCCAAACTCTGTTACAACGTGTCGCGTTTTGGTCTCCAAGCGTCGAACGAGTCACTCCACGCATCGATCACGTAGCAACGACGGCCAACGGCCACCAACAATGGCTCAGCTGGCCGATCTCCTGCAGCGACTCAACGAAACGACGACCGAGTTGAAAACTGATGTCCTGACGCTGACCAGGAAGATCGTCTCGCTCGAAGCAGAAATCGACTACCTGCAAGGCCAACGTCTGCTGCGCTAACCGTCTGTTGTAACTCTCGCGTCCCCGCGCTTCCGGCGTTCGTCGCCTTTTCAGTTCTCAGTTCTCTAGTTCTCAGTTCTACTTTCAGATCGGTACCGATCGCGCCTGAACGTCTTTCGCGGTCATTCCATAAATCGGCGGTGTCGGGACATCGATGATTCCCAACATCGTATAAAGCTGACCGCGGTGATGAATCTCGTGTTCCGGCATCATGCGCAGCCACTTCCATGTCGTCAGCATCGATCCTTCCGGTGTCGCGCATTTCCCGGCGAGCATTTCCGGCGTCAGCTGCCGGAACAGCGTCATCGATTCCTGGTGGAGCCGATCCATGAACGCGAGGATCGCGTCGCGGCCGTCGGCCAGCTCACGACCGTGTGTCTTGTAGCGGCTCCGATGACGATGGACCGTTTCGGCCCAGATGTAGCGTTCGGTGACGGCGATGTGGCGTACCAGGTCGCCGAGCGTAAATGCGCCCGGTTTATACGCCCATTCGACGCGATCGGCCGGAATACATTCGGCGACGCGGCGCGTCCTCTGCCGAACCTTGTCGAAGTGGTTCAGGAATTCCTCGAGATCAAACATCGGCCCAACTCACTATACTTAGGACTCTATCTCCTTGCTATGAACGTTTCCGATTCGGCTGGGGGGCCGAACCGCACGCTTGCGGAGTTGCAGGCTGATGTCGAATCGACGTTCGTCCTGCTCGACATGGCGCGTGGCGGCGACGGGCGGGCGCTCGATCGCCTGTTCACCCGCTATCTTGCGCCGCTGCGGCGATTCGCCCACGGCCGGCTGCCCTCGTCTGCCCGCGATCTAATGGACACCAACGACCTGGTCCAGGAGGCGTTGATGCAGACCTTCAAGCGGATCGACGGGTTCACGCCGCAACGCGAAGGCGCGCTGCTGGCGTACTTGCGGCAAGGGATCGTCAACAAAGTGCGGGATGAAATCCGCCGCCGCGGCCGCCGGCCGGCGCATGATACGTTGAACGAAAGCGCCGTCGACGGCGCTGTGTCGCCGCTCGACGCCGCGATCGGTCAGGAAGCGGTCGATCGCTACGAAACGGCGTTGCAGCGGCTGCACGACGAAGAACGCGAGGCGATCATCGCGCGGGTCGAACTCGGCATGAGTTTCGACGAAGTGGCTGCCGCCCTCGAAAAACCGAGCGCCGACGCTGCACGCAAGGCAGTCAGCCGCGCCGTGTTGCGCCTGGCGGCGGAGATGCGGCGTGGCTGACCACGAGCCGATCCGGCCGGAAGGCGAAGCCTCGGTGCTGCTCGGTCTGGCGGATTCGGTGGCCGACGGCAACGACGTGGATTGGGCAGCTGCAACCGCGGGCAGCGACGTTGATGCCGAACTGATCGAACAACTCCGCGTCATCGATGCCGTGGCGCGGATCCATCGTAGCCAGGTGAACACCGGCACGGAAGCCGAGGCGACGCCGGCCGCGCCCAGCGCCGCCCGGGAGCCACAGCGGCCTGAAGCCGGCGGCACCTCCGGACTGCTGCCGGGGGAACGGTGGCAGCACCTGATCATCGTCGAACGGGTCGGCGGCGGGACGTTTGGCGACGTCTACCGCGCACGCGACACGCATCTCGATCGTGAAGTGGCGCTCAAGCTGCTGCGGCGGCGCGCGCAAACCGAAGCGCTCGCCAGCCAGATCCTGTCCGAGGGCCGGCTGTTGGCGCGCGTGGCCCATCCCAACGTCATTACCATCTACGGCGCGGAATCGATGCACGACCGCGTCGGCTTGTGGATGGAGTTCATCAAGGGTTTCACGCTCGAGGACCTGCTGGCGCAGCAAGGCCCGTACTCGCCGCGTGAAGCAACGTTTATCGGACTCGATCTGTGCCGTGCCCTTGCCGCGGTGCACACCACCGGCCTCGTGCATCGCGACGTGAAAGCCGCCAACGTGATGCGCGAACACGGCGGGCGCATCGTGCTGATGGACTTCGGTACCGGCCAGGATCTCAGTCAGGTTGGGGCGGAAGGCCGAATGGCCGGTACGCCGCTCTACCTCGCGCCGGAAATTTTCCGCGGCGAGGCGGCAACGGTTCGCAGCGATCTCTACAGCCTTGGCGTGCTGCTCTATCGGTTGACGACCGGCGCCTATCCGGTGAATGGAACGACGCTGCGCGATCTTGCTGATGCGCATCGGCAAGGCCGGTTCGTCCGAATGCGCGATGTGCGTCCGACGCTGCCCAACGCATTCGTGAACATCGTCGAGCGCGCGCTGTCGAAACAGCCCGATCATCGCTACGAAAGCGCCGGAGCCATGGACGCGGCCCTGGCCGGATGGCTGGGGATCGGGCAGCGCGATGTCCACGAACCGATGGTGCGCACACCGCGTGAACCGATCGACGCGGTTCACGCCGGCGACGCGCGTGCATCTGAAGCCGATTCCGTGCGTCAGCCGGTGAAAACCACCGAGAGTTCTCGACGCCCCAGGCGCTTCAGCTTCGGACCGGCGTCACTCGCGGTCGTTGCCGCGATCGTGACGGTGTTGGCGATCGCGATCGCGGCGCTGGTCGGGGTGGTGCGCAAGCCCAAACCGGTTGCCGCGCCGGCAGCCGCTGCGGCGCAGGGGATTCAGTCGATTGCGGTACTTCCGCTGCGAAATCTCGGCGGCGGCGATTACTTCGCGGACGGCATGACGGAAGCGTTGATCGCCGACCTGGGAAAAACCGACGCACTCGACGTCATTTCTCGCACCTCGGTGATGCGTTTCAAAGACTCGCAACAGCCGCTGCCGGAGATTGCGCGCGCGCTGAACGTCGACGCGGTGATCGAAGGCTCGGTGCTGCGTGACGGCCGTCGCGTGCGCATCACCGCGCAGTTGATCGACGCGCGAACCGACCGGCATCTCTGGGCCAACAGCTACGACCGCGATGTGAAGGACGTGCTTGCTCTGCAGGGCGACGTCGCGCGGGCGATCGCGCAGGAAGTCCATTTCACGCTGACCCGCAAAGAAGAATCCCGTCTCGCGCAAGGACGCACAGCGGTGAAGGAGGAGGCGCTCGACGCGTATCTTCAGGGCCGCTTCTACTGGAACCGGCGCGGCAGCGAAACGCTGACCCGAGCGGTCAGCTACTTCGAGCAGGCTATTCAAATCGAACCGCGTTACGCCGCGGCTTACGCCGGGCTGGCCGACACCTACATGCTCCTCGGATCGGTCGGCGCGGTGATGCGACCGACCGAAGCGATGGGTAAAGCGAAGACGGCGGCCCAACAGGCGATTGCGATTGACGACACGCTCAGCGAAGCGCACACCTCGCTGGCGATGCTGCATTTCTGGTACGACTGGGATTGGACGAAGGCCGAATCCGAATTCAAACGCGCGATCGGCCTGAACCGCAACTACCCCACCGCCCACCATTGGTACGCGATCTACCTGTCCTCGATGCGACGCCACGACGAAGCCGTCGTGCAGATCGATCTGGCAACGCGACTCGATCCGGTATCGGCGATCATTCGCGCCAGCCGCGGATGGGTGCAGTACCAACGGCGTCAATTCGACGCGGCGATTCAGGAAAGCCGGAAAACGCTGGAGATCGACGCGAATTTCGTCCGCGCGCACAACTATATCGGCATGAGCTACATGAAACTGGGCCAGCCAGACGCTGCGCTGCCCGATTTCACGGAAGCCAATCGTCTGTCTGGAGGCGCGCCGGTCACGCAGGCGCATCTCGCGGGCGCCTACGCGCGGGTCGGCCGCACCGACGACACCCACGCCATTCTCGCGAACCTGATGAAGCCGGGAAAGTACTCGTACGTGTCGCCGGCCGATGTCGCGGAAGCCTACATCTGGCTGGGTGACCACGATCGGGCGATCGACTGGCTCCAGAAGGCCTACGACGAGCGTTCGTTCAGCATGGTCTACCTGGGAGTCTATCCGGCGTACGACCCGCTCCGCCAGGATCCCCGTTTCGGCAAACTCTTGGAAAAGATGCACTTCCCGTAATTTCCCGACCGTCTGTCCGCTTTCCCCACGCCTGTCGTTTTACATGGGTGAACGGGGAGATTGGAGGACGTCATGAGCAAAACCACACGGCGGAACATCATCTGGGGATCAGTGCCGATGGTGGCAATGATCGCGGCTTACATTTTCACCGCCCAGAGCGGTGCCACCGCAGACACCGCTCGCGCCAAACGCGGCGAATATCTCGTCAACACGGCCGGTTGCCACGACTGCCACACGCCCTGGAAGATGGGCGCGAATGGACCCGAACCGGACATGTCACGAATGCTCTCAGGCCACCCGGAAACGCTGCAGCTCACGCCGCCGCCCGCTCTGACCGGTACGTGGGCGATGGCGAGCTCGTTCACCAACACCGCGCACGCCGGAGCGTGGGGGATCTCCTACACGATGAACCTGACGCCAGACCGCAACACCGGCCTTGGAATCTGGACCGAGGAGATGTTCGTGAAGGCCATCCGAACTGGGCGGCACATGGGCGTGTCGCGGCCCATCAACCCGCCAATGCCGTGGCCGGTCTATCGCAACTTCTCCGACGACGATCTGAAAGCGATCTACGCATACCTGCGCACGATTCCACCGATCGTCAACCATATTCCGGACTACGTGCCGCCGGAAGTGAGGACTGAGAACTAAAAACTGAGAACTAGAAACTGAGAACTAAAAACTGAGAACTAAAAACTTAGAACTAAGAACTATCGACGAAACCTCTTATAATCTCGCCACCTCGTGCGGGTCATCGCTCCCCAGGGACCACAGCAGCCATCGATGTTCCTCACGATCGCGCTGGTGGTCACCGGTATCGTATCGATCGCGTACCAGTGGCAGGTGCGTCACCCGCTGACCACTGCGGATTTCACGCTGTTCTATCGTTCGGCGGCGGCTGCGCCCGCCGAGATGTACAAGCCGCCGCCGGGTCCACCGCGCAACAACATGAATCCGCCGCATTTCCAGCTGGTGATGCGGCCGCTGACGGTGTTCTCTGCGGAAACGGCCTCCGCGATCTTTCGCGGCCTGAGTATCGCCGCGGCGATCGGCTGCATCTGGTGGCTGGCGCGCAACTCCACGGAGCGGTGGTCGCTCGCCGACATCGGTGCGCTGATGGCGTGGAGTCCCGCCGCGCTGAATATCTCGCTCAATCAGGTCACCTGGCTGCTCTGGCCGCTGCTGATTTATGCGTGGTCGTCATGGCGCAAGGGGCGATGGACGGCCGGCGCGGTCGCGTACGGAATCGCGCTCAGCTTCAAACCGTTTCTCGGCGTGTTTCTTTTATGGATGGTCGTGACCCGTCGGCTGAAGACGGCGGTCATCGCCGTCGCCGTCGCGGCGTCCTGTTTTTCTCTCGGCGTGCTGGTTTACGGCGTCGCGGTGTTCCGGAACTGGACGAAGGCGGTCGGCGACATCGTCTGGTGGCGATCGACGCTGAATGCGTCGTTTCAGGGATTCATGGCGCGATCGCTGTCCGATCCGTACGCGGAACTCTCGGAAGTACCGCGGTGGGTGACGCCACTTGCGCTGCTCGGTGGCGCGATCATCCTGCTGGTGACGCTGTGGAAAACGCGCGTGCGAGACATCGAGGAAAGCTGGACGCCGCTGATGGCGTCGGCGCTGCTGGCGTCTCCGCTCGGGTGGCTGTACTACGGCTGCTGGTTGTTGCCGGGACGCCGGCCGTTCCGCCTGTTGTTTCAAGCGCCGATGTTGTGGGTGCCGGTGTTCTACGTGAAACTACCGGGATCGTACTTCCTCGCCGCCACCTACCACTCGCGCTATTTCTGGGGCTTCGCGCTGGTCTGGTTCCTGTCGCTGTTCGGCGTCACCGCGCAGCACGTGGCGCATCGTGAACAGCCAGTTCCGGCGGAGAACTGACCGGTTTCGACCCGCCCGGAAACACGAGGAAACTCACCCATGCGAACAGCAGTCCCCAATTGAACACCGAGGCATACGTGATCGTCGCCCATGGGCTCGGCTGGCCGCGGGTGAGGAAGGTCATCGGAATCCACAGCAGCGGACTCCGTACCAGCAGGCGTGATGGTTTGACGCCCGGCAGCATCCACCACGCGTAATACAGCCAACCGAGCGGCGACGCGAGCAATGCGCTCGCAGCGAGCGCCGGCCAGCTGTCGTCAACGCTCCGATTGCGGCAGATCCAGCAGGTGCCCAGCACGATCGTCAGGGCGAGCGCCACGAAGAGCGGCGAAACGATTCCGGGAATGTTCGCGAACGGAGCGGCGCCAGAGGTGTTCTCCGTGAATGAACGAAGCAACAGCGCCCGCAACGAAGCATTGGTCCACGCCGACGTCCAACTGACACCGCTGACCGCGCGAACCCAGGCGCGAAACACCTCGAACCCGTAGGCGACGATGCCGACCCCCAGCGCGGCGCCGGCGGTTGCCGCGGCCGCCGCTATCGCGCGCCACTGCCGCCGACAGACCAACCATAGAAGGAACACGCCAAGAAACGACTTGAAACTCAGCGCCACACCGAACCAGATCGCGCCCGCAATCCATCGGTCGCGGCGCCACTGCCACCACGCGCCGATCAGCAGCGGCCACATGATCCATGTCACCTGGTTGAGGGAGAACGCGTGATGAAAGGGTGCCCACGCCAGCACTGCGCCGACGTCCGCGGCAGTCCACTTTTCGTCCGACCGGGTCGCCAGCCACCAGAGGCAGCCGCACAGCGAGAGCACGTTCAAGGCACGCCAGATTTCAGCTGCGATCGACATCCGCACCCAGGTGAGCGGCTCGATCAGCAGCGAAAAATGCGGCGGGTTCAGGTTGACCCGAAACCCCTTGTACATGTTCTCGGCCGAACCGGCGGCGGACTGATAAAAGATCGTGAAGTCGGAAGTAGTCGGCGGCTGCCGCGTTTTGATCACGTACAGCACCGACGCGATTCCACCAGCCAGAATCAGCCAGCGAATCGGCGACCGATCAAACAGTTCCGATCGGTTATCGGGCAACGGCCAGGCGCTCGGCGCCAAACGGATCAACGGCGGCGCGCGATTCCTTCGCAAACATCATCGTGTTTCGCTGCGCCGCAGTGAACGGCTCCCAGCGAGGCAGCCCCTTGTGGTTCGGATCACCGGAGCGCGCGAACGCGGCCCACGCACCGCTCATCGCATCGGCCAGCGGGCGTCGGTCGGCGCCATTTCCGGTAATCGACTGGCTGTTCTCGAGGTTGTCGAACACGAACGGAATGTCCATGCAGTGCATCGCGCGCAGGCGACCATCGCTGACCGGCGAATACCAACCGAACCGATACACGTAGACCGGCGCCTGACCCGGTACCGCTTTTCGCTCAGCCTGAAGGTTGGTGCCGGTACGAAAGCCCGACACGTCGGTCTCGATGATGAAGGCCAGGTCGAGGCGGCTGGCGTGAGGCCGGCCGGCCTTGTAAGTCGCAATCACCTGGTCGGCCGCGTCGTCGTCCGATCGTAGCGCGCGCTTCACGCGCGCGCGCAGCGCGGCGTCGTCTGCAATCGGCGTATGGTCGGCGTTGACACTCCAAGTCACCTCGGTCTCGGTCGAGCCGATCAACAGTGGGACCGACGCGGAGATCGCGGTCGCTGTCGGGTCGAAGACGTCGTGAGGCAAAGACGTGCCGTCGACGACCGGCGACGTGGCGAAACCTTGCAGCGCCGCGATCAATTGCTCGGTCGGCACGGTAGCCACGCCGTCGAGCGCAGCGGGCCTGATGCCGACGCGCGCCAGGAACTTCTCGGCATTTTCCGTCGCGACCGCGGCGCGCATGCTGTTGACGGCCGATCCGCTTTGCGCGGCCGCGCGATGAAAGATGCCGCGCGCCGCCGGCATGCCCATCAGCGTGCTGACCTTCCCCGCCCCGCCTGACTGACCGAAGATGGTGACGTTGGCGGGATCGCCGCCAAAGCGCGCGATGTTGTCGCGCACCCAATACAGCCCGGCGATGATGTCTTTGAGTCCGACGTTGCTCGCTTCGCGGTAGCGATCGCCGCCGAGTTCGGCAAGATAGAGAAACCCAAAGGCGTTCAGCCGATGGGTGATGCTGACCACCACCACATCCTGCGACCGAGCCAGGTTGGCGCCGTCATACGGTTTCGCCGCCGGCGAGCCACCGGTATAACCGCCGCCGTGCAGCCAGACCATCACCGGACGGCGGCCCGGCGATGTGCCTGGCGTCCACACATTCAGGTGCAGACAGTCTTCCGACATCGGTTCAGTGCCGGTCAACGGCATCCATTCCGGAACGAAGACCGAACGCGCTTGCGGGGACCGCGGTCCGAACTCGAATGCCTCGCGCACGCCGGTCCAGGGTTCCGGAGCGAGCGGCGGAAGAAATCGTCGTGCACCGCCAGTCGATGCCCCGTAAGGAATTCGCTTGAACGCATGAACCCGATCGATCTGCACGCTGCGAACTCGTCCGTTGGTGGTGCTGACAGTTGTGCTTGTACCTTGTGGCGGCGCCGCGAGTGCGCGCCAGTTCGGCAGCGCCGCCAGCCCGAGTGCACCTGCGGCCTGAAGAAAGCTTCGTCTTCCGACTCGGCCTGACATGCAGACGAAAACTATACAGCAGCACGGGTTCAGTTCGACTGCCGACAAAACCGTGTAGGCTAGAAAGGCCGCGTCTGCCGCCCTCCGGTCCGCGTATGCGACGAGCGCTCACAACTGTGCTGATGATGGCGCTTGGCGCGGCCGGCGCCGCTGCGCAAGACCGTCCCGCGTTCAAGATCGAGCGCGCGCAGCAACCGCCTCGCATCGACGGGGTCCTCGACGATGAGGCGTGGCAGCGCGAGCCGCTGGAACTCGGCGAGTGGCTCTCCTACAACCCGAACCGCGGCGACAAAATGCCGCCAGCGCTGCGCACCGAGGTTCGGATCGCGTACGACGACCGGAATCTGTATTTCGCCTTCCACTGCATCGACAACGAACCCGACAAAATCCGCACGAACGTCGCGCGGCGCGACAGCGCCTTCAACGACGACTGGGTTGCGATCAGCCTCGATTCGGCCAACACCGGCCAGACCGCCTATCACCTGTTTTCGAATCCGAGCGGCAGCCAGATGGACGCGTTGAATACGTCCGCGTCGGGCGAGCAATTCGACGCCGACTTCGTGTGGTACAGCGTCGGCAAGATCACGCCGGATGGGTACGTCATCGAAATGCAGGTGCCGCTGCAGTCGCTGCGGTTTTCGAGCGGTGACAACGTCAAGATGGGCATCCTGTTTTTCCGAAAAGTCAGCCGGATCGGCATCTCCTACTCGTGGCCAACGCTGCCGCCCGGGCAATGGGTGTTCGATCGACACGCGCGCCTGCAGTTCGACCGGCTGGTGCAGCCGCGCCTGGTGGAGGCACTGCCGAGCGTCACCTACGCGGTGAACCAGGCGCGAGCGACGACCGATTCCTGGGACCGGATCGACGACAACGCCGAGCTCGGGCTGAGCGGCAAATTTGGCATCACCTCGAACATCACGCTCGACGGAACGATCAATCCGGACTTCAGCCAGGTGGAAAGCGATGCCTTCCAGGTCGAAGTGAACCAGCGCTTTCCGGTTTTCTTTTCGGAGAAGCGGCCGTTTTTCATGGAGGGGATGGGTCTGTTCAACCTCGCCGGCACCGGCGGCGACAGCAACATGCGCACCGCCGTACACACGCGGACGATCGTCAACCCGATGTGGGGCAGCAAGATCACCGGCACTGCCGGCAAGACGACTTTCGGCGTACTCAACGCGCTCGACGAAAGCCCGCTGGACATCGGCCAGCGAGGGATATCGATTGCCGACAACAACAAGCTTTTCACGATCGCCCGCGCGACCTACGCGCTGAGTGGTGCCAATTACGTCGGCGCGATCGCCACCGACACCGAGCACGCGGGGCGCCACAACCGTGTGGTTGGCGCGGACGTTCTGTTCAAGCCGCGACCGGCGCACCTGATCAACGCCTCGTTTCTGGCGTCACAGACCGGGA
>Ga0207659_10000662_pt1 | contig 20344 bp, 15 predicted proteins | sample KBSM43metaG_FD_184330 | JGI IMG/M metagenome (GOLD analysis project Ga0207659, IMG submission 184330) | Miscanthus rhizosphere microbial communities from Kellogg Biological Station, Michigan, USA - KBS M4-3 metaG (SPAdes) (version 2) | ecosystem: Host-associated > Plants > Roots > Rhizosphere >...
GTTTTCGAGATCGAAATGGCGCGGCTCGAGATCGAAAACGTCCAGCTCAACGAGCGCCTCGAAACGCGCAAGATCGTCGAGCGCGCCAAGGGCATCCTGCAGCGCGACCTCGGCCTGACCGAGGAAGACGCGCACCTCACCATCCAGCGCCAGAGCCGGCAGCGCCGCAAGTCGAAGAAGGAGATTGCCGAGGCGATCATTCTCGGCGACGAGCTCCGCAAGACGAAGGGGTAAAGGCTCCCGGCGCCGGCTTCGGGCGGCTTCAGCGACATGGGGCGGGTCTTCGGACCTGCCCCCATGTTCTCTTGTTCCAGCTCGATCGCCGGTCCATACTTGGCCGCCATGCGGCCCTGCGGATGTCTGCTTGCGGGCTTCCTCGTGCTGTCCGCGCCGGCGCGAGCTCAGACCGTGCCGCCCAGCCTCGAGGGCATGTGGAGCGACCCGCCGGTCACAATCCTGGCGAGGTTCTGCGCCTCCTGGTGTACCGACGCCGGCGTCGCCCGCTTGAATGCGCTCCTCGATGACCCGTCCAACGACAATCGTCCGCTCAACCAGCTGCAGGGTGAAGCCGCCGCGTATCAGCGGGACAGCTACATCAAGCCTCGTCTGACGCCGGCGGCCCTCGAGACCTTTCCGCTGGACCCCGCCGACGATCCTGGATTGCTGAAATGCGAACCGTGGGGCCTTGCGCGGCAGATGTTCGCCCCGCATCAGATCGAGATCCGGCGTCGCGGCAGCGATCGGATCGAGTTGCACTACGGGGAATGGGATGCCCGCCGGGTCGTCTATATGGACGGCCGCGCCCGTCCCGCCGGTCCCCCGACGCGTCTGGGATTTTCCGTCGGGCGCTGGGAGGGCGGCACGCTGGTGGTCGTCACCTCCGGAGTGGCGGCCAGCCAGACGATCTGGTGGTCGAAGCACAGCGAGCGGCTGCGAGTCGTCGAGCGCTTCACCCGCTCGGCCGACGGCGCGACGCTGAATCTCGTCGCGACCCTCGAGGATCCGTGGAGCCTGCGCGAACCACTCACGATCAAACGGAACTGGCGGTGGGCACCGACCTCCGAAATCGCGCCCTACGTGGACTGCGAGCCTCCCATCTCCGTCAAGAAAGCAGGAGGCCGGTGATCCCGACGCTGCTGCGGCGGTCGCTGTCCGGCATCCTGGCGTTGGTACTGTCGGCAACGGCCGCGAGCCCCCATCACTCGTTCTCGGCCGTGTACGACGACACACGGGCCGTCACGGTGTCCGGCGTCGTGACCCAGTTTCGCTTCGTCAATCCCCACGCGATGCTGCACCTGGACGTCACCGACGACTCGGGGAAGGTGGCCAAGTGGGTCGTGGAGTTCGCGGGACGGCTGAATCTGTCGGAGGTCGGCTGGACCGCGCAGTCGCTGCTGCCCGGCGAGCGTGTGACGGTGACCGGCAACCCCACCCACGCGCCGTCACACCAGATCGCGTTCGTCAAGCTGGTGAAGGCCGATGGCACCACGCTGCTGCCCGCGGCCGCCCAACGCGCCGATGCGCTCGAAGAGGAACGGCGCGAGCGGGCGCGGCAGCGCAAGCCGCCGCAGTAGGCCGGCTCCGCTCGGGCGTCTGTCTCGCTTTCCCGGGGGCAGGTCTTCAGATCTGCCCGAGCAGGGCCGCGGGGATCCACTCGCGCAGGCTGTTGATCAGCCAGAGCCGCTTCGCGGACGCGAGGTCGACTCTGGTGACGACGCGCTCCTCGATCTCGCCGGCGTCGAGCAGCGCGCCGCGGAACACGCCGGGCAGCAGCCCGCACGCGGCGGGCGGCGTGACGCGCACGCCGTCGATCTCGGCGACCACATTGGCGATGGTGGACTCGGTGATCTCGCCGCGCTCGTTCACCAGCAGCACGTCGTCGCCGTCGGGCCGTGCGGCGCGGGCGCGGTTGTAGATCTCCCGGTGCGTCGTCTTGTGGCGCAGGAACAGGTCGCCCGACGACACCGGTTCCGCCGCCACGGCCACGCGCCACACGCGGTCGCGGTCGTGCATGAACGCGGCGCATTCCACCACCGGATCGCCGCTGGCCGACACCAGCAGGCGCAGGCGCCACACGCCGCCGGGACGGGTGCCCACCGCCCCGTCGAGCGCGGCGTCAACCGGCGCCTGCTTCCACTGCAGCCCGAGGGCGTTGGCGCTCGCCTGCGCGCGCGCCAGGTGCCTGTCTCTCCGCACGACGCGGCCTTCCTCGAGCCGCATGGTTTCGATCAGGGAGACCTCGGGAATCGTCGGGCGTTCGACGCTCATGCGCCCCCTATTCTGACCAAGTCGCCGGCCGTCGTTCTGTCAGGGATCAGACAGACCGGCCGGGCACCAGCCGGCGGCCCCCAGCCAGGCTCCCTGCGGGGAGCTAGAATTCGAGCCATGGCCGGCCTGCGCGTGCTCGTCGTCGAGGACGAGCAGAAAGTTGCCAACGCCCTCCGCGAAGGGCTCGAGGGCGAGAAGTTCGACGTGGTGGTGGAACGGACGGGGGAGGGCGCCTTTTTCCGCGTCACCACCGAGACGTTCGACGTGATTCTGCTCGATCTCGGCCTCCCCGGCCGCAGCGGCCTCGAGATCCTCGCCGCGCTGCGTGAGCGCGGCCTGAAAACGCCGGTGCTGGTGCTGACGGCGCGCGACTCGGTACAGGATCGCGTGCTCGGCCTCGATGGCGGCGCCGACGACTACGTGGTGAAGCCCTTCGCCTTCGCCGAGCTGGTGGCGCGGATCCGGGCGCTGGTCCGGCGCGGCCGCGCCGTGGATGCGCCGCGGCTGATGCTCGGCGACCTCGAGATGGACCTGGTGACGCGCAAGGTGGCGCGCGCGGCGCGGGGCATCGACCTCACCGTGCGCGAGTTCGAGCTGCTCGAATACCTGCTGCGCCATCACGGCCAGGTGGTGTCGCGCGAGGCCCTCGCGCGCGACGTGTGGCGCGAAACGGCGCGCACCACGCCGCTCGACAACGTGATCGACGTGCACATCGCGCGGCTGCGGCGGAAAGTGGACGTCGAGCCGGCGGCCAAGCTCATTCACACGGTGCGCGGCGTCGGCTTCATGCTGCGCGAAGGCGAGCCGTGATCGACCCGGTCCGCTGGTGGCACTCGCACAACGTCCGGCTGCGGCTTACGGTGTGGTACGTGGTGGCCATGGTGGCGGTGCTGGCGGTCTACGCCGGCGCCGTCTACGCATTCGTCAGCCGCAGCGTGTCGGAGTCGCTCGACGAACGGCTCCGCGCCGATTTTTTCTGGGCGGCCGCCACCGTGGACGAGAGCCCCGAGGGGCTGATCATGTCCACGCCGCAGGTGGACCTGCTGCTCGAAGAAGAGCCGTGGGTGCAGGTGCGCAGTGCCGACGGGCGCGAACTGCTCTTGAGCAATGCCGAAGCCCGGCGCCGCCCGATTGGCGGCACCGAGGCCCTTGCCGCCGTCAGGCAGGATCAGATCGTCAGCTTCGACGTCGGCGGCGTCCCGATGCGCGTACTCAGCCGCCGCAGCTACATCGGGCAGCGCCCCGTGACCGTGCAGGTGGGACGCTCCGAGGAGCCGATGCGGCAGCAGTTGCGCGAGCTGGTGCTGGTGCTGGTGCTCGGCCTGCCCCTGGCCGTGGGCGTGGCCGGGCTCGGCGGCTACGCGCTGGCGCGCCGGGCGCTGGCCCCGATCGAGCAGATGACCGAGCGCGCGCGCTCGATCACCGCGGAACGGCTCTCGGATCGGCTGCCGGTGACGCATCCCGACGACGAGATGGGCCGGCTGGCGTCGGTGTTCAATGAAACGCTGGCCCGGCTCGAGTCGTCGTTCGCGCAGATGCGGCAGTTCACCGCCGACGTCTCGCACGAGCTGCGAACGCCGCTCACCTCCATCCGCAGCGTCGGCGAGGTGGGCCTGCGCGGCCAGCGTGACGAGCACGCCTACCGCGGCATCATCGAAAGCATGCTCGAGGAGGTGGATCGGCTGGCCGGCCTCGTCGATCGCCTGCTCACGCTCTCGCGGGCCGAGACCGGCCAGGCGCCGCTGTCGCGCGAGATCGTGGACCTGCAGGCGCTGGCCGAGGAGGTGGCCCAGCACCTCGGCGTGCTCGCCGAAGAGAAACAGCAGCAGATTGTCGTGGAGCGCCGCGCCGCGCCGGACGCCCTGGCCGACAAGCAGGTGCTGCGCCACGCGCTGATCAATCTGGTCGACAACGCCATCAAGTTCACGCCGCCCGGCGGCGAAGTGCGCATCCGCATCGCCGAGACGCCGTCGTCGGCCGTCTTCGACGTGATCGACAGCGGACCGGGCGTGCCCGCGGACGCCCAACAGCACATCTTCGACCGCTTCTACCGCGCCGACGAGGGCGACGGCGTCCGCGGTGCCGGGCTCGGCCTGTCGATTGCGAAAGGAGCGGTGGAGGCCAACGGCGGCCGGCTGACGCTCGAGCGATCGGGCCCGGCGGGCAGCACGTTCCGCATCACCATGCCCCGCGTCGCGCCGGTCCGCCGCCAGGCGGGCTGAGCGCAACCCGGCGCCCGGCGTCTCACCAGGCGATTTTCTCCCCGCCCAGCTCGATGCGGAGGGAGGCGCCGCGGGCCTTCGGCAGGCGCAGCGTCACGCCCTTGGGCTTCGTGTCGTTGATCAGCGTGACCGCGGGCTCGACGTCGTTCGTGAGCCAGATGTCGTAGGTGTCTTCCGGCCGCGCCTCGAACAGATCGGTGAAGGTGGGCGGGTCCGGATTGTCGTCGCGGCCGTTGGCCGAGACGACGTAATGACGGGCCTGGATCGTCTTGAAGAAGTCCACCGAGATGTTGCGGCGGCTGCCGTGGTGCGGCATCTTCAGCACGTCCACGGTGAGCACCCCGTTGCTCAGCATCTTCGCCTCGCGCAGGCTGTCGAGGATGAAGTCGCCGCGGGCGTCGCCGGTGAGCAGCATCTTCTTGGGGCTCCTGGTACCGAACTGCGCCAGCACGATGATGCTCGAGAGGTTGTGCACCGAGTCGTCGAGGAACTCGGCGGCCGCGGCTTCGGTGCTGCCGTGTTTCTTCAACAGCGCCGGCAGCTCGTCGCGCCACTTGTTCTTGAGCGCGTCGAGTTCCGCGGTGCGGGGGCCGAGCACGCTGAACTGCAGCTCGCCGCCGATTTTGAGCGCCCGTTCGGTCTTGTCGAACTGGATCAAGTCGTCGAACCCCGAGTTCATGTTGATCGCCAGGGCGTCGGCGTCGAGGCGCAGCTGCCGCCCCTGTTTCACGCTCGCGACGATCGCGGCCGCGTCGGCGGTGGACTGGGCGGTGAAGCGCGCGCTCAGCACCTCGGCCGCCGCCGCCCCCATCTTCGCGATGAGGTCGTCGAAGCTGTTGTGCCAGAGCGTGAGGACGTTGAAGGGGAGCTGCTTGCCGCTCTCCAGATCCTTGCGCAGCTCGCTCACGAACTCGAGCACGCCGGCGATGTGGTCGTCGTCGATGTGACTCACCATCAGCATGCGGATTTCGAGCTGCCCGCCGCCGAGGTTCTGGCGGATCTCGTGCAGGCGCGGCCGCAGCGAGCCCTTGTAGACCCCACGCGGCCCGCCATCGATGACGATCAGCCGCGGCGCGTCGAGCGGGCCGTAGTGGAGCAGCAGCGAGTCGCCGTGCTTGGCTTCGAGCGCTTCGAGCGTGAAGACGGATTCCGCCACGGTGCCTCCGGTTCAGACAGACTGCAGCGCGCGCAGGGCGTCGACCATCCCGGCGCCCTGGAAATAGCGTTCGCGGCCGAGATCGGTCGCGGTTTTCATCAGGATGCGTTTGATATGCGCCGGCTGTCCGAGGAACTCGCGATGGCGGGCGATGAGCATTGCGGCCACGCCGCTCACGTGCGGCGCGGCCATGCTGGTGCCGTCCTTGGCGTCGTAGGCATTGCCGAACACCGTGGAGTAGATCCGCTCGCCGGGCGCCAGCACGTCGGGTTTGATGCGCCCGTCTCCCGTCGGGCCGCGGCTCGAGAAGTAGCTGACGCCGTAGGTGTGCGGCTCGAAGCGATGCGTGGCCCCCACGGTGATGACACCGTCGGCGTTTCCCGGGTCGGTGATGCTGATGGCGCGGTAGGCGTCGAGCTCGCCGGCGCCGGTGAGCACCCGCTCGAACCCGCGGTTGCCGGCCGCCGCCACCACCACGACGCCGCTCGCGACCAGGCGCTCGCACTCCTCGCAGATCGGCGTGCGGCCGCAGGCGAAATTCTCCACATCGTGGATCAGTGACAGGCTCAAATTCACGCCGTGAATCACCGGCCGGTCGGCTGTGGCATTGAGATACCGGATGAACTGGAGCGCCGCGATGATCGAGAACTCGTCGCCGCGCCCGCGTTCGTCGAGCACCCGCAGGTCGTAGAGATTGATGTCGGGGCACATCCCCTGCCCGTCTTTCGGCGTCGTTTCCCCGGCGCCGAGGATGCCGGCGACGTGCGTACCGTGGTCGTGCGTGGGCGGCCGGTAGAGGCCGGCCTCGTGCCGGATGCGGAGCAGCGGCTCGAGCTGCACCCAGTCGAGCGCTTTCCCAGACCGCAGCCGCAGCCGCATCTCCTTGAACCGCCGATCCGCCTCCTCGAGATCCACGCCCTGGTCGAGCGCCGACGGACCGGTGCTGGGGTGGCTGTCGAGTGTGATCAGCTTCCGCAGGCGCGTGAAGTCGTACGACGCCTTCACCCGGCTGTCCCCGGGAGCGATGGCGTCGCCAGGCTTGTACTTCGTCTTCCCGGTGCTGTCGAGGAACGCGCGGTGAGTCGCGTCGATCCCGGTGTCGACCACCGCCCACGTCAGATCCCGGCACTGAACGTCGAACAGGCGGCGCGCCGCGTCCGCCTTCGTCGCCGACACCGAGCGATAGATGGCGGATCGTGCCCGCCGGTTGAGCCCGATCGACCACAGCATCTCCGGCGCCTGGGTCCCTGAGAGAGCAAGGGCGCGGCGTGCCAGCCGTTCGAACTCCTGCCGCTGGCCCTCGTGGTCGCGCACAATCTGGCGGAACCGCTCGTAGTCGGCGTTCGTGGCGCGAGGGGTGCTCTCGCCCGGATCGGTGAGGAGCGGGTCGTCGTTGTCGTCGTCGCGGAGCGTATCCGAGCGGTCGTCGCCGAACCACAGGCTCTCTGGCGACCGCTCGCGCAGGCTCGACGGCTCCCTCGAGCAAAGCACCAGCGTGCCGGCGATCTGATACATCCAGCGCACTTCGGCGTTGCCGTCGGCGCCGTCCAGCAGCGCCTGAATCGACGGCAGGTTGCGCTTCCACCACTGCGTGAGCGGCAGCGCGGCGGTGATGAGTTCCTCGAGCGTCAACGAGACGGCCACCGCGACCTGACTGACGGCGAGCGTCCAGACCGAGCGCGTGATGACCAGTTCGTTGCCGCCTTCCTCCTGCACCGCCCGGGGCTCCTCGATTGTGGCCCCCAGGCGGCCCTGCAGTGCCGTGCCCAGGATGCCGGCGGAGTGCTCGCGATGCGGGGTGAGGAGAAAGTCGATGCGACGCTTGGGATTGCGGCAGTACTGGACGCCGCCCACCATCCAGACGTCGGGGAGGATCGGCGACTCCTGGGTAAATCGCCGGGCGCTCTGCCGCCCAAAAACGACCCCTCGCAGCCATTCGCGTTCGACCAGCATCGATGTCCCTCCGCTCCTCGACATTGCCAGCAGGTATCACGGCCCGCAGCAACGCCCGCACTACTGGCACCGGAGGATACGTCGATGCCCGCCCTTTCGAACACTGTCCTTCGGCCCGCGGCTTGCACTCATGGCCTGAAGGCTGATGGCCGGCCCTGACCGTTTCGGCTGAATCGGCCTCGAGGAGGACTCACATGCGCTGGGCTATTGCCGCCGCTCTTGCCACCCTGCTGGGTACGGGCGGCCTCCGTGCACAGGCACCGGCCGCGTCCGCGGCGCCGAACGGCGGCATCAAAACCGTGGCGTCCAACATGGACGTCATGAAGACCATGACCATCCCGTTCTCGAACGCCGTGTTCGAGGCCGCCTCGGAGGCGCCCAAGGACGACGCGGCGTGGGAGACCGTGCGCGGACAGGCCGTCGCCCTGGCCGAGGCCGGCAATCTCCTCATGCTCGGGTCGCGTGCGAAAGATCGCGCAGCGTGGATGAAATTTTCCCGGGCCCAGGTGGATGCTGCCGAGGCGGTGGCGCGCGCCGCCGCGGCGAAGAACGCCGATCAGCTGTCCACGGCCGCCGACGCGCTCTACGAGACCTGCGCGAACTGCCACAAGGACTACTTGCCCCAAAAATGAGGCAGGTAGGCAGTAGGGCCGGGTCTTCAGACCCGGCCTTGGTGGTTGGCGCTACCGAGCGGCGGCTTGTGCCCGCGCGTCGGCCATGGCTTTGAACCGCTGGCGGATGGTCGCCATCCGTTCTTTGGCGCCGGGCGTCTTCATCACCAGCTTCTCGAGGTGCACGAACGAGGTGGGGTTGCCCATCATCTCGCGATACTGCGCGGTGTACGGCTCCAGTTTCGCGAACACGACGTACTGCTCGCCGTTGGCGTCGTTGAACATCCGCTCGTCGATCGCGCCGTTGTTGACGAACGACGCGGCCATGTCCCAGTAGCTCGACACCATCCGGAACTGCGGACTCTTCGGTCCTTGCAGCGCCTGCTGTACTTCCTCGAACGTGGTGGGATTGAACTCGGCGGCGAACCACGCGCGCGCCTCGCGCATCGAGGGCTCGCGTCGCAGCTCGTAGAGCTTCATCAACAGATCGGCGCTTTCGTACGTTGAACTCACTGGGTCGGCCTCCTGGAGGTGGGTAAAGAGGATCAGCGTATCAGAGCCGGTCGTGGCAGGTGGGCAGGTAAGCAGGTAAGCCGTTTTGGGCGGCGGGGCTGAAGCCCCGCCCTACGTCCTACCCGCTCAGCTCCCTACCTGCCTACCCGCTACAGGCTCACGAATCGTTGCGAGCCCTCAGCGAAGTTGATCGGCGAGCAATGCCACGGTGAGCGCGTAGTAATGCGCGCAGTTGTAGCCGAGGATCGCGTCGTAGTTCGGGTACACGAGGAAAGTGCGGTTGCCGACGTCCACGAGGCCGGCGTCGACGTCGGCCTTTGGCAGCGGCCCCCCGTCTGTCCGCGTCACGCCCAGCGCGCGCCAGCGGTCCAGCGGCACGCGCTCGGTCATGTTGCGGATCGCGTAGCAGCCCTCGGTGCGCCGGGGGACCGCTTCCCTGATGGCCGCCTGCGCCGCGGCTGGCACCTTCACCTCGCGGCCCCAGGTCTCGTCGCCGTTCCAGCCGTAGCCCTTGAGATAGTTGGCGATCGACGCGAGCGCGTCGCCGGTGGTGCGCCAGATGTCGCGCCGGCCGTCACGATCGAAGTCCACGCCGTACTTCAGATAACTCGACGGCATGAACTGCGTCTGCCCCATCGCGCCCGCCCATGACCCGGTCATCGACGACGCCTCGATGTGCCCGCGCGCGACCATCGACAGCGCGTCGAAGAGCTCGCCGCGGAAGAAGTCGGCCCGCCGCGGCTCCCACGCCAGCGTGGCGAGCGCCTGGAACACCGGCGTGCGGCCGGTGTTGCCGCCGTAGCGGCTTTCCATGCCCCAGATCGCCACGACGAACCGCCGCTGCACCTCGTACTCGTCTTCGATGCGCTGCAGAGTCGCCGCATGTTCGGCCGACAACTCGCGGCCGCGCCGGACGAGCGCGGGTGAAACGTGCCTCTTGAGGTAGCGCGCGAAGCCGGGATTGAGCTCGGCCTGCGCCCGGTCGCGGGTGATGACGCGCTTCAGCGGTTCGAGGTCGCCCAGCGTGTCCTCGACCAGATCCTTCGAGAAACCGCGCTCGCGGGCCTCTTCCTCCAGGTCCTCGAGCCATTCGTCGAACGGCTGAGCTGCTGCCGCGGGCGTGACTTCGGCCTGGGCGGCCGGATCCGCCGTCTGTTGAGGCGCGGGGAAGAGGCCGAGAAGAACGGCCAGCCAGAGCATGGGTCGAAATCTGCACGCCGGCTCGCACGGGTGCCGGCAGCATTATGAAGTATCGGCAGATACGGCGCTTGCATTTCACCCGGCACTCACCATCTAATTACGGTCGTTGCTTTGTCTCGATCTCCAATCCTTTCTGAGAGTTAACACATGCCCTACACCTTGAACGTCAACGGGAAGACCACGACGGTGGATGTCCCGGCAGACATGCCCCTCCTGTGGGTGATTCGGGATGTCCTGAATCTGAAGGGGACCAAATTCGGCTGCGGCATCGGCCAGTGCGGTGCCTGCACCGTGAACCTGCGCGGGCGCGCGGTCCGTGCGTGCCAGACGCCGGTGTCGACTGCCGCCAACGCCCCCATCACCACTATTGAAGGGCTGTCGGCAGACGGGACGCACCCGCTGCAGCAGGCCTGGATGGAGATCGACGTGCCGCAGTGCGGCTACTGCCAGGCGGGTCAGATCATGTCCGCCAACGCGCTGCTCTCGACCAATCCGCGCCCGAACGACGCGCAGATCACGACCGCGATGACCGGGAACATCTGCCGGTGCGGCACCTATTTGCGCATCCGCCAGGCCATTCACCGGGCGGCGGCCATCGCCGTGAACCGGCCCACACAAACGGCGCGCGCCGGCGCGGCCGAGTAGGAGTAGACCGTGACGAAGAATCTTTCACGCCGCTCCTTCATCCGCGTCAGTGCCATCGCCGGTGGTGGCGCCGTGTTCGCGCTGCACCTCGATCCCTCGGAGCTCTTCGCGCAGGGCCCCCCAGGGGTCACGCCGCCGCAGTTCCAGGCGCTCGCGTTCGTGACGATCAACGCCAACAACACGTTCACCATCACGTCCAAGAACCCTGAGATTGGCCAGGGCGTGAAGAACATGCTGCCGATGATCATCGCCGACGAGCTAGACGTGCCGTGGGCGAGCTGCACGATCGTCCAGGCCGATGTCGATCAGAGCAAGTACGGCGCGCAGGTGGCCGGTGGCAGCACCGCCACGCCGGTCAACTGGGATCCGTGCCGCCAGGTGGGCGCCGCCGTGCGCCAGATGGTGCTCGGTGCCGCCGCCAAGAAATTCGGCGTGCCGGCCGCGCAGCTCACGACGTCCGAAGGCAAGGTGATGCACGCGGCGAGCAACCGCTCCGCCACCTACGGCGAACTGGCGACGGCCGCGGCGGCTGAGCCGGTGCCGATGCTGAGCATGGTGCCGCTGAAGAAGGCCACCGAGTACAAGATCATCGGCCAGCCGATGAAGGGTGTGGACACGGCCAAGGTCGTCACCGGCCAGCCGATCTACAGCATCGACTTCACGCTGCCCGGGATGTTGTGGGCCGTCTACGAGAAGGCGCCGGTCTACGGCGCCAAGGTGCAGGACGCCAACCTCGATCTGATCAAGACGCTGCCCGGCGTGAAGCACGCGTTCGTCGTCGAGGGCGGCACCAACCTCACCGCCGTCGTGCCGGGCGTGGCCATCGTGGCCGACAGCTGGTGGCAGGCCAACTCGGCCCGCAAGCAGCTCAAGGTGACGTGGGCGTCGCATCCGACGTCGGCGCAGGCCAGCGAGCTGTTCCAGGCCAAGGCCGACGAGCTCGGCAAGGGCGCACCCGTCACCAGCCTCCGCAAGGACGGCGACGTGGACAAGGCGTTCGCCGCGCCGGGTGCCAAGGTCGTCGAAGCGGCCTACATGTATCCCTTCATCTCGCACACGCCGCTCGAGCCGCAGAACTGCGTGGCGCACTGGCAGGGCGACAAGATCGAGATCTGGGCGCCGAGCCAGACGCCCGCCGCCGGTCTCGCGGTGGTCGCGAACACGCTGGGCATCCAGCAGTCGCAGATCAAGATGCACCTGATGAAGGTGGGCGGCGGGTTCGGCCGCCGTCTGACCAACGACTACGTGGCCGAGACCGCGTGGATCGCCAAGCAGGTCGGCGTGCCGGTCAAGCTGCTGTGGACGCGCGAAGACGACATGCGCCACGACATGTACCGGCCCGCGGGCTACCACTACCTGAAGGGCGCGGTCGACACCAGCGGCAAGATCACGGCGTGGAAGAACCACTTCGTGACCTTCGGCGTGACGCCCGATCCCAACGCCACGGGGCCGACGCCGTCCGGGTACGCCACCGCCGCGAACATCCCGGGCAACCAGTTCCCGGCGCTGTTCGTCGAGAACTTCGACTTCGGCGATTCGAAGATGCCGCTCGGCGTGCCCACCGGGGCGCTGCGCGCTCCGGGCAGCCACGCCTACTCGTTCGTGTTCCAGTCGTTCATCGACGAGCTCGCGGAAGCGGCCGGCAAGGATCCGGTGCAGTTCCGCCTCGAGCTGCTGGCCAGCCAGAAGTACCCGGCGCCGGAGCGTGGCGGCGACGGTTTCGACGCCAAGCGCATGATCGAGGTGGTCAAGCTCGCGGCCGAGAAGTCGAACTGGAGCACGCCGCGGCCGAAGGGCACCGCGGTGGGCATGGGCTTCCAGTACAGCCACCGCGGCTACTTCGCCGAGGTGGCCGAGGTGACGGTCGATTCCAACAAGCGGATCAAGATCAACAAGGTGTGGGTGGCTGGTGACATCGGCAGCGAGATCATCAACCCGCTCCACGCCGAGAACCTGGTGCAGGGCGGCGTGGTCGAGGGCATCAGCCATCTGATGCAGGAAATCACGTTCAAGGGCGGCGCGGCGGTGGAAAGCAACTTCCATCAGGTGCCGCTGCTGCGCCTGGCTCAGACGCCGCCGGTCATCGAGGCGCACTGGGTAAAGAGCAGCAACCCGCCCACTGGCCTCGGCGAGCCGTCGCTGCCGCCGGTCCTGCCGGCGATCACCAACGCCATCGCCCGGGCGACGGGCACGCGCGTGCGGTCGCTGCCGCTCACCAAGCACGGCTTCCGGTGGGCGTAATGTAGGGGCCGCCTTCAGGCGGCCCAGGGTCGATTCTGCAAGGGCCGGCGATTGACATCGCCGGCCCTTTTCGTTGTACGGCGAAACATCGACGGTCTGCGCTTTCAACGGCGCACACGAGACGGGCGCCCTCGCCCGGCTCGACGTACTGATCGACCAACGTGGTCGTGATGGCCTCGATCGTCTCCCGAAGTGGCTGCAGGTCCAGGGAGACGAGCTGGACGAGGGCGACGACGACGAGCGCAAGAACGTTCATGTCCGTGATTACCTCGCGGGCAGGTGGGGGTTACACTCGCGCGATGGACTACGTCAATCTCGGCCGCACCGGGCTGCAGGTGTCGCGCATCTGCCTGGGGTGCATGAGCTACGGGCAGGCAGTCACCCCCGGCGTCCTGCAGTGGCAGTGGACGCTCAGCGAAGAGGACAGCCGGCCCTATATCCAGCGGGCCCTCGAGCTCGGCCTCAACTTCTTCGACACCGCCAACGTGTACTCGAACGGCGAGAGCGAGCGCGTGCTCGGGCGGGCGATTCGCGATTTCACGCGGCGAGAGGAAGTGGTGATCGCCACCAAGGTGTGGGGCCCGGTGTGGAAAGGCCCCAACGGCCGCGGGCTGTCGCGCAAGGCGATTCTGTCGGAGGTGGACAAGAGCCTCGAACGGCTCGGCACCGACTACATCGACCTCTACATCATTCATCGCTACGACTACGACACGCCGCTCGAGGAAACGCTCGAGGCGCTGAACGACGTTGTCCGCGCCGGAAAGGTGCGCTATCTCGGCGCCTCGTCGATGCACGCCTGGCAGTTCATGAAGGCGCTCGGCCTGCAGCGCGCCCACGGGTGGGCGGCCTTCATCTCGATGCAGAACTACTACAACCTGCTCTATCGCGAAGAGGCGCGCGAGATGCTGCCGCTGTGCGCGTCCGAAGGCGTCGGCGTGACGCCGTGGTCGCCGCTCGCCAGAGGCCGGCTGGCCCGTCCCTGGTCTGACGAGCCGCCGACGACGCGGGCAAAGACCGACGCCTACGGCACCAGCCTGTTCGTGAAGACCGCCGATATCGACAAACCGGTCGTGGACCTGGTGAACGACATCGCCAAGGCGCGGGGCGTGCCGCCGGCACAGGTGGCGATGGCGTGGGTGCTCCGCCAGCCGGCGATCGCCTCGCCGATTGTCGGGGCCACCAAGCCGCATCATCTCGAGGATGCCGTGGCGGCGCTGTCGTTGGCGCTGTCGGACGATGAACTGTCGCGGCTGGACACGATCTACCGGCCCCATCCGCCGACGGAGGCGTTTGCCTAGCCCCCGTGACCCGCTCGGACGTCGTCGCCTGTACCCCATATGGGGTATGTGTGATTGGCGTTCAATTGGTCAGAATCTACCGGCTAACCAATTGTGATTAGCTTCGACTGGGGGGCACGTAACGTACTGTCGCGAACCCCTCTCCTGACGGAAGAAGCCGCGCTGGTGCCAGCCACTCCAACGGCACTTATGCGCTGAACGGTTCAATCAGTAGGGCCGTTCCGGTATTCAAGAAACCGTAGGCCGAAAAACCGGCTATTTGGATTAAGGCGAAGACCGCACTGATGTTCTCCAGTAAATAGTTGATTGCAAATGAGGCCTCGCAGCCCATCCGTGGGCCCGCGAATTGCCTAGCGTTAGGCGCCCTCATCGTTCGACCAGCCTCGAAGCTGTGCCGGTGGGTTACCGGCAAGGAGAGAAAAGCTCATGCGTTATCTCGCGAAGGCCGTGCTCCTGGCGGCCGTCGTCCTGTTTCCTGCTCTTGCCCACGCTCAGTCGCTCACGGGCGTCGTGCGTGACGGGTCCGGCGGCGTGCTGCCGGGTGTCACGGTCGAAGCCGCCAGTCCGGCCCTGATCGAAAAAGTCCGGACCGTCGTCAGCGACGGATCGGGGCAGTACCGCCTGGAGAACCTGCCGCCCGGCTCCTATTCGGTGACCTACACGCTGCCCGGGTTCAGCACCGTGAAGCGCGACGTCGTCGAGATGACGACGGGCGTGACGGTCACGCTCAATACCGAGATGCGCGTCGGCGGATTACAGGAAACGATTACGGTCACCGGCGAGACGCCTGTCGTGGACGTGCAGAACAGCACGCGCGTGCAGCGGGTACTCGACGATGCGATTGTCGCGGCACTGCCGGCGTCGCGCGGATACGGCAACCTGCTGGCCACCGTTTCGGGCATCCAGGCCAATGGCACCGCCAACAGCGGCATCGCCCCCGACATGATCTTCTTCACATCGCGCGGCGGCCGCAGCAATGAGGGCACCGTGCAGATCGACGGCATGAACGTCGGCTCGGCCTTCAACGGCGGCGGCGTAGCGGGTTACGGCTACGACACCCAAGGCGCCCAGGAAGTGCAGGTCACGGTGGCCGGCGGTCTCGGCGAGGCCGACCGCGGTGGGCCTGCCTTCAACCTGGTGCCCAAGACGGGCGGCAACAACTTCAGCGGCACCTATTTCGGCAACATCGCCGGCGAGTGGTCGCAGGGCGACAACGTCGATGACGAGCTCAGGGCCATCGGGATCCCGAATCCCGCGGCGATCATCCGGAGCTGGGACACGAGCTTCTCGATGGGCGGCCCGATCAAGCGCGACAAAGTGTGGTTCTACGGCACGGCGCGGACGTTCGGGTCCTACACCGACATCGCCGGCCGCTTTGCCAACGCCAACGCTGGCAACCCGCTCCGGTGGGACTACGTGGTGGATCAGAGCATCACGCAGCGCTCGGCGACCAGCCGGAAGATCGGTGGCGGCCGCGTGACCAGTCAGCTCACGCCGCGGAACAAGGTCAGCGCCTACTTCGACTACCAGAAGGTGTGCGAGGGCGGTTCGTACGAGAAGGATGCGAGCCAGTGCCGCGTGCGCGGCGACGACTGGATCGCGGTGGGCGGCTTCGGCAATTGGTCGCCGGAGTCCACGCACTCGCGTGACAACTCCGAAAAGATCATGCAGTTCGCCTACACCGCGCCCGTCACCAACAAGCTGCTGATCGACGCGGCGTTCTCGCAGTTCTTCAGCAACTGGGGCGGTCAGACGCCGGCCGGCGCGCTGGATGCGCCGCCGTTCATCCCGGTGGTGCAGCAGATCACGGCCACGACCACGCCGGGCGCCCCCTCGACGAACATCCCGGTGGCCAACATGCCGTACCACGGCTTCGCGGGGTTGAGCAACAACCACCAGACGCACAACGTCTGGCGCGCCGCCGCGTCGTACGTCACCGGTGCGCACAGCATGAAGGCCGGGTACCAGGCCGCCTACGAAGTCACCAACATCTTCGGGAACTTCGCGGAACACGGGCTGCAGTACCAGTTCGGCTTCAATCAGGCGACGGGCGAGATCGTTCCGAACCAGATCACGCAGCGCATCACGCCGTGGCAGCAGGCCAATCGCACCCGGTACGATGCGTTCTACATCCAGGATCAGTGGACGCACTCCCGGCTCACGCTGCAGGGCGCGCTCCGCTACGAGCACGCGTGGAGTTTCTTCCCCGAGGGGCTGAACGGCCTGCTCGCCGACAGCGTGTTCGGCGGTCCTTCGTTCACGCTGCCGGAGGCGAAGGGCGTCACGGGTTATCACGACATCACCCCCCGAATGGGTCTCGCCTACGACGTGTTCGGCAATGGCAAGACGGCGGTCAAGGCGAACTGGTCCAAGTACCTGCAGTCGGCCGCCAACGACGGCGTGTACATCAACGCCAACAAGGCGTCGACGTTTGCGCAGACGGCCAACCGCGCCTGGGTGGACGGGAACAAGAACTTCGTGCCCGACTGCGACCTGAAGAGCCCAGCGCTGCAGGACAACACCGCGACAGGCGGCGACCTGTGCGGCGTGCCGAACAACGCGAACTTCTTCGCGTTCTCGCAGAATCACTCGCTCGGCACGGCGACCATCGTCAACCCTGCGTTGCTGAGCGGCTGGGGCGTGCGTCCCTACGACTGGCAGTTCAGCGCGTCGGTGCAGCAGCAGCTGATGCCGCGCGTGTCGGCGGAAATCGGCTACAGCCGCCGCTCGTGGGGCAACTTCACCTACACCGACAACCGCGCGGTCGCGGCGTCGGATTTCGACACCTACACCATGACGGTGCCGACCGACGATCGGTTGTCCAACAGCGGCCAGCCGATTTCATATGCGCTGTTGAATCCCAGCGGGCAGGGCCGGGTGGACAACTACCTCACGCTCGCCAGCGACTACGGCGACGTGACCTCCTACTGGCAGGGTGTCGAGCTCACGGTCAACGCGCGGACCAACGGCGGATTGACCCTGCAGGGCGGCGTCACGACCGGCGCCGGCACGCGCGACAACTGCGACGTCACCTCGAAGGTGCCCGAGCTGCTCATCGTGCTCGGCGTGCAGCAGGCGATCTCGTCGTGCCACGTGGAAGAGCCGTGGCTGCCGGCGTGGCGCGGCCTCGTCAACTACACGATTCCGAAGGTCGACGTGCAGCTCAGCGCCATCCTGCGGTCGCAGCCCAACCTGGCGGCGACCATTGACCCGGCGTCGAACGGTGCGTCCGTGGCAGGCAACCTGATCGTGGCGAGCGGCGTCATCGCGCCGGTGCTTGGCCGGCCGCTGGCGGGCAATGCGGCGAACGCGACCCTCAACGTGGCGCTCCCGGGCGACGTGTACCCGGAGCGCCTGAACACGGTGGACATGCGGATTTCGAAGATCCTCCGCTTTGGCCGGACCCGCTCCAACGTGGGGATCGACCTCTACAACATGTTCAACGCGAACACGGGGACGGTCTTCAATGGGACGTTCGGCCAGTTGACCACGACCGGCCTCACCAACACGGCAGCGTGGCTGCGGCCGACGTCGATCCTGAACGCGCGGTTCGTGCGCTTCAACGCGACGGTGGACTTCTAATCCGGGCTCGCTCCGCTCGCCCGCTGCGGGCGGGTGGGGCGGGTAAGGCAGGTAGGTCTGAAGGGCCGGCGGTTCACGGCCTGCCCTTCGTTTTTTCAGCCATCTGCGCTGGCCTTCTGCCCCATTTGGGCTAACCCTTTTGATTTACTTTTCGGCATTCGAACCGGTATAGTCCCGGGTCACCTGGGCCGCAGCACGGGTGTCGGCGGGGAGTCAGCGCCGTGTCCTTAGGCCAATGGAGGCGTGTGTATGCAGCGTGTCATCGGGGCGGTCTTTGCGGCCGCGCTGTTCGTGTGTCCGATCGCCGTGCAGGCCCAGTCGATTGCCGGGGTCGTGCGGGACGCCTCGGGCGCCGTCCTGCCGGGAGTCACGGTCGAAGCAGCCAGTCCGGTTCTGCTGGAAAAGGTCCGTACTGCCCTCAGCGACGGCAGCGGCCAGTACCGCATCACCGATCTCACCCCCGGTACCTATACCGTCACCTACACGCTTCCGGGTTTCGTGACCGTGAAGCGCGACGCCGTGGAGTTGAGCGGTAACGTCGTGGTGACGCTGAACACGGAGCTGCGAGTTGGCGGTGTCCAGGAGACGGTCACGGTCACAGGCGAAACGCCGGTCGTGGACGTGCAGACCAGCACGCGCCGCACCACCGTGCTCGACGACTCGGTCGTCTCGGCCATTCCCGCCTCGCGCGGCTACGGCAACCTGCTCGCCACCGTGGTCGGCATCTCAGGGACCGGTCTCGACGTCAGCTCGGGCGTCTCCACCAATTTCTTCACCGCGCGCGGCGGCCGCGGCAACGAAGGCACGATCCAGATCGACGGCATGAACGTGGGCTCGGCGTTCAACGGCGGCGGCGTGGCCGGGTTCGGCTACCCGACGGCGGGTTCGCAGGAGATCCAGGTGACCGTGTCCGGCGGGCTCGGCGAGGTCGATCGCGGCGGCCCGCAGTTCAACATGATTCCACGCACCGGCGGCAACAATTTCTCCGGCACCTTCTTCCTCAGCAACGCCGGCTCGTGGTCGCAGGGCAGCAATCTCGACGACGAACTCATCAGCTACGGCATCGCCACGGTGCCCAAGTTGATCAAGAACTGGGATACGGATATCGCCGTGGGCGGCCCGATCATCAAAGACCGCCTGTGGTTCTTCAACGACCTCCGCAGCTACGGCCAGCATGCCGACGTGCCCGGTCTCTACTCGAACCGGAACGCCGGCAACGCGGCGGCGTGGTTCTACGAGCCCGACACCAACGTGAAGTCGCGCTCGGCCAACGCGAAGATGATCGAGGCGATCCGCCTCACCGGCCAGCTCACCCCGAAGAACAAGCTCGGGTTCTACTACGACTACCAGAAGAACTGCGGCGGGTCGTCCTTCACCACCGATGGCGATCAGTGCCGCAACCGCGGCGACGACTGGGTCGCGCTCGGTGCGATTGGCGGCTTCGGCTCGGTCTCGCCAGAGTCGGGCAACGTGTGGGACGACCGCGAGAAGATCGTCCAGGCCTCGTGGACGGCGACGGCCACCAACAAGCTGCTGCTCGAAGCGGGCCTGTCGTCGTTCAACAGCCGCTGGGGCGGTCAGATTCCCGCCGGCATCAACCTCGATCTCGTCCCGGTGCTCGAGTCGAACCCGGCCGCCGGCGTGCCGGTGGGCAACTTCACCTACCGCGGCTGGAACTCGTCGCCGTCGAACGACCAGCAGCACAACGTGTGGCGCGCCTCGGCCTCCTACGTCACCGGCGCGCACAGCATGAAGTTCGGTTATCAGGCGGCCTACCAGGTGCAGCACCAGGTGCAGAACGACAACAACACGGCGCTGCTCTTCAACTTCAACAACCGCGTGCCGGCCTCGCTGACGCAGCGCATCGCGCCGCAGGGGTTTAGCAACCGCACCCGGTTCGACGCGTTCTACGTGCAGGATCAATGGACGAAAGGCCGGGTAACGCTGCAGGGCGGCCTGCGCTACGAACACGCGTGGAGCTGGTTCCCGGGCGGCGAGAACGGCGTGTTCGCGCCGTCGCGCTTCCAGCCGACGCCGTTCCAGTTCCCGGAGAAAGATGGTGTGACCGGCTTCAACGACATCACACCGCGCATGGGCGTGGCCTGGGACGTGTTCGGCAACGGCAAGACGTCGATCAAGGGCAACTTCAGCAAATACCTGCAGCCGGCCAACAACGAGGGGCCGTTCATCATCGGCAACCCCGCCGGCGCCGGGTCGTTCACGGCCACGACGGCGCGAAGCTGGAGCGACAACACCGGCCTGGGCATCAACGGCGACTTCGTGCCGCAATGCGACTACATGAACCCGCTGGCCAACGGCGAGTGCGGTCCGTGGCTGTCGGGCACGTTCGGCAACGCCGCCGTGACGACCCGTGTGAACCCTGACGTGCAGTCGGGCTGGGGCGTGCGGCCATACGACTGGCAGTACGGCGTCGCCCTGCAGCAGGAAATCCTGCCGCGCGTGTCGGTGGACGTGAGCTGGAACCGCCGGTCGTGGGGCAACTTCTTCGTCACCGACAACATGGCGGTGCTGCCGTCCGACTACACGCAGGTGTCGCTCACGGCACCGCAGAGCGCGAAGCTGCCGGACGGCGGCGGCTACCCGGTGCTGTTCAACGTCCGCAACACCAACCGGACGACGATCGGCGCCACCGAC
>Ga0207659_10000663_pt1 | contig 20340 bp, 17 predicted proteins | sample KBSM43metaG_FD_184330 | JGI IMG/M metagenome (GOLD analysis project Ga0207659, IMG submission 184330) | Miscanthus rhizosphere microbial communities from Kellogg Biological Station, Michigan, USA - KBS M4-3 metaG (SPAdes) (version 2) | ecosystem: Host-associated > Plants > Roots > Rhizosphere >...
GCGGCGAAACGCATCCTCTTCGGGTGTGCCGAACGTATTGTCGTGATGAACCAGGTGCTGTCCTTCTGGCGTCGTTGGATCCGGCGCCGGCACACCGTCCTGCACGACCTCTTCTCCGGCAGCGACCTGGCGCCGGAACGTCGCGACTTCAATCACTTTCTGCCCGAACTTCACGTGGGCAAGCCGAAAGCGGCGGCCGATGATCCAGCAATTCCGGAAGAGTTTCTTGACTTGGTAGGGATGCGCCGACGTGCCGATGTCGAAGTCTTTCGGGCGGCGGCCGAGCAGCAGGTCGCGAACGCTGCCACCGACCAGGTACGCCGCGTGATCGGCCTGCCTCAGCCTGTACAAGACTTTCAGAGCGTCAGGATCGATATCGCGCCGCGAGACGACATGCTTCTCGCGCGGGACGATCCGGGGATCGACCATCGGGCGACATTCTACCCCGTGCTACCATCGACTCATGAACAGTCGGCGGTCCGCAGCCGGCGGTCGATGGTCATCGGTTGTCGCTCCGCTGCTGGTCATCGCTGCGTTGGGGCGGGCAACGCCGACCGCGATGGCGGCGGAGGATCCGATCGCCAAAGCGCGGCAGTTGTACAACCAGCGTGATTTTGTCGCGGCGGTCAGTGTGGCTGAGCAAGCGCGGCTGGTTCCGGCGCGCGCCGACTCAGCGGACCTGGTTGCGGCACGCGCCTATCTCGAACGCTTCCGCGACAGCGGCGCGAGCGACGATTTGACGAACGCGCGCGACCGGTTGCGTCGTCTCAATCCAGATCGCTTCATCCCACGCGAACGCGCTGAATACATCATCGGCCTCGGCGAAGCGTTGTACTTCGACGGCGCCTACGGCGCGGCGGCGAATGTGTTCGATACGGTGTTGCACAGTCCCGAGTTGATGACCGGTCACGCTCGCGAACAGGTGCTGGATTGGTGGGCAACCTCGCTCGACCGCGACGCCCGGCCGCGGCCGGAAATGGATCGTCAGGCGGTGTATCAGCGGATGCGCACGCGTCTCGAAGACGAACTCGCCGTCCATCCCGGCAGCAGCGCCGCGTCGTACTGGCTTGCCGCGACCGCGCGCGCCCAGGGCGATTTGCAAGGGGCATGGGATGCGGCGCAGGCGGGCTGGGTGCGGGCACCGCTGGCGGCGGACAAAGGCGCGGCGCTTCGCGCCGATCTCGATCGACTGGTGCAGCGGGTGATTATCCCCGAGCGCGCCAGGCTGACCGCGCAGCCGCCCGACCAACTCCACTCGGATTGGGAAAAATTCAAGGCTCGCTGGGTTAAGTAGTCGAACGTCGAACTAATCTTTCGCTTCTTTCCAGTTCTTGCCGACGCCGACGTCGACGGTCAGCGGCACCTTCAGCGACGCGGCGCCCTGCATGCTGGTCTTGACGATTTCCGATAATTCGTCCGCTCGCCCTTCCGGAACTTCAAACAGCAATTCGTCGTGCACGGTCAGGATCATCCTCGCCTCCGGGTAGGGCGCGAGCGCGTTGTGGGTTTCGACCATGGCGCGCTTCATGATGTCGGCGGCGGTTCCTTGGATCGGCATGTTTACGGCCTGGCGCTCGGCCGCGAAGCGGACCTGGCCGTTGCGGCTGTTTAACTCCGGCACCAGCCGGCGCCTCCCGAACATCGTTTTGACGACACCGGTTGTGCGTCCTTCCTCGAGTGTCCGGTCGATAAACGCGCGGACGTTCGGAAAACCCTTGAAGTAATCGTCGATGAACTTCTGCGCGACGTCCTGGGTGACGCCGATGTCTTTGGCGAGCGTGAATGCCCCTTTGCCGTAGAGCAACGCGTAGTTGACCATCTTCGCGACGCTGCGCAGCTCGTGCGGATCGCGCGGACTGTTCTCACCAAAAATCTTGAGCGCCGTTCGCTCGTGGAAATCGGCGCCTTCGCGGAAGGCATCGACCAGCACCGGGTCTTCAGACATGTGCGCGAGCACGCGAAACTCGATCTGCGAATAGTCCGCCGAAATCAGCACGTGTCCGGGATCGGCAATGAACGCACGCCGGATCTCGCGCCCGAGCGCGGTGCGAATCGGAATGTTCTGGAGATTGGGATCGCTGCTGCTCAGGCGTCCGGTCGCGGCGACCGCCTGGTTGAAGCAGGTGTGCACACGTCCGGTCTCCGGGTTCACCAGCTGCGGCAGGGCGTCGATGTAGGTACCTTTCAGCTTCATCAGCCCGCGCCACTCGAGGATCTGCCGCGGCAGGTCGTGGGAGAGGGCGAGCTCTTCAAGTACTTCGACCGCCGTCGAGGGCGAGCGGCTGGCGCCGGTGCGTTTCAACACCGGCAGCTCCATCTTGTCGAACAGCACCTCGGCGAGTTGCTTCGGCGAGTTGATGTTGAACTCGCCGCCGGCCCTTTCGTAGATCAGCCTGGTCCGCTGTGCCAGGTCCTGCTCGAGCCGCTGCGACTGCGACGCGAGCGCCGGACCGTCGATCCGTACGCCAGCCCGTTCGACCGCAATCAACACCGGCACCAGCGGCAGCTCGAGGTGTTCGTAGACGCCGAGCAGTTCGTCTTTCTTCATCTGCTCGCGGAACACCGGCGCCAGTTGGCCGGCGAGGTCGGCACGCTCGCAGGCGTAGTCGATTGCGGCCTCGACCGGCACGTCCGAGAGCGACACACTCTTTGCGCCGCGGCCGCAGACATCTTCTTCAGTCACCGCTTTGTAGCTGACCAGTTCGAGCGCGAGGTCGTGGAGCCGATGCTCGGTTCGAGTAGCGTCGATCAGGTAACTGGCCAGCATCGTGTCGAGGTCCATGCCGGCAAGCGTGACGCCGTGCCGCGCCAGCACGACGGCGTCGAATTTCAGATCGTGTCCGACCTTGCGGACGGCCGGGTCTTCGATCACCGGCTTCAGCGCTGCGAGTGCCGTTTCAAGCGACACGCTGGCAATCTCACCGAGCCCGCGATGACCAATCGGCACGTAGTCGGCGTCGCGCGCCGCCATCGAAAAAGCCATGCCCGTGACACCGGTCCGCATCGGTCCGCCGTCGCGGTCGGGCAGGATCCGCATCGCGAAGTGGCCGGCACTGCTCAGGCGCTGGGCCAGGGCCTGCAAGTCGGCCTCGGTATTGACGACCCGGTAATTTTTCTTGATTGAACTGGCGGTCGGTGCGTATTCACCGGCAAAGGCCCGAAAGCCGAGTTCAGTAAAGATCTGGAAACAGCGTTCGAGCGACCCACCGCGATACTTCAGTGATTCCGGGTTGAACTCCACCGGCACGTCGATACGAATGCGCGCCAGCTCTTTGCTTTGCAGCGCTGCCTCTCGATTGGCGAGCAGTCCTTCACGATAGCGCTTGTTCTTGACCTCGGCCGCATGATCGAGCAGGTTTTCAACCGAGCCGTATTGCGCGATCAGTTCCATCGCGCCCTTTTCGCCGATGCCCGGGACGCCTTTGATGTTGTCGATCGTGTCGCCCATCAGCGCGAGCATGTCGACGACCTGCGACGGCTCGACGCCCCATTTTTCCTTCACCGCCGCGGCGTCGTACCAGGTCCCTTCTTCCTTCGGGTTGTAAACGCGGATATTGCCGCCGACCAGCTGAAAGAAATCCTTGTCGCCGGTGACGATCGCGACTTCGAAACCCGACGCGGCGGCTTTTTCGGCGAGCGTTCCGATGACGTCATCCGCCTCGTAACGTTCCGATGTGAGGATCGGGACGCCGAGCGCCTCGCAGGCGGCGTGAACCATGGGAATCTGCTCTGCGAGCTCGGCCGGCATCGGTGCGCGGTTCGCTTTGTAGTCCGACACCAGGTCGTCACGAAAGGTGGGGCCCGGCAGATCGAACGAGGCGGCGATGTACTCCGGCCTGTGCTCGTTCAGCAACTTCCGCAGCATCGTGACGAAGATGTAGACCGCGTTGGTGGGGCGTCCCTGCGCGTTGCGGAGAAACCCGCCTTCCGCAGTCCGCACCGGCGCGTGAAACGCGCGATACATCTGAGAGGAGCCGTCGATCAAATAGAGCACAAATTTCTACTATATCATTCGGATCCGTGCACTCTCTCCGCGTCGATCGAGGATCAAACGCACAGATCGCAAAGGTCGCGAAGACAATTCATCTCGGCGTGCTCAGCGTGGTCGGCGTTCTGGTTTTGTTCGTCGCGTGCAGCGGTGGTGCCGGCCTGTTCAAGCAATATGAGTACGAAGAGGAGATGTACCTGTCGCTCGACGGCACGGCGACGCTCTACGTCAACAGCTCGCTTGCCGCGATGAACGCGCTGCGTGGCACGGCCTTCGATACGTCGGCTGCGCGGGTCGATCGCGAAGCCGTTCGTCGCTACTTCACCACGCCGTCGATCCGAGTGGCGCGCGTTACTGAATCGCGGCGCAGCGGCCGACGCTTCATGCACGTGCGGCTCGAGGTCGATGACATCCGGAAACTCGGCACCGCAGCGCCATTCGCCTGGTCGTCGTACTCGTTCGAGCGGAAGGGCGAGCTATATATCTACAAGCAAGCGGTCGGTCCGGCCGCGGCAAAAGACGTCGGCAATGTCGGCTGGAACGGCCAGGAGCTGACCGCGTTCCGGATGCACCTGCCGAGCAAGATCGATTGGCACAATACCCCCACCCACGAAGTCGGGCGCGGCAACATCCTCAGCTGGGAACAGTCGCTGACCGAGCGGATGAAGGGCGTGCCGCTCGAACTCGAGGCGCGGATCGAAACCCAGTCAATCCTCTATCACACGCTGTGGCTGTTCGGCCTCACCTTTGTCGTCGTTGCCCTGCTATTCGTGGCCATCGTCTGGTGGATCGTGCGTCGGGGCCAGCGACCCTCGGTCGCCTAGCAGGGTGCTGAAAGACGCCGGCCTGAATGCACAATGTCGAATGCCAAACGCAGCAGCAGTTGCGTTCTTCAGCAGCTTGCCTGCGTAAGACATAGAATTGGTAGATGGGAATTCTCGCCGTCACCGCCGTGACCGTGATCGTCGAGTTGTTCACCTCGGAAGGCTGTTCCAGTTGTCCGCCGGCCGACGCGTTCTTGCAAAAGCTCGTCGACGCGCAGCCGGTGTCTGACGTCCAGATTGTCGCGCTCGGCGAACACGTTGACTATTGGGACCGGCTCGGATGGAAGGATCGGTTTTCGTCGGCAGCATTAACCGCGCGGCAAGAGGCATACTCCAATCAGTTCAAGCTCAACAGCATCTACACGCCGCAAATGGTCGTTGATGGTCGGGCTGAATTCGTCGGCACCGACGTCAACGCCGCTCGAAACGCCCTCGAACAGGCACGCCGCGCTGCACATGGCGTCGTCAATCTGAAGGCCGACGGTGGACCTGAGTCCGCGGTCGTTCAGGTGACGGTTACCGCCGATCAACTGCCGCCGATTTCATCCGGCGATCACGCCGACATCATCATCGCCATTACGGAAGACCGGCTGCGCAGCGACGTCAAGCGCGGCGAAAACCAGGGCAAGCTGCTGGCTCACGCAGCGGTTGTCCGCCACCTCGCGACGATCGGCGAAGCGACATCGTCGGGGTCGTCCACGGCCACCGCGCAGTTGCCGCTGGGTCCCGACTGGAAACGCGAGAACCTCCGCATCGTGGCGTTCGTCCAGGCCCGTCGTAGCCGCACCATCCTCGCGGCGTCGACCGTTCAAGCGCCACGGTGAAAGAAGCCGTCTACTGGCTCGACACCGTTCCGCGGAAAGAAGCAGCAAACGGGCCGGAAGACGTACGGGAACGGGTTGACGTTCTGGTTATTGGCGCCGGTTACACCGGCCTTTCCGCAGCTCGCCGCCTGGCAAAATCCGGAGCGACGGTTCTGGTTGTTGAAGGTGAGCACATCGGTTTCGGCGCCAGCTCGCGCAACGCTGGACAGACGCTCACCGGGTTGCGGCTCGATCCGAAAACCTTGATTACCCGATACGGCGAGTCGCAGGCGCGACGATTGTTCGAGAGCTCGCTGTTCGCTCTCGAGCATCTCGAGGCGCTGCTCGCTGCCGAATCGATCGACTGCGAGTACGAGCGGACCGGACACATCCAGGCGGCGTGGAAGGCCGGGCACTTCGAGTCCCTGCGAAAGGAACAGGCAATTCTCGCGCGAGTGTTCGGCCATCCAGTGGAGGTGCTGTCGAAGGAGCAGCAGCGGCGAGAAATCGGCAGCGATTGTTACCACGGCGTGCTCGTTGATCAGCGAAGCGGCGCGCTCAATCCGGCGCAGTACGTCAACGGTCTGGCCGACGCGGCGAGGCGCGCCGGCGCGGCGATCGCCACTGGAATCACTGTCGAGCGGCTGAAACGAGCCGACGATGCGTGGACCGTTACAACCAGCAGTGGTCCGATTCACGCCCGCGACGTACTGATTGCAACCAATGGCTACACTGGAGCGGCGACGCCAATGCTACAGAGGTCCATGGTTTCAATCGGCAGTTACAGCGTTGTCACTGAACCGCTTGCCGAAGCGGATGCGTTGCGGCTGCTGCCGAATCGCCGGATGGCATACGATTCGAAGCAATTCCTCTATTACTTCAGGCTCACCTCAGATCATCGATTGTTGTTCGGCGGTCGAGCGTCGTTCACGCAAGCTAACGAAAATACAACGCGCCGCGCCGCCGCGATTCTTCGACAAGGAATCGACACGGTTTTTCCGGAGCTGGCCCGCACTCCGCTCGCCTACGCGTGGGGCGGTCAGGTGTCGATCGCTCGCGACCAGCGGCCGCATGCAGGTAGACTCGGCGACGGGACCTACTTTGCCGGAGCATACGCCGGCCATGGGATTGCGATGGCGACGCTGCTGGGCGATCTCACGGCCCGCCGGCTCGGCGGCGAACCCGTTGACGATCCGTTCATGGACGATCGCTTGCCGCCGATTCCGTTCTACAGCGGAACGCCGTGGTTTTTGCCATTGCTTGGCGCCTACTATCGGGTGAAGGATTGGATTTCGTAGACCTCGAGTTTTCTCCTCAACAAATGCGCGCGCTCGTCGACGATGTGGCGGCGCGCTGCATCGCGCACATTACGACGCTGCCGTCCCAACCGTCGCGTGGCAATGTTGACGCCGCCGCGCTGTGCCGGACGCTGCGAGAGTCTGCGCCGGAGCTCGCGGCGGCACCGGCAGCGCTGTTCGACCAACTGTTCCGCGACCTGATTCCACGCTCCTTCACGGCGTCGGGCCCCGGCTATCTCGCATACATTCCAGGCGGCGGATTATTTCCGGCGGCCCTGGCCGATTTCATCGCCGACACGACGAACCGTTACACCGGTGTTTGGCAGGCGGCGCCGGCACTGGTGCAGCTCGAAGCCAACGCCCTCGACTGGCTGCGTGACTGGATGGGCTTTCCCGCCGAAACACGCGGCCTTTTCACGAATGGCGGCTCGATGGCCACGTTCAACGCCATTCTTTGCGCCCGCGAGCGACAGCTCGGCAACGATATTCGACGCGGCACACTTTACACCTCGGATCAGGCGCACCACTCGGTGCTCAAGGCGGCCAAGCTGGCCGGGATCATGCCTGACCGTGTCCGAGCGATATCGTGCGACGAGCAATATCGCTTGCCGATCGAACCGCTGCGCGAAGCGATCGCGCACGATCGCCGCGCCGGCTTCACGCCGTTCGTCGTCGTCTCGAGCGCTGGCACGACGAACACCGGCACCGTGGATCCGTTGAACGCGCTCGCCGATCTTTGTGCAGCCGAGGGCTTGTGGCATCACGTCGATGGTGCATACGGCGCGTTCTTCAACCTATGCGAGGAAACGCAGCCAACATTGAACGGCCTGTCGCGCGCTGACTCGCTGACGCTCGACCCTCACAAGGGGATGTTCTTGCCATACGGGACCGGGGCGCTGCTGGTGCGCGACGGAGCAGCGCTTCGCACCGCACACGAGGCGACCGCCGACTATCTGCCGCAGATGCCGCATCCCGAAGACTTCTACGACCCCAGCCAGCACGGACCGGAGCTGTCGCGCGGCTTCCCCGGTCTTCGCGTGTGGTTATGCGTGAAGTTGTTCGGCGCCGCCGCGTTTCGATCGGCAATCACCGAAAAACGTCGGTTAACGATCGACGCCTATCGACGGATTGCCGCGCTGCCGCACGTCGTCATCGACGCGCCGCCGGAGTTGTCGCTGTTCGCCTTTCATCTGACCTGGCCTGGCGCGACTCCTGCGCAAGAGGATGAGGCGACCAGGGCCCTGATGGAGCAGACGACGACGCGCGGACGGGTGATGGTGACGGGCGCGACGGCACGCGGCCGCTACCTCGGCCGCGTCTGTGTCCTCAGTTTCCGTACGCATCAGGATCGCATCGACGCGCTGGTCGAAGACACGGCAGCGGCGATTCGCGACATCGTTCCATGACAAATCATCAGGGGTCGGACCGTGACGGTTTAAACGGTTCACCGGTTTCTCATCGAGCGCGGTTGCAGCGCATCGCCGAGCAGGCGATGCGCGAGCGCGGAATGGATCCGTATTTTTCGCGCGAAGTGCAATCAGAAGTTGCGGCGCTTTCCGGTCCACCGACGGCGACCGAGGAACCGGTCCGCGATCTGCGAAAGCTGCTGTGGTGTTCGATCGACAACGACGATTCGCGCGACCTCGATCAACTGTCGGTCTGCGCACCGTTGGACAACGGCGACGTACGGGTGATGGTCGCTATCGCCGACGTCGACGCCGCGGTGCGACGTGGGTCGGCGACCGATCAACACGCCGCCCGCAACACCACATCGGTCTACACACCGGCCGCGATTTTCCCCATGCTGCCGGAGCGGCTGTCGACCGACCTGACGTCGCTGAACGATCGCCAGGACCGACTCGCGGTGGTGATCGATATGCTGGTGGCAAGCGACGGCGCACTTCGCTCGTCCGACGTCTATGGCGCGCGCGTGCACAACTACGCGAAGCTTGCCTACAACGCGGTCGGCGACTGGCTGGAAGAGCGCGGGCCGTTGCCTGCGGCTGCGGCGAGCGTTCGAGGCATGGACCAGCAACTACGCGTTCAGGATCGCGTCGCGCAGACCTTGAAGCGGGTCCGTCACGAAAACGGCGCGCTTGAATTCGAGTCGATCGAAGTACGTCACGTGTTTTCAGGCGACACGCTGCAACAGGTGAGTCCCGAGCGTCCGAATCGGGCGAAGTCGCTGATCGAGAACCTGATGGTCGCTGCCAACGGCGTCACGGCGCGATTCCTCGACGCCCGCGGGTTTCCCTCGCTGCGTCGCGTCGTGCGATCGCCGGAGCGGTGGGACCGGATTCGCGGACTGGCGGCAGAAACCGGCGATCGGTTGCCAGAGACGCCCGACTCGCAGGCGCTCAATGCGTTCCTGGCCAGGCGCCGCGCCGCCGATCCCGATCGCTTTGTCGATCTCTCGACGTCGGTGATCAAGTTGATCGGATCTGGCGAATACGTGGTGGATCCACCCGGCGTCGAACCGCCCGGCCACTTCGGGTTGGCGGTTCGGGACTACTCGCATTCGACGGCGCCGAACCGCCGATACCCGGACCTGATCACGCAACGCCTGGTGAAAGCCGCGCTCGCTGGTCATCGCTCGCCGTATTCGGTCGGCGACCTCGCCAGCCTGGCGGCGCACTGCACCAGCCAGGAGGATGCCGCAAGCAAAGTGGAGCGTCAGGTCAGGAAAGCGGCAGCCGCAATGCTCGTCGAGTCGCGGGTTGGCGACACGTTCAGCGCGCTGGTGACTGGTGCGTCCAACAAAGGAACTTACGTACGCGTCGCATCCCCGCCGATGGAAGGACGCGTGATGCGCGGGGAGAAGGGACTCGATGTCGGCGATCGCGTCCGGGTACGCCTGGACGGCGTCAACGCGGACCGCGGCTTCATCGACTTCGCTATCGTTTGACGTCGGCCTGTTTCTTGTAGATGTCCTTGCCGCTCCCGTAGTTTTGCGCGCCGCGCTGGCTGTAGCCGTGCTCGACGACCAGCAGCGTGTCGATGCTCATTTCGGTGCCGGCGGCTTCGAGCACGCGAACTTCCTTGGTGCGAACCGTCTGCCCGTTGACGTCGCGCACGGTTTCGGTGATCAGTTTCGGGCCCTCCCAGTACCACATCGAGTTCAACAGGTTCGAACGGTTGGTCGCGTTGGTGATCGCGTCGGCGCTGCCCGGACGGTAAATCATCGTTGACGTCTTGCCGGCGCGCTGCGTTTCGATGCTCAACTGCGTCGCCGTCTGGGTGATCACCAGCGTCGTCTGCGGAATCGGGTCGTTCTGGACGGCGGAGGCGCTGCGCGTCATGTCCATGATCCACGTGCCGGAAAAATCAGGCTTGGTCGTTTGTGCGTGCAGCGCTGGTGCGGCGATGGAGGCGAGAAGTACTACTCGGGCGATCCGCTTCATAACGCCCTCCTGCAGCGCCATCTTACGCCGGTCAACCGGATCGCAGCGGAAGGATTAACGCTGAGCTACGCGCCTCATTTCATCGGTCCTGGTTGCTGGTTGACGCCTTACGCGCCGGCGCATCCGGCGGTTGGGCGTTCGCGTTGCCATTCAAATACTTGTCGAACCAGTGGACCTGCCAGTTCAGGCTTTCGACCAGGTGTTTCGGTTCGCCGGTGCGCGTCAGGTTGTGGTTCTCGCGCGGGAAGAAGACGATCTCCGCCTCGACGCCGAAATGCCGCAGCGCACGGAACCACTGTTCGCCCTGTTCGATCGGCACTCGAAAATCGTTGTCGGAATGCAACACCAGCGTCGGAGTTTTCACGTTCTTCACGTACTTCAACGGCGAACGATCCCAGTAGAGCGGATAGTTTGCAAAGATGTCGCCGCCGAAGTCGTCGGCGTGTCCGTATGCGCCGTCGCGCGTCCCGTCGTCGCTGACGAAATTCGAGATGCTGCGGATCGTGACTGCCGCCTTGAAAACAACGTCGCGGTAGGGATGGCCGAGGATCCAGTTGGTCATGAATCCGCCGTAGCTGCCGCCGGTGACGCCGAGCCGATCGCGATCGATCCACGAGTACTTGGCCAGCGCTGCGTCGACTCCGTTCATGACGTCCATGTAGTCGTTGCCACCCCAATTCAGCTCGATGCCGCGCTCGAATTTCTCGCCGTATCCGGTCGAGCCGCGAGGATTCGTGAAGAACACCGCCCAGCCGCGCGAGGTATAAACCTGAAATTCGTGGTACCAGTCGAAGCCGTACTGGCCGGCCGGCCCGCCATGAATCGACAGAATCATCGGATAGCTCTTGCCGGCCTGCCAGTTGATTGGCTTCATGAGGAAGCCGTCGACGTCCCAGCCATCGGCGCCTTTGTATGGGACGCGTTCCACGCTGACCAGATTCAGCTGCTTGAAGAGCGCGGCGTTGAGGTGTGTCACCTGGCGCGGGTTCTTCCCGGTGAGATCCGAGACATAGAGATCGTCGAGATGAGTGGGATCGTTGATCGCGTAGGCGAGCTTCGCGGTCTTGTCCGAGACGTCATAGGCGCGATACGTTCGATCCCCGGATGTCACGGCCGAGGCCTTCCGCGCCGCCAGATCGACGCGGAAAATCTGGGAGGTGCCGCGGTAGCCGGTTTCGAAGAACAGCGCCTTGCCGGCTTCCGCCCAGCGCAGCTGCGACGGAATCAGGTCGACATTGTCGGCAGCCGTTTTCGAGGCGCCGCCGCCCGCCGCTGGTGCGAGCCAGATCCGCGCATGCGATTTCTCGGGCACCGCACTCAGAAACGCGATCGTTTGGCCGTCGGGCGACCAGCGCGGCGACGAATCGCCCTCTTCGTGATCGGAAATTTTCGTCAACGATCCGCCGGTCGCGCTGATCACCCAGACATCGGTGTTGTGGCCTTCGTCAAAGGCTTTGCCGGTTCGGTCCGAGACGAACGCGATCTTCTGACTGTCCGGAGACCATTGCGGATCCGAATCATTCCACTCGTCACCGGAGGTCAACTGCGAACTCCTGCCGTTCGCCACGTCGACCACCCACAAATGGGTGCGCTTGTCGTCGAACCATCCGCTGTCGTTGAACTTGTAACTGGAATGTTTGTAGTGCCGCACGTCGCTCGGCGATTTCGCCTCGTCGCTCGGACCGCTTCGACCGACCACGACCAGTTTGCGACCGTCCGGCGACCACTGAAAGCTGTTGACGCCATTGGTCAGGTTGGTGAGCCGCCGCGCTTCGCCGCCGCTCAGCGGCAGCAGCCAGATCTGACTTTTCGGCGCGTCACCATCGCCTGCGGCCGGCCGCGACGATACGAACGCCATCGACTTGCCGTCCGGGCTCCATCGCGGACTGTTCGATGACTGCGGCGACGTCGTCAGCAGCATCGGTTCGCGCGAGCCGTCGGCGGCGACGGTCCAGATTTCGCTGCGCCGCCGATTCTGTTTCTGATCGACGGTGGTCACGACATAGGCGATCGTCGAACCGTCGGGCGAGAAATGCGGGTCGCTGAGCGCTTCGAACGCGAAATAGTCTTCGGCGGCGACCGGGCGGGTCTGCGCCGCAGCCACCGTCGAGACCAGCAGCAGGACGGCGACGCGAAGTGATGTGGTCATGCGCGTGCTCTTTTCTTCGGCTCGGCGGCGCGAGCGATCGGCGCCGCCTTTTTCTTGTTGGCGGAAATCGAATCCAGGCTCTTGCGCAAGGCATCCATCAGGTTGACCACCTTGGGCGGCGCTTCCACTTCAGGAGCGACGATCTCGCGGCCTTCGATCTTCGCGTCGATAATCTCGCGCAGGCCGACCTGATACTGGTCTTTGTACGACTCGAAATCGACTTCGCCCTCGAAGGTCGCCATCACCTGTTCGGCCAGTTTCACTTCGGCCGGCTTCACGGTCTCGGGCATATCCTGCAGCTCGTCGATCGCCTCCATGCTGCGGATCTCGTTGGCGTGCCGCAGGGTGTACATGATCATGCCCTTGTCGCGCGGCTGGACCTTGATCAAGTACTCGCGTCCGTACAGCGCCACTTTCCCGATGCCGGCTTTGCCCTTCATTCCTTCGCGGATCACCGCGAACGCGTCGCGTGCGACCGGCCCGTCGGGCGCCAGGTAGTAGGGGCGTTCGAGGTAGATCGGATCGATGTCGGTGTCTTCGGTGAATTTTTCGAGGTTGATGACGCGCGTCGATTCGACGCGCACCTTGTCCATGTCTTCCTCGTCCACCACTACGTAGCGGCCCTTTTCGAACTCGTAGCCTTTGACCAGATCGGTATTCGCCACTTCACGCTGACAGTGCGGGCACCACCGTTTCTGTTGGATGCGGGTCTGACACTCGGCGTGCAGCTGATTGAAGCTCAGCGTCGCGCCGGCGTCGGTCGCCGGAAACACCTTGATCGGGATGTTGACGAGACTGATTTTGAGATAGCCCTTCCAAGTCGCGCGTGCAGCCATAAGTGACCCATTCTAGAACCGATCATTTCTTGATCGGCCCCAGTTTTTCGTCGACCAGCACCTGGAACTGCCGGAACCGGCCGTAACTGGCAAATCCTTCAATCACGCTTTTATCGCGAAGGCGGTCATAGCGCTCCCGCATTTCGGTCGGCACCAGCAAGCCGAGCAGCGGTTCCGACTGGTAATTGACGGTAATCACGCCGCGCGCGCCATGTGGCTCGAGAATCATCTCGCTCATCAACACCCGGCCGGTGTCCGGCTCAATCCAGAACCGGCCGCTCGCTGGCAGGTCGCGCAGCGCGCCGTGATTAATGCTGTCACGCGTGCGGATCAGCGTCGGACGGCCGCGCTCCTTGAATTCGATCACCCAGACGTCAATCCCGACGCGAAAATGTCCAGGTGGCGCCGGCGATTCGAACGTCGCCGCATTCGGCGACGTGCGCCGGGAGCGGCTGAAGGTGAACCGTTCCTGGTTCGCGGCTTCGAGAAAACGCAGCGGCAGTAGCGGCACATTCATCGTCCGCTCGAGCGAGCCGATGTTGTAGCGGGCGCTCTCGAACAGGATCGCGACGGTCTGCGAATAGGTGCTGCTGTTGGGACGGAGAAAGATCTCGGTCAACCGCTCCTGCCGATCGCGAACCGGTTGACCGTCCACCGCGAACACATCTCTGAACTGCAGGAATTCCTTGCCGCCGGACGGACGAACCAGCAACAGGTCTGACGTCAGTTTTCGCGATTGGTCGTCGCGCCGCGGCGAGGCCTTGGGAAACTTGACTTCCTGGACGTACTGTTCTTCGGCAACGATGCCCGAGAGCCGCTGCTCGAATTCGGCGACGTATCGGGCGGCCCGATCCATGACCTGCGCCAGCGTTGGCTGCGGATCGGCAATTGCCAGGCACACGAGCAGCGCAATCATTTTTTGACCGGCGCGATCTGTTCGTCCACCGTCACCTGGAACTGTCGAAATCGCCCGTAGGTTGCCACGCCGGAGACGCGCATGGCGAACCCGAACTGCTCGTAGAGTTCGCGCATTTCGGCGGGCAGCATCACTCCGGCGAGCGGTCCGCTGGCCGGCGCTTCATATCGCACACCGATCGTCGCGCGGAGGTTGGCGGTATCGACGGTCAGCTCGGTCATCACGATCCGGCCGGTCTTCGAATCGATCCACAGCCGGCCGCTCGCCGGCATGTCCGCGTTGCCCGGTCCGTGAATCATCGTGCCCGTGCGGCGCTCGTGAAACTCAACGACCGATCCGCTGACCTCTGGCCGTTTGATCAGCTCGCCGTCCTGCTTCGTGGCCGGCTTGAACTCGAAGCGACCGAGGTTTTCCGGCAGCAGAATCGTCAACGCCAGCATCGGCACGTTGATATTTCGTTCGACGAAACCGACGTTGTAGCGGGCGCTCTCCTCGACGATGCGCTCGGCATGCGACTTGGTCGAGGCGGTCGGATTCACAAACAGATCCATCAGGCGCTCGCTACGATTGCGCACCGGCTTGCCATCGACCTCGAACACATCGCGAAATTGCAGCCAGCGCTCCCCGCCTTGCGGCTTGACCATCAGCAGATCGGACTTCAGTTCTCGATGAACGGACTGCGACCGCGCGGTCGTCGATGCGCCGCGCCGGAAATTGCGGTAATCCTGCGAATAGGCCTCTTCGGCGACGATTCCTGACAGTTGTTTTTGAAAATCGAGAACGTAGGCTTGCGCGCGCGCGACCAGGTCGTCGAGCGTCGGTTCCTGAACGGCGAGCCAGAAGAGCAGGACGATCATTTTTTCAACGTTTCGTCGACCTTCACCTGATAACGCCGGAATTTTGCATAGGTCGCGCGGCCGGTAATCGTCGAGCCGTCCTTGGATTCGTACTTCTCTCGCATCTCCCGCGGCACGTAGATGCCACCAACCGCCGGCTCGGCGTCATAGACGACATCGATCTGCGCCTTCAACGTCTCCGTGTCGGCGTGCAGCTCCGTCGACAGGATTCGGCCGGTCGCGCGCTCGACGACCAATTTGCCGGTCGCGGGTGTGCCGCGCTCGTCGCGGCCGCGGATCATCGTGTAGGTACGGTCTTCGCGATATCCGAGTTCGAGGGTGGCGTCTTTCTTCTTGTCGACGACGAACGTGAACCACGGCCGGTTGGTGACGTCGAGGACACTGAGCGCGAGCATCGGAACGTTGATGGTCCGGTTGACGCTGCCGATGTTGAACCGCGCGCTCGCCGCCTTGATGTCGTCCACCTGCTGCTGCGCCGACGGCGACGGGGTCAGAAACAGCTTCGTCAGACGCTCGTCGCGATCGCGGACCGGCTTGGCATCGACCTCGAAGACGTCGCGAAACTGCAACCATCGGTCGCCGGCCGGCGCGCGGACCAGCAGCACGTCAGACTTCAGCGTCCGCGTTTGCCGCTGACCTTCCAGCGGAAATCCGCGCAGGTCGTTACCGTTACTGCGCAGTCGGACTTCCTGACGATAGGTTTCCTCGGCGACGACCCCAACGAACGCACGCGTGTAGACGGTGACGTAATCGGTCACTTTGTCCAGCACGTCGTCCAGGAGCGGCAGCTCAGGCGACTGCCCGTGCGACGCGACCGCAAGGGTGAATGCGAAGGAAGCGATGAAGAAAATCCTCATTTAGGCATAACCCAATGACCAGATTAGGCGATGTTCCTCCCGGCTCGCGGCCCGGTCAAGATAGAATCCCGGGCAGCAACAGGAGTGTCTTATGCACATGTTCGCATCCCCTCGTGTGTGGCTCGCGGCGGGCATCGTTGTCGCGACCGCGGCAGGTTCGATGGTTGCGGCCGAGCGGTCATCGGCATCGATGGCCTCGGCAGCCACCAGGTTTTTGTCGTCGCTGACGCCCGAACAGCGCAAGCAAGCAACATTTGCTTTTGATTCGGACGAGCGGATGCACTGGCACTTCATTCCAACCGGCCCGGCGCCGATGTTCCCGCGCAACGGCCTGACGATTAAGGAAATGAACGAGGCCCAGCGGAAGGCGGCGCACGAACTGCTCAAGGCCGGGTTGAGCGCGCCTGGCTATCGCACGGCGTCGGCAATCATGGACCTCGAAACAGTGCTCGGCGCGCTCGAGAGCGCGCAGCGAGCGGCGGCAGCGACGCCGCCGCGCACCGCGCCAATCGTTCGCGATCCCGAGCGCTATTTCTTTTCGGTGTTTGGTACGCCATCCGCCAAAGACACCTGGGGCTGGCGCGTTGAAGGCCATCACGTCTCGTTGCAGTTCACGGTCGTGAAGGGGACGTTGGTCGCCGGCGCTCCGACGTTCTTCGGATCGAATCCCGCCGAAGTGCGCGAAGGTCCGAAAAAGGGCCTGCGGATCCTTGCCGCTGAAGAGGATGCGGCGCGCGCGCTGGTCGAGTCGCTGGACGCCGCGCAGCGCGAGAAAGCGCTGATCAACACCACAGCGCCGAATGACATGGTCACGATGAATCAAAACGATATCAAACCGTTGTCGCCGACCGGCATCACCGCCGACGCCCTGAAACCGAATCAGCGCGAGATGTTGATGAAGTTGATCGACGTTTATACCGGATATATGGCTGCCGACATCGCAGCGGACCGCGCAGCGAAGCTGAAAAAGGCCGGCGTCGACAAGATTGGCTTCGCCTGGGCTGGGCCGCTCGAAAAGGGACAGAAGCACTATTACCGTGTGCAGGGCCCGACCTTCCTGATCGAGTACGACAACACCCAGAACGACGGCAACCACATTCACTCGGTATGGCGTGATTTCGACGGCGATTTTGGCCGCGACCTGCTGCGCGAGCACGTCAAGAGTTCACCCCACGACTGACCCGAGGTTTCTTTATGGTGGCGACGAGCAGAATCGCCGTAATTGCGGGTGACGGCATCGGCAGGGAAGTCGTTCCGGTCGGCATCGCGGCGCTCGAGGCGGCGGCGAAAGGAACAGCGGCATCGTTTGCGTTCACCGCTCTGCCGTGGAGCTGCGATTACTACCGGCAGACCGGCCGGATGATGGACGACGATGGCTTCGAGCAGCTGAAAGGCTTCGACGCGATCTACCTGGGCGCACTCGGCGCGCCGGGCGTGCCCGACGGCGCGTCGGCGGGGCTGATTCTCGGGATCCGTCAGCGGTTCGATCAGTACGTGAACCTGCGGCCGATGCGGTTGCTGGCGGGACTGTCGTCACCGCTGGCAAAGCGGACCGCAGCCGATATCGACATGATCTGTGTCCGCGAAAACTCTGAAGGGGAGTATGCGGGCGTCGGCGGCCGGATCCACCGCGGCACCCCTCACGAAGTCGCCAACCAGACCGCGGTGTTCACTCGACACGGCATCGAACGAATCCTCCGATACGGTTTTGAGCTGGCGCGCACCCGGCCGCGCCGATTGCTGGCGAGTGCGACGAAATCCAACGCCCTCACATACTCCATGGTGCTGTGGGATGAAGTTGCCGAGGTCGTTCGGAAGGACTATCCCGACGTTCAATACGCCAAGTACCACGTCGACGCACTCGCCGCGCGGATGATCACGCATCCGCAAACGCTCGACGTGCTCGTCACGTCGAATCTGTTCGGCGACATCCTGACCGACATCGGTTCGGCGATTTCCGGGAGCCTCGGCATCGCGCCCGGGGCGAACATCAACCCGGCGCGCACCTACCCGTCGATGTTCGAGCCGATTCACGGCTCGGCGCCGGACATCGCAGGTAAAGGCATCGCCAATCCGATCGGCGCAGTGTGGGCAGCGGCACTGATGGCCGACCATCTCGGCCATCGCCTCGTCTATGATCGCATCGTCGACGCGGTGGAACGGGTCGTCGCGGCCGGAACGCCGCGCACGCCTGACCTGGGAGGTAGCGCCGGCACCGGCGATATGGAGAGAGCGATAGTGGCTGAAATAATGCAAAATGCAGAATGCAAAATGCAGAATGCGGAGATGTGACAAATGCTGAATGCACCCAATCTGCATTTGGCATTCCGCATTTGGCATTCTGCATTTGGCATTCTGCATTTCATTCCCCGCTTCTTCGCGGCGATGATTTTGCCTTGCGGATGATCGCGGTGAGGATCAGGATCGGCTGATTGACTTCATCCAAGTCCGCCGACAACTCGATCGCCGTGGCCAGCTCGGTCGCAACGACTAGGCGCAGCCAGAATCTGGTCTCATAAAGTTCCTTCCGCGCGATCGAGAGTTTGGCGATGAAATCGGGCTTGGTTTGGCCAGCGGCGGCTTCCTCGTAGTTCGCGCCTACCGACGTTCCGGCGCGTAGCATCTGGTCGGCGATTGGCCGCGCCGCGCCGCCGCGTATGTGAAGAACGCCAAATATCTCGACAATCCGACAGGCAAACCGGAAAATCCGGCCATCGAGATCTCGCGCCATGCTGCTGTCATAGCAGGAAGCGTACCTTGCGAAATGTCATTAAAAACGCAATGTGCGCGTGCAACTCAGTAAAAAACGACAACTCCAGTTGCACCGTTGCGCTTGACCTGTTCTGATTCTGCATTCTGCATTCTGCATTTCATTCCGGTGGCGTAAACCGTCCGTCAACCGCCAGCCATCCGCCGTCGGCGTAAAGAATCGTTCCGGTGACGTAGCTCGCCGCCTCGGACATCAGGAACAGCGTCGGTCCGGCCATTTCTTCGGCGCGCGCCCAGCGGTTGAGCGCGTTTTTGTTCGCGTACGCTTCGTACCAATCAGGGTTCGCTTTGATCGGCGCCGTCAGCGGTGTTTCGACAACGCCCGGTCCGACCGCATTCACGCGCACGCCGGCCGGGCCGAACTCCGCAGCGGCGGTTCGCACGAGCTGCACAATGCCGGCCTTCGTCATTGCGTACACCGATTGGCCCGGTTCGACCACCTGCGATCGAATCGACGAAAAGATCACGATGCTGCCGCTTCGCTGGGTTGTCATGATTCGACCGGCGGCCTGTAACACGTTGAAACTGCCGCGCAGGTTGACGGCCACCACACGGTCGAATTCATCGAGCGAATAATCGAGAATCCGTTTCCGAATGTTGATGCTTGGCGTGCAGACAACAATGTCGAGTCGGCCGTGCTTCGCGACGATGCCGTCGAGTGCCGACTGAACTTGTTGGCGATCGCGAATATCGAGCGCCGCGGCGCTGGCGTTCGGCAGCCGGCCGGCGACGGCCTCGGCTGCTGCGGCGTTGGCGTCGAGCACGACGACGGTCGCGCCGTGCGCGACGGCACCCACAGCGACCGCCTCGCCGATCCCCGATGCGCCGCCGATGATGGCCGTAACCTTTCCGTCAAGCCTGAACAGCGTTTCCATGCATTCTCCCGCCGCGTGTCGAATCCGAAGCGAACAGCAGCGCAGTCGTCCACGCCACCAGCGCGGCGACTAGTCCGCCGAGCGCTGGCGTGACCATTCCCCAGCCGCGACCACCGGTCGCGACGTGATTGACCAACATCGCCGCCACGCCCGAGGTGATTGCCGCCAGCGCACTCGTGGTGTTCGTTCGCCGGACGAACAGACCACCGACCACCGGCACGAATAGACTGACCGACATCAGCGTGTAGAAAATCGTCAGCACGTCAACGATGCTTCTCGACGCAACGGCGAGGCCGACGCCAAGAGTGCTGCTCGCGATGGTGGCGATGCGCGCAGTCCGCAGGACTTGTGCGTCGCTCGCCTGCGGTGCCACGTACCGCTTGTAAAGATCCTGCGACAGCGACGTCGTCAGCATCAGCAGCACCGCATCGGCGGCGCTGACTTCAGCGGAGAACACCGCCGCCAGTCCGATCGCGCCGACCAGCGGCGGCACTGTGCGAACCAGTATGGCCGGCAGCGCTTGCTGGCTGTCTGCTAGCTCTGGAAATAACCCTCCGGCGGCGATGCCGAGCAAGGCGGGTACGACAGCGTAGAGAGCGAGGCCGACGGCGTTCCATCCGACACCGAGCCTGACGGCCCGATCGTCACGCGCGCCGAATACTTTCTGCAGCAACCCTGGCGAAATCACGAATGCGGGCGCGAACGCGAACAGATATCCCAGTGCCACGTCGGCCCGCCAGAAAGTCCAGTACAGGGCCCGGTCCGTA